>Ga0315336_1003994_pt1 | contig 18439 bp, 11 predicted proteins | sample ASW5metaG_FD_204512 | JGI IMG/M metagenome (GOLD analysis project Ga0315336, IMG submission 204512) | Ammonia-oxidizing marine archaeal communities from Monterey Bay, California, United States - ASW #5 | ecosystem: Environmental > Aquatic > Marine > Intertidal zone | place: USA: California... | reverse complement strand
GCACATTTAAAAAAGCACTGGCAGACTTGGCAGTGGTACGGTTAGGTCCTGTGGGTAATGAAATGAAACGACTGACTGCTGAATCGGGAGAGATAGACAAGGTTCTAGCTGATGGCGCCGAACGGGCTACACAACTCTCCAGGCCGATCGTGGCTGAAGTGCGCGAAATAATGGGATTTCTTGATCCCAAGAAATCATGAAAAGTCTCAAATGATCGCCTAATTCATGACGTTATATTGAGTAGGACCTTACTCCCGATCTGGAAGCTGACAACTGGTCTTATCTAGGGCGACCGTGCCAATCTCGATACGGCACAAGTTGGCAACCTGGGTAGAGGTTAGGCCAAACTCCCCAATGAGTTTGGCCTAACCGCTTAAGGCTTTTCTTGGACATTAAGGAATTGTCGGTCATGCTGCTTTCCTCTTGTTGTCGAGTTTCACCATCTAAAATATCGAGACAGATGCCAAATTATTGAAGTAGCGATCATCGATGAATTGTACTTAAAGGATTAACTCACCTGTAATAATTGAGGAGGTTATCGCTTATGACTGATTCTGGATTTAGCCTTGCCGAACAGCGTGTTCTCGTGACCGGCGCATCATCCGGTATTGGAGCTGCTATTGCGTCACGTCTGGCCAATGCTGGTGCTACCGTTGTTGTTGTTTCGCGTTCCGGAGGGGTGCCTGAATCCAAGGGAACGATGTATTCGCTTGTGGCAGACCTGAGTGAACCTGAAGAGACCGATACGGTAATAGAAAGGACTGTCGATATGTTGGGTGGACTGGATATTCTCGTTAATAACGCAGGGCGTGGTGACTCAATGCCTTTTGTAGACGTGGACCGAGAGTATTTTAATGCTTACGTTGGACTAAATTTGTGGGCGCCGCTTCGTCTGTGTCAGCATGCGTATGAGTACCTTGCGAAAAGTAGTGATCCTTCTGTCGTTATGATCGGCTCTGTCGATGCTGAAAGACCGTCTCCAGGCAGTGTCGTGTACGGTGCTACCAAAGGGGCATTGAGTGCTGCGACTGTCGCTTTATCAAAAGAGTGGATGGCCGCAGGAATTCGCGTTAATCAAGTCAATCCCGGACTTGTCGACACGCAATTGACATCGCAAATTGTACGTTCTTTAAAAGAGTCAGGTGAGCGCATTAATATCGTTGGTCGGGTAGGTTTACCTGATGAGATAGCTGGGTTGGTGCACTATCTAGTGGCACCAGTCGGACGTTTCGCCAATGGCACTTCGTTTCGGATCGATGGTGGAGCGCTGGCTCTAGGTCCGTTCGACCGATGGCAGCAGTGACTTGTTACCCGGGAGTTGGGGTAAGCTGGCGAACAAGAAAGCAGTAATTATCCCCCCCTAATCCATAGAGAGCAATCCCAGTATTTAGTGGAACGATCCGCTAGTCCCGCTCCTGCTATCGGGACCCACACACTCATTAACAAAGCTGTTATACGGGAGTAATATGACGGTATGAAGCGTCTTCTCTCCATTCCAAGACTTCTTTTGTTGCTGTTTGCAACGGCACTGAACTCAACGCTGGCAACTGCTGGAGAAGTCGCTCCCATTCTCACCGTCGACAACGGCGGTCATACAAGTGGTATTCAGGACCTAATAATCACCAGCGACCACCGTTACTTGGTTTCTGCATCTACCGACAAGACTGTCCGTGTGTGGGACATACACACAAAAAAAGAAGTTCGGAAAATTCTAGGCCAGATAGGAAATGGTCCGGATGGTGGGATTTCTGCAATCGCGCTGAGTCCCGATGACCGGTGGCTGGCTGTGGGGGGATGGACTCATAAACAATGTCAAGGTCGATGCGGCGACATCCGTCTGTACGACTTTCAGACAGGTAAGCTAGAAAAGCTTTTGAAGTCTCACATCAATGTGGTCACAGACTTGACTTTCAGTGCCGATGGACACTGGCTGGTTTCGGGATCGCATGACCAAACCGCGAAAGTGTGGGACGCCAAAAATTACTTTCAACTCGACCGTACCCTAACTGGGCATACCGATAGTGTCTCCGCAGCCCGCTTCCTGCCTGATGGTCGGGTGGTTTCAGCAGGTCCTGACATGCAAGTGCTACTCTGGAACGGCGATCACATTGTCGCCCAACATCGCAGCCAGCATAGGATAAATACCATTGCCATCAGCAATCGCTGGATTGCGGTATCCGGCTACGACACAAAAAACATACTTCTTTTCGATCACGACCTTAATCTTCAGCGAACCCTCCGCGATACAACAAGACCCACAAATCTCGCGTTCTCACCTAGCGGTCGCTGGTTGCTGGCAGGCCTATCCTTTGATTATAAGGGCCCGGGTGATGTACTAACTCTCTACGACAGTAACAATCAATTTTCCGTTAAAACTACCTTTGATCAACATAACAACTTAGTACAGGCACTCACTTTTCTCAATGACGACGTTGCAATCAGCGGTGGTGGGGATAACAACGAAATCTTTTTTTGGAACACTGATGCGGAGGTTAAAGGCCACATTGTAGGTAGCGGTGAAACCATTTGGGCAGTCGGAATTGATAAAGAGGGCCCCGCGTTTGGCAAAATCTGGGGCGACCGCCGGACAATGCAAGGACAGGGCAGCAGTCTGCAAAATCGTCTCAACCTAACAAACCTACACCTCAGCCCAGTAACGGGTGTACCGAATCGCATCGGAACTCACTGGAACAACTGGTCACTGTCGCACCGTAAAGGTGGGGATTATGGCAACGACGCCGCTACCTTAGTGATAAAGCAGAACGGCGTAGAGAAAGCGACGATAACACGGCATTCAAACAACGGCCATGCACACAATGTCTACGGATTCACAAGCGACGGAATCATCATCTCCGGCGCATCGTACGGCCACCTTGATGCCTACGACCTCAATGGCCAAAGACTAGCCGAATTCACCGGCCATACTATCGATCTCTTTTCAATAGCCACTCAAGACAACTGGTTGGTGTCAGGCTCGGCAGACCAAACAATAAATCTCTGGAAGTTGAACGGTCTAAAAACGATTAAACCAGAAATCGACTATGAATTTTTGCGTGAGGTTGTAGACGACTGGAATGAACGATTCTGCTGTGGCTGGACAATCGATAAGGTCAAAGAGGATTACGATAAGCAAGGAAACTCAAACAACTATCTCAAAACACCTAAAATTTACCCCACTCTGTCACTCTTTGTTGACAAGGATAATGAGTGGGTCGCCTGGACCGAGTCCGGCTATTACGCGGCCAGTGCGAATGGCGACAAGTATGTCGGCTTTCATGTAAATCATGGCTACGACAATGCTGCTGAGTTCTTTCCGGCCACCCGCTTTCATGATTCTCTTTACCGCCCCGACATCGTAAAACTGGTGTGGCAGACGGGCAGTGAAGCCAAGGCCATTGCCAAGGCTCAAGAAAACCGCAAAACCGAAACCATCAAGGTCGCCAAACTGCTGCCGCCCAGGATTGTCCTCGAGTCGCCCAAGAACCGTTATGTAAAAACAAATTCAGATACGATCGATATTGCCTTTTGTGTCGAGCCGAACGGGCCCGAACCCATCACCGGCATCGACATATTATTGAATGGTCGCCCCTTCACCGGTCGGGGTCTGAAGATAACCCACAAATCAGCCCGCATTTGTGATCAACGCAATGTTACCTTAGAGGCCGGTTACCCCCGACAAAACATCACCATCCTCGCCCGTAACCGTCATTCAAGTGCCAATCCAGTGGTGATCGAGGTTGAGCGTAAAGCCGTAGACGATCTGTACAAACCCAACCTTTATGTCTTATCCATTGGGGTCAGTGATTATGAAGATACACGCTACGACTTAGAATTCGCCTCAATCGATGCCGAGGCAATTGCCGGTACATTTAGACGTCAGAGCCGGCTTTTCAAGAACATCCGCCACCGTGTCTTGACTGATACCGAAGCCACCAAGGGCAATATCCTTGATGCGCTGGACTGGATTGACCAGGAGAGCACACAGCGTGACTTATCGGTCATCTTTGTCGCAGGTCACGGTGTCAATGATGATCGAGGGGGTTATTACTTTCTCCCTCATGATGCCAATCCTGAAAGATTACGCCGAACCGGGGTCAAATGGATCGAGTTTCAGGATGTGGTGACCAATCTACCGGGCAAAGTGCTGCTGCTGGCCGATACCTGCCACAGCGGCAATATCCTGGGCAACAAAAAGAGAGGTATAGGGTCAGACATCACCGCCGCAATCAAGTCCATCACGTCTGAAGGGACGGGCCAGGTGATCATGACGGCAGCGACCGGCTCCTCTGCCAGTCTAGAAGATGCCCAATGGGGCCACGGTGCATTCACCAAAGCGCTGATCGAGGGTATTGAAGGACAGGCCGACTATGATCGAGACGGGGTCGTCTATATCAAGGAACTCGACCTCTTCGTGACCAACCGGGTCAAGGCGCTCACCCGGGGCAGTCAGAAGCCCACCACCATCATCCCCGAGTCAATACCCGACTTCGCGGTGGGATTACGGATGAACTGAAGTGATGGTCAATTCAACCCAGAAACCTGAAGACGGAAACCTCCATAGAGCTGGCCATGATGGTGGAGACTTCTTGTTTGTGAGGCGGTGATTGCCTTACTTATTGGGTTTTAACCAAAATCTTTGCTTCAGCCGTCAACGTCGCTATGCTTTTAAGTTTTAATCCTCGGTGCAGTGACTTCCGGTTATTTGCACAAGCACTATTTTTCATCTTTGGTACTGCGCTATCATCAATCGGAACGTCAGAAGTGTAGGCCACAATTGATTCCTGGCCCCATGTTTCACTGGCATCGATAGTCATCATCAGGTGTGGATCTCCAATCCTCCTGATTGTACGGCCTGATAGAAAGCCATCTCCGTTTCTTGGGAAGATTTCACAAACTTCTCCTTTGCTGTCTACGTAGTAAACACGGGCATAGAGGTCAACTGTCGGCAGCAAAGATACGATCAGTCTGTCGCCATGTTCATAAGTTGAATTCTTTTTATTAACCCAGATCCGGAGTTCGACTTTTTGTGTATCGTACTTTGCCACATCAGGAGTCGTTTGCGCGACTTGTTTGTTCGGTGGCAGCGGATGCAGTGTTGATGGAATTATGTTGGTGGGGAATGTTGATGAGACATTTGAAACTTCATCGGTGCTATCGCTTTGAAGTAAGCGAATGCGAACGATTGTTGATGCGTTGCTAACCTGGTAATGACCCTGTAGCCGGTAAGGTCGGATGTCTTTAGAGTGAGCTAATTCGTTTGTCACTAGGTGGAAAGTTGTGGACTGCATTAAGTGTTCCCGGAGATACCCTTGCATAGCGACTGATAAATCACTGACAAATGAATCACTTTCGGTTGTGCCACCAAGAAAGTTTTCAAGGATGACAGGCACACCGGTATGAAAACGAAATGAGCTCCTTTGAAGCTTGTCGACGACTTCGTATGCAATATCTTGAAGTGTACGATCACTCCATCCTTCTGGTAACAAGTCTGACGTTAATTCGATTATGTCGGTTTCAACAATAGAATCGGAACTTTCCTCTAGCAGAGTAAAAACCAATTCAAGATTCTGATCAATAACTCGGAATTTAGTGAAGAGAGAGAATTCGTTCGATAAACCATTCTGGTCAACCTTCAGGCCATTACTTAAAACTGCTGAATAGATAGTGTTTTGGATGGTTTCTAGAAAAGGGTAATGTGACTTCTCGTGGGTAGCATCTACTGGAAGATCAATGTAGACAGAATTTCGTTGATCAACTTGTTTTACCAAAGTGGTTACGGAATCCTTTATTGTTGATTTCCAGTCTTGGTCTGCATAGGTAACCGAAGTCGTTAAGCTGGCAAGTATCAAAAGTATGCTGGATAAAAATTTAACCACTAATATATCTCGTCATATTTGAATTACTAATCTAGTGTACTATGCTGAGAAACTACATCACCATCAATGTAGTGGTCACAAATTGTAGGGGCTGATAAAACATGTTTTAGACGGGTAGGTACACAAAGCTGAAATAGCTGGGGAGAAGAATATGTTCAACAAGATTGTTGCTTCGACATTGTCTCTGGTTTTTGTGTGCTTATTTTCTCTACTAGAAAGTGTATCTGCTGACAGTGCCCAACAAGAACTTATAAGAATACAGGGTACGTTTAAAGGTCAGATTGAGTCGTTGACCATGGTGCCGGCCGTCACCAGTTTCTATCTCGAATCAGGAATCCTAAAAGGTAAATACAAATACGTCGATGAAGGTGCGTGGGATCACGGTACTTTGACCGACATACGGGTGTTGGATCAAGACGGTTGTGGTGGGAAAAGTGACCAAGCACAATCTGGCGCGTCACAGCAGAGCCAGTCGTCCGCACAGGTGGTAATCAAAGAAGAGGATGACGAAGAATCTGTTTCTACGTTAATGGGTGCCGCTGGTAAAAAGAAGAAAAAAAAGAAGACAGTAATGGTGCAATCGCAATCTGACTTATGTGTCCGTGCAATGTGGCATGACAGTTATGGCGATGGTCCAGTGGAATTTCGATTTAATCCTACGCGGGATTATTTCAGTGGCCTTTATTGGAGCCCTGGAGAAGAAAAAGCCGTGTGGAATGGATCCAACATTCCCTGATTGGGTACTTTAAAACACTTATTTTAAGTAGGGAGAAGAGGAGGATGAGTTATGCTGCAAACAAAGTGGGGTCGATGTTTAACCAATAGATTTAGAATAATTAGGAGTCCGCACATAACCCTAAAACAGCGAGTGGTTGTATGCAGCTCGGTCGTTTTATTCGCAATTTGTCAAAGTGTCTGGGGTCAACAAGATAAGTATCGCCACGAAGCAATCTACGTAGGCAATACTGTTTACAACGTGTGTGAAACACTCCCGGTATTTTCGAGGCCTGAAATTACGGTAGGCCCAATCGGCAGTCCCAACCATTACCTCTCGTTCGGTGAGACTATTGTAGTCGCGAGTCGGGAAAAGAAGTACGAAGTCCCTAATTCCCATCCGATGTCTAAGCTGAGGTTATGTCGGGCAAAAACCGGAGGCAGTAGTCGAGGGAGTGACGAAGGTGGTTGTGATCCAAATCCAAACTCTTATCAACGTTACGAGTGGTTCGGGATAAGTGGTGGTGGGTACGTTCCTGCGAACTGCCTGGTACACGAGAAGTGGTTTGCGCGTCAGAAAGAAAAAAGAGTCGCAAGTGATGCGGTAACACTTCAAGGGGCTGCGGGTAAAAAGAAGAAAAGCCAAAACGTAACCCAAAACTGTGCTGCTGCTGCAGATGGTGTTGTAACCCTTCAAGGGGCTGCTGGAAAAAAGAAGAAAAGCCAAGGTCAATCCTGCTCTAGAAGCTTAGACGACTACCTAAAAGCTTTGCCCCAGCTCACTATATTTTCGAATGAGATGGAGTCATTTATGAAAGAAGGTCAGTTGGGTAACTTCGGCAGTTAGATTGGTCAGTTTCTGTGCCACAAACAGCCCAGTGGACTTGCTATGGAGGAGTGAGGAAATGAAACGAATAATATTAGGCTTAGTGTTTGTCATTGGGGCTTTGAGTTACCCCGCCAATGCTGAAATCATTTCGCACAAATGGGATGGGAATACTTACGTTGGTGAGGTTAAGGATGGCAACCTTCATGGACAAGGCAAGTATATTGGTGCTGATGGGATGATTTATGAGGGGCAGTGGCGGCACAACAAGTTCCATGGCCAAGGCACTTTGATTATGCCGGATGGGAATAAATACGTTGGAGAATTCAAGGACAACAATGCCTGGGAAGTGGTGGTGTACACCGGGTCAGGTACAGTTGCAGGTACCTTCGAACAAGGTCAGTGGTGTAATGGTTGTCAACCTAAAAAAGCGACAGGTACAGGCGCAACCGCTTCGAGTTTGTTCGGGGCACTCACCAATGCTGCAAAACAAGCCAAAAAGAATAATCAGGCAGGTGGGGCATCGGCTTCGAGTTTATTAGGTGCGCTAACTGGTGCTTCAAGTCAAGGTTCAGGCACCCAACAGACAGCTTCCGTGAGTAGCACTAATTCGGGTGATTCCGGAAGTATGGCTGACAAGATGTATGAAATGTACGCTAAGTATCCTCGCGGAGCTGCAACGCGTTATGCCCAAGGCAAAATGGAAATACAGAAGATGTTGGATGAGGGTATACCATTTCTACCCGCGAATCATCCGACTGTTCAATATCTTCAGAAAGTGCTGACTGTGGTTGCGATCTACAGTCGACGCCCGATTACCTATACAGGTCGTTATACGATAGTCATCGGCGACGACCCAGACCCGAATGCGTTTGCAGGTCCAGGAGGTACCATATATGTGGCTACAGGCATGTTGGACCTTCTTGATAATGAGGATGAGTTAGCATTTTTGCTTGCGCATGAGTTGGCGCATGTGGAACTCGATCATGGATATACATTATTAATGGATATTTCGGCAGCAAAGATGTACGCAGAACAGACTGGCATTGATGTAAACAGTATATGGACTGAAGATCGGAAGGATGAAGCGAATTCCTACCGTGAAATAGAAGCAGATGAACGGGCATTAGAGCTTATAGCGATGGCGGGGTATAACCCATCTGTGGCTATGAGAGTTGCCAAACAAATTAAAGCTACCGGCCACACGGGTTATGACAACACTTCCGGATCAGGTTTCTCAGGTAATCCTATGCACGATAAAGATCGCGTAGGACGTATCGCGGAGCAAATTAAAATGGTAACCAAAAAAATACCGTATCGTGATGCCGGAGGATTTGAACTTAGGAAAAAGAGATTTGGAACCAATTTGGGGAGAGAAGTCCAAGCTGTTAGTAGTTCTGAATCCTCAGGCTCAAAAAAGAAGAAATCTAAGAGTGCCTCAGATGATCGATGATGAAAAATTGCCAGTGAGCACAATATTTACCTCTTCTGATGGGTAGTAACCAATAGTGTTCATTAATGGAAAATTGATCAGATTTCGAAGTATTGTTATATAGAGGTGCCAAGAGGCATGTCCTTACTAAGTTCAATTTCCAAGTCGTTGCTTTTGGGTTACTTGATAACTGTTTCAGCTAGCTTGTCAGCTGCTTCGATTCAACTGCATCCTTGTGACACGTTAGCGGCAAATCCAAATGATATCCAAGCTGTGAGTGAGGGTATTCCGACTTCTATTTATCGAGCTGTCAGTCAGGAATACAAGGAAGCAGCCTTAGAAGCATGTCAGAACGCTATTGAACAGTATCCTGATGAAGGTAGATTCCAATACCAATTCGGTCGAATGCTCTTGCATAGTGACCAGAAACTCGCGATGGAGTGGATCGAAAGGGCGGCAAATCAGAACTACCTGGTCGCCCAGTATACCGTCGGCAAGTTTCGTTTAATAACGAAAAACTATGCTGCCGCTTATGAGATCCTTCAAAATGCAGCGAATGCCGGTTCAGCGCATTCTCAACGCACCTTAGCCTATATGTACAAGAAAGGTCGGGGCCTGGCCAATCCAGATCCCGACGAAGCCTTACATTGGTATAAAAAGGCGGCAGCCCAGGGTAATGCTAGTGCGCAGGTCTATCTTGGTGATATGTACTACAAAGGATTTGCTGGTTCGGAGCCTAACTACTTGAAGGCCTATGAGCGGTATAAAAGGGCAGCACTGCAAAGCCATCCTTCTGGGCAATACAAATTAGGTGTCTTGTATTTTCAAGGTAATGGAATGTCTAGCCCAGACTTTTCAAAGGCCGCCACATGGTTTGCTAGAGCAGCTGCCCATGGTAGCAAGCGGGGGAGGGAATACCTGGACATCGTTCTGGAGCAACGCCCGGAATTGAGTTCGTGGGCGTATAGTCAGGTAGAAGCAGACCGGCAACAGTTTCAAGATCTAGTTGCTCGCGCCGAACGAAACATAGAAAAAATTGAGCTCCGAAAAAAAGCAAAAATTGAAAACCAGGGCAATGAATCAGCTGCCTGGAAAAAGATTGTGGCAGACACCATTCGAGAAACACTTAGTGACTTAAGTCCAGGCGAAGTCGTATTTGTTATGCGGTCGTCAACTACAGCAAAGGAGGGTTCTTATTTCCCATTCTTTGAATCGATTCAGACCGTAATTGCGACCTCAACGGTTGACGCCGGATTTGAAATTCCCATTGAGCAACCTTTGGAATCTGGCTATTACGTGGAGACGGACTTTGAAGTCAATAATTCAGGTGTTTCAATGACTACTAGGGTACAAGAGGCAAAGGACGGTAAAGTAGTTGCAACTAAATTGATTGACTTACCTACAAAAGTCTTGCCGAATTCATGGGATGATCGCAGTCTCAAGGATATAGCCCATGAGTTGGCAAAGAAGCTCACCCGTAGTCGATTTCTTGCTTTTCGAAAGAGTGTGCCGGTTGTATTTATGGAAATTGTAGGCGGTAAGTTGTCAGATCCAAGTTACGTGACAGATTTTTCACTGCTGATGCGTGGTTATATCGAAGGGGAGCTAAGTCAGAAGTTCAATATTCTTTTGGTTTCGGGAGACTCCAAAAAGAAAACACATAGCTTACACGGCGTCTACCAGCTAACGGATTCAGAAGTGAATATAAGATTGGCTTTAAGGAACATTAAGTCTGGCAGTGCCAAGGTCAACGTCGCCTCAACATTTCCACGGGACGTGATTCCAGATGGTGTGCGGGTCCTACCATAGCTCTTAAGGTGGCAAGACTGGAATTATTGAGACTTGCCGTTGAAGAATTTACACACAGAAAGAAGATAATAATAGTAAAGATCCGATAGACTGGGAACTAATTCCCCAATAGAAACAAGTTAACTTGATACATACTTATTCAAATATCAGGTCGTACTGAAAGGAGCAACTTCTCATGAAGTCTCGTTTTAAATTATTGCGATGGTTGAGTCTTATGTTTCTGCTGGCTTTTGGCACTGGCCAAGTTTTGGCACACCCAACATTTGACAAGTTTATTTTTATCAATACTCAAGACCGACTTTCGGTAGAAATTGCTCCGGGTGATGTGGTCGTGTCTTCGTTGCCCAGTGTGCAACATGGAGTTATTGAATTCACCGTGCATGACTTGGCGATATGGACTGGACGAACTCCACATGGTGATGCCATGTCGCTTTGGGGATCGGACCAGTCCAAGTCGCGGGACAGACTTAATAGTTATGCGCAGCGATTAGCCTTGGAGAAAATAGTCAGATATGTAGATAAGGAGTTGGATGCTCGACTAGAGGATTCGGAGATACATAGACTCGTCGCAGATATCCTGCCACGGGTAGATACACTTCTAGCTGGACCGGATGGGTATCAAGTCCTTGAGCCTCCCGAGCTGCGTCAGCGTAGGTCAGGAAAACCTCAGTGTGTGATTGCTAGTTATTACTTTCGGTTTGATCACGTAAAAATTCAACAAGAATTCAGAACCACCCCGGTAGTCATTGAATTTCCAAGTCCTAAACTAAATCCCGCCGATATTTCTTCGGATGACACGTACGTAGTACGTTATGAAAAACATCCAGTTCTACTGAGTGAAGGAGACCAAGTGCCAAAGAAGGAAGCCCAATGGCACGCTCTCGGCCAGGATGCCATTAGTGGACTATCTCGAGATGCTTTCAGTCAGGCGCTACAAGAAGCAAACAAAGATCTTCGTTCTTCGCGGACAGCAGCCGAAATGCAGGGGATTATCAATGACATTAGTGATTTGGAGAGGTACACACAAAAGTACGAGGTGAAAGAGGCAGCAATTGATGGTCGTGGCAAGGACTCCAAACTGCTCCTCACAGTCTATTTTTATTTTAATCGTGTGGACATCAAGGACTTGGTGGAACCGGCAGAGCGATCCACGAAGATCGAGATTGGATTGGACAAAATACTTCGCACCGACATTCCGCAAGGAGACGACGATACATTCGTTGCTGTGTTTCGGGATCACGAGGAAGACGTCGATGCTGATGTTCAGGATAAAGATTACGCTCGTGAGAAAGCGGCCAGGATTGGGGTAGAAAACCTTAAACAACAAGCATTCAGGCTGGCTGCAGATGCCTTACGCGACAAATTGCCTCAGATGGTGGACAAGGAGTACACAACGGCGGTTGAGAAGGCGAACAGAAGGTTCCTGGAATTTATTAAAAGCTACGAGTGGATTGACTCACCTGTAGTTTTTACACGTAGTGGAAATACGACCGCACCAGAAGGTGTACGCCTGAATATCTATTTCCTTGTCGATCTCGAAGCACTAAAAAAGACATTGCTTAGCGAAAGCCTTATGGCAGAAGCGGTAAAACTCAAGACCTATGTAGAGTTGTACTGGAATACTCCGAGAGATGATCTTGAAATGCTTCCGCCTGAATTTCTCGAAGAAATGACGGCAACAGTGATTCAAAATGTAGAGGATCAACTCAGTCGTACCGGCTATAGGGTGACTGAATTTGAGAAAGTTCGGGGCGACCTGCAAGCACTTATGCTGGAGGCTGAGACTGGAGGTGTACAAGGCGAAGACGCTGGAGCCGAAGATGAACTTTCAAGGCTCATGGTCAATCTTCAGTTGCGTAATTTGTCACAGTCTAAATTTAAAGCCGGGAAGCGATTGTTATCGGAATATGCTGACCTTCTTATTGGAGTGGCATTTAATACTATCGAACTGAGTGCAGATGGTCGGAGAGTTACGATTCGTTTGACCGTGGATGCCACATTGTTTGAGAGGGGTACGACCGAGGAATGGGTTAAGTTGGCGAGCTCTGATGACCAACAAACGCTACCATTTACACCGGGTAATACAAATATTCTTATTAAGGGCGGTAAGCTGTTGTCGGGAAAAGTCACATCGGATTTGTTACCAAAAATCAGAGAGAAGTTGGTTCGACGAGCTGTTACCGAGGAAATCATCCTCGAAGGAAAACAGACTTACGTAATTAAGTTTCCTGATATTAATAAAGATCATTTTAGGGCAATAAAAAAGATCATAAAGCGTGATAGCGAATGGGAGCGCAAAGCGGCTAAAACCAAACTGCGTGAACTGTCATACGAGTATGAAGGTGGCATCATAGATTTTGAGGAAGAGTTGCGTGAACTTCTTGAAAATAATGACTACGAGATTGAAGACATTAGCTATAAAACAGGTGAGAAAAGGCTCGTGGTCACCTTCTACGAACTAGAGGTAGAGCAGATATTTATCGTCGTGTTCCCCGAAGTTAGTAAGGCGGAATTTAAAGAAATCCGGCGTTATATCAAAGATGAAATGGAAGAGTGGAGTCGAAAGAAATCAAGCTCAAAGAATCGTACGCTTCATTACGCCTATGACGGCAGTGGCGAAGATTTTGAAAGCGAATTAGAAGAGCTTTTCGAAGATGGCGAGTTTGGAGAGGCGGTTATCGATTATGAGACTGGGAGTAACAAATTAGTTGTTACTTTTGAATAGTGGGAGTCGGGGTATGATAAATCTACGTGATAGCGTATCAAAGATGATTCGTGCAGTAGCAACGCTACTACTCCTTGCGATTTCATTGCCAGTTATGTCGGCAGATCGAGGATATTTGCTACTGTCTGACGGTTCACAACTGGCTGACCAGATTAATCGCAATTTGGAGCGTTTCTTAGTCGAAATACCTAACGACATACAACGAGATAGTGAGCGAGGTGCGTTTATCACTGAAGAAGGGCAGGAGATCAAATTCAACGCAATCTTCCACACCAAGTCGTTGCGAAATTCTAAGGTTATTCCCTCCCTGGTCGAAGAATACGCGCCTGATTTTTTCGTATTGGCTTGGACAACTAGTAAAAGTTCCACTGATTCGTTCTTAAATACCTCTCAGAAAACGATTCATGTTTACCTTCGCGTCTTAGATGCAAGCGGTCGAAATGTCTATCGTGGCACAGAGTCGTTTAAATCGAAGCCCAGTATCACCGTGCCAGAGGATGAAGATATCGTATTCGATTTGGTCGCGAAGTATGATTTTTCTCGTGTGGAGAAGGCAATAGCTAAGAACCAGAACAAAAAGCACAAGCGTGGCCAACCTATCAAAGTCGTGTTTTCGAACATTTCACAAACGGATTATTTTGAAAAACGTGACGGACTCATTCAGTTGCTCGAATCGGCAGGTGACATTTCTAAGGTTCGCGACAAACATAAGAAAACCAAGTCAACCTTAACAGTCCGAGCGACACTTAAAGGGGACATGGATGAGTTCTATCGTAACCTGTACAACTCTGCCCTTCTCTCGAAAGTATTCGACAATTTTGCATTAGATCGAGAGGATAATAAATTTGTCTTTAGCTCATTGCCGCCCACTCGCAAACGACTTATTGTCACGGGGTTAACCTCGCAGCAGTATCACGACCGATTGACTGCGTATCAGTCAGCTATCACTTCTCAAGAGGGTGTGACTGATGTGCTCCACGAGTACCTTACGAGTGCAGATCAGTCTGGCCAAACGACCGATTGGCTGATTTTCGATTTCACTTATAACGGTAATTTGGCTGCACTCGAGCGTCAAATTTGGGCGAGTCTGGATGCTGCTGGAATGACTCGCAACCGCCAACTGACAAATATCTCCGATCAAGTGATCCAGTATCAGTCCGGGAGTGACCAGGTCCTGATTGCTTATTTTCATAATGTCGTCCCGACATATTACAGTCAAATCAAGGATTCTATGCATCAGATTCTTGATGAGCTGGGAGTGAGTAATCTTGAGCGACATTACGACGATCAGGAGCACTTGTTGGCTTATCGTTTTGAGAGCAAACAGACAACAGTGCAACTCGAAGCCGCCCTGTGGAAGAAGATTGAGACCATACCTAACCTACAGGATCTTGTTCCCGGAACAGCGACCGATAAGACGCTTGAGTTTAGTTATCGTCCTGCGATCATTACGGTGCAGTTCAACAATGTTGCCCCGTCAGATTATCGTAAGATTGGTTCGCCGCTGGATTTAATTATCAAGCAATTAGATGTCTCCAAGCTGACAAAATCCTATGATCCAGACGGATATCAACTTGCGTACTCGTTTGTTTCATCACTGTCACCGGTGGATCTGGATACAGTGCTCTGGGACGCAATTGCGAAAGAAGAATCTTTGTCGGCGATTGTGCAGGATGCGACGAGCGATAACACCATAGGTTACTTTTACCTTCAGGAACGGCCAGTCAGCAAACCGGTATCTATTGTCCTTAAGAACTTAGGGCCTGACGTTTATGACAAGATTGGTCGGCGATTTATTAGTGCAATCAAGGTTATTGAGGGTATAGACCGCCTACGTCGAGCGTATTCTGAAGATGATCAGACCTTACGACTTGATTTTCGTTACCAGGGTGAATCAATTTATATGATTGATGATGCTGTCTGGGAAGCTGTAAAGCGAGATAGTGCACTTGCGGCTTTGACTATGGCCGAGACGACCGACGATCAACTGGTTTATGTGTTAGGCGGTAAAGATACTGATCGACGTGAAGTAGTGATTCATCTGCGCAATGTTAGCGGGACAGACTACAAGATCGTTTCGACCGAGTTTGCTAGCCTTCTCCGTCGTATGAAGAATTTGCGCGATGTTTCCTATCATTATCATTTTAAGAAAAAGACAATAGTGTTTAAGTTTCGTTTTGAGGGTTCTAATCTCGATGAATTTGAAGAGGCTTTGCAGCGAGCTTTCATAACACACGAATTGTTCAAACATATTTCAAAAGGGGCTGATACAGTGGGACGTATGGTGTATGTATTCAGCGATGGCGCTAGAGACGAGAGTGCAGAAGTTGATGACGACTCTGAGGAAAATCAGAAAAATTCTACAGGAGTAGTCAGTAACAATTCTAATGAAATGTCACTCCCAGACCTGGTTGCTAAGTTAGATCCGACAGTGGTTTTAATTCTAGGTAGGTCTGCAGAAGGTGGGTGGCATGGATCAGGTTTCTTTGTCAGCGAGTCAGGTTACATACTTACAAACGAACATGTTGCTGATAGTCAACTCGTGCAGGCCGGTAAGGCAGAGTTGGCGGTTAAAACGCTTGATGGGCGGGTTTACCCAGTAAGAATCATCAAGTCAGATCCAGAGCAGGATTTGGCTTTGTTGAAAGTTGTTGCGCCAACAAGGCAATTCCAGTCGGTCACAATCGGGAACAGTAATCGAGTAAGAAAAGGTGAGCCAGTATTCAACATTGGGAATCCCGGGACTGCAAGTGAAGCTTATGAGCATAGTTTCACAGTTGGAGTAGTTGCTGGGCTGGATCGAGAATATGGCCTTATGGAGTTGTCTATGCCTGGTCGTGGGGGGCAGAGTGGTTCCCCAGTTTTTAATGAATCAGGAAAAGTAATTGGGGTTGTAGTCAAGGTAACGGTTGATGATTCTGGAAAAGCTTTCATCCAAGTTAATACACCGCATACGGATTCGACAGGGCAGATAGTCTATAAAACGGAAGTGGTAGAAATTAACGTAATGACGAGGAATGAAACCATCACTAGAGCAATTCCTATTAATCATGCTAGGAATTTGCTACGCCTCACTGAACCCTGACATCCCTTGTTAGTTAAAACCAGACATATTCTGGATTTGGCGAGACCGTAATTCGTCGCTAGGGGATGTAATAAGCGAGAGAGGGTTAAGGGCGCATTAAAAAGGAACCCCTAATCCCTACCGACCAATCCCAGTTTTCAGTGGAACGATCCACCGGCCCCAGTCTCGCTAGTGGGACCCAGACCCATACACGTTGAGCTGTTGTTTCTAGTTAAATTCCGAAGTTTTCAAGCCCTGATTGACTTGCTTATCTATTTCTAAGAACAGGAGTAGGATAGGGGTTATGAAACGATTCTTTTCTGTGTTGTTTCTGTGTGGTTTAGTCTTTTCAGGCCAAGCCTATGGGATGTCTGATAGTGGTAAACAGCAATATTTGGATTGGCTTAAGACGCTAGGTGGTTCAGAAGGTGCCTTAGCAGTAGCTCCGGACGGCTGTTGGGCATCGATGGCAGGTGTTAGTACTCATTCTGCGAATCAGGGGTTGTATTAGGTTGCCAAAACAGGTCGTTTTGGATTGGGTTGAGGCCCAAACACGATATAATTGGAGGTGCGTGGAGTCGGTGCTATCTCAATCAGGAGACAGCCTATGCGACTCTATAAACGTAACGGCGTCTACCACGTTACCTACCAATCAAGAGGTGGAAAACAGGTTAGACGCTCTCTTAAAACCCGTGAAAAAAGAATAGCCGAGCAAAGGGCAGCCAAACTCGAACTGACAATCCATGAGGTGCATCTTTTCGGTAAGGAACCTGCTCGGAGTTTCAAAGAGCTGATGCTCAACTATCTACAAGCCAAGCAAACAAGCAAAGGATTTGCGCGCCTACAGTACGCGTGTAGGCCTCTGATTGAATACTTTGCTGACAACGATGTCACTCAGCTCAATGAAACCCATGTGGAGCAGTACATCACTTGGCGTTCCCAGTCGGTTGCCGATGGGACCATCAAGCGTGAAGTGGGTGCCTTATCTGCTGCTTTCAATCATGCCATTCGGAAGCATCACTGGCGGATTGAGAACCCCTGTCGTCTAGCGGAAAGACCCAAAGAGCCCAAGGGCAGGGTGCGGTATCTGACCCATGCTGAGGCCCACAGACTGTTACAGGCCGCTGAATCACCTGTAAACGTTAAAGGGGTGGCCCTTACCAGTCAGTACAAGTCCCCAGTCTTAAGGGACTTTATTGAACTGGCCCTGAATACTGGGTGTCGGAAGGGTGAGTTGCTCAACCTCAAGTGGGAAAACATCGATTTCTCGACTCGTCTTCTTCATCTGGAGCAGACCAAGAGTGGGGAATGGCAGACCGTTCCAATTAATGAGGACGCTAGGCAGGTTCTGGTACAACGAATGCGGTTGAGGGATGAAATCTGTCCTGATACACAGTGGGTCTTCTTTCATGTTGTACCGGCTCTTAATACAAAGGTAGGGGATAGGGTCAAGAATGTAAGAAAAGCCTTCTCTACGGCCTGTAGGCGCGCAGGGATAGGCAACTTCCATATCCATGACCTACGCCACACCTTTGCCAGTTGGCTTGTAATGGAAGGTGTGCCGCTATTTGAGGTGAGTAAATTGCTCCGTCATGCCAGTATTCAGATGACAGAACGATATGCTCATCTGGCCCCGGATTACCTGCATGATGCAGTGGCTAGTCTCGGATTTTCAGCACGTTTTCAGCACACTGAAAAACCAAGGAGACAGTGCTCTATCAGAATGACTTAAATACAAGTGTTAAATGGTCGGGGTGAGAGGATTTGAACCTCCGGCCCCTGCCTCCCGAAGGCAGTGCTCTACCAGGCTGAGCTACACCCCGATGTTGAAATTGAATGATACGTCGCTGCCAAGCTTATTTAGTGGGCTCTTTAGTAGGATCGGGATACCGCGAACTCTGCTAGTTTAGATAGGGCCTTTCTGTAGTCAGATGGAGGCAGGAGTTCCAGAGCTTGTTGTGCTTGTGCAGCATACGTTCTTGCAAGGCGGGAA
>Ga0315336_1003993_pt1 | contig 18440 bp, 14 predicted proteins | sample ASW5metaG_FD_204512 | JGI IMG/M metagenome (GOLD analysis project Ga0315336, IMG submission 204512) | Ammonia-oxidizing marine archaeal communities from Monterey Bay, California, United States - ASW #5 | ecosystem: Environmental > Aquatic > Marine > Intertidal zone | place: USA: California... | reverse complement strand
CGCGCCTGATGCGCGGCTCGATGATCGAGAGCCTGCGCTCGCATCATATCCGCACGGCCCGCGCGCTCGGCCTGTCGGACTGGTCGGTGGTGGTCAAGCACGCGCTGCGCGGCGCCGTGCTGCCGATTGTCTCCTTCACCGGCCCAGCGGCCGCGGCACTGCTCACCGGCTCGATCATCGTCGAGACGATCTTCTCCATCCCGGGCGTCGGCCGTTACTTCGTCGATGCCGCGCTCAACCGCGACTACACGCTGGTCATGGGAACCGTGGTGGTGATCGCACTCTTCACCATCGTCTTCAACCTGATCGTCGACCTGCTCTACGCGGTCGTCGACCCGAGGGTGCGCTATGACTGAGATCGCTGCCGCCGTCGCTCCCCCCGCCATCGTCGGCCGCTCGGCCTGGGGAAATGCCTGGGCGCGGCTGAAGCGCAACCGCGCCGCCATGTTCAGCCTCTATTACCTGGCCCTTGTCGCCTTCATTAGTGTGTTCGGCCCATGGGTCGTGCCGCATGAATACACCACCATCTACGGCGACTATGTGCGCATGCCGCCGAGCCTTTCGGCCTATCCGAAACCCGACATGATCCAAGGCGCGCTGGGCGACGCCATCAAGCGCATGCGCGCCGACATCAAGGAATGGCACCAGGAGGGTAATCGCGTCGTCGTCACCGTCACCTCGACCAAGCCGATCGACGACCGCAACATCCGATATCTCGACCGCTCCGACGCCTTCGACGACACCAGGATCGAGAACAAGTCGCCCGACGGCCTCGAAGTGACGATGAGCTCGGCCGTGAAACAGCAGTATTTCTTTTTCGGCACCGACAACACCGGCCGCGACCTGCTCTCGCGCACGCTGATGGCCGGGCGCATCTCTTTAGCCATCGGCCTGCTCGCCGGCGTCGTCGCCGGCGTCATCGGCGTCGTCTACGGCGCAACGGCGGGCTTTGCCGGCGGCAGGGTCGATGAGGTGATGATGCGGATCGTCGATGTGCTCTATTCTCTGCCCTTCATATTCTTCGTCATCATGCTGGTCGTGTTCTTCGGCCGCAACTTCGTGCTGATGTTCCTGGCCGTCGGCGCAGTTCTGTGGCTCGACATGGCGCGCATCGTCCGCGGCCAGGCGCTGTCGATCCGCAGGCAGGAATATGTCCAGGCGGCGGAAGCCATGGGCGTCGGCCAGCGCGGCATCCTGTTGCGCCACGTCATTCCCAATCTGCTCGGCCCGGTCGTCATCTACATGACGCTGCTGGTGCCGCAGGTCATCATCCTGGAGAGCTTCCTCTCCTTCCTCGGCCTCGGCGTGCAGGAGCCGATGACGAGCTGGGGCGTGCTGATCTCGGTCGGCGCCAAGAACATCGGCTACGCCAACTGGTTGCTTCTGTTCCCGGCCTTCTTCCTCGTGTCGACGCTGTTTGCGCTGAACTTCGTCGGCGACGGCCTGCGCGATGCGCTAGACCCAAAAGATCGATAGAGGGAGATCGCCGAAATGGCTTCCGAAACGATCCTCAGCGTCAAGGACCTCCGTGTCCGTTTCCAGACCCTCGACGGCACCGTCGAGGCGGTCAAAGGCATCAACGTCAAGGTCGGTGCCGGCGAGACGGTTGCCGTCGTCGGCGAATCCGGGTCCGGCAAGAGCCAGACGATGATGGCGGCGATGAACCTTTTGTCGTCCAATGGCGAGGCGAGCGGCGAAGTCGACTATCGCGGCCGGAACCTTCTGGCCATGTCGAAGAGCGACCTCAACAAGGTGCGTGGCCGCAAGATCAGCATGATCTTCCAGGAGCCGATGACCTCGCTCGACCCACTCTACACCATCGGCAACCAGCTGATGGAGCCGATCCGCCGGCACCGCGGTCTGAACGCCAAAGCCGCGCGCGAGGAAGCGCTGAAACTGTTGAGGCTGGTGCATATCCCCGATCCCGAAAGGCGCATGAAATCCTATCCGCACGAGATGTCGGGCGGCCAGCGTCAGCGCGTCATGATCGCCATGGCTCTGGCCAACGATCCCGACATCCTGATCGCCGACGAGCCGACGACGGCACTCGACGTCACCATCCAGGCGCAGATCCTGATGCTGCTGGCCGAATTGCAGCGCAAGCTCGGCATGGCCATCGTCTTCATCACCCACGATCTAGGCATCGTGCGCCGCTTCGCCGATCGCGTCTACGTCATGCGCCAGGGCGAGGTGGTGGAGGAGGGTGAGGCGGAAGCGCTTTTCGCCAACCCGCGGCACGCCTACACCAAGATGCTGCTTGCGGCCGAACCTACGGGCACAAAGGCGCCGCCGCCCGCCAATTCACCGGTGCTGCTCGAAGGCCGCAACGTCGAGGTCGTCTTCAGGATCGGCGGCGGCTTCCTCGGCGGCGAGCCGCTGATCCTGCGCGCGGTGGACAGGATTTCGATCCGGCTGAAGCGCAACCAGACGATCGGCATCGTCGGCGAGTCCGGGTCCGGCAAATCGACGTTAGGTCGCGCGCTGCTCAGGCTTCTGCCCAGCGATGGCGTCATCCGCTTCGGCGACCGCGACATATCCGAAGCCGATCGCCAGGCGATGCGGCCGCTCAGGCGCGAGTTGCAGCTTGTCTTCCAGGATCCGTTCGGTTCGCTGTCACCGCGCATGACCGTCGGCCAGGTGATCACCGAGGGCCTTTTGGTGCACGAGCCGTCGCTCACGGGCAAGCAGCGCGACCAGCGTGCCGTCGAGGCGTTGCGCGAGGTCGGCCTCGACCCCAACGCGCGCAACCGCTACCCGCACGAATTCTCTGGCGGCCAGCGCCAGCGCATCGCCATTGCCCGGGCCATGATCCTGAAGCCGAAAGTGGTGGTGCTGGACGAGCCGACCTCGGCGCTCGACAGGTCCGTGCAGAAGCAGATCGTGGAACTTTTGCGCAAGCTGCAGGCCGACCACGAACTGTCCTATCTCTTCATCAGCCACGACCTCGCCGTGGTGCGCGCCATGGCCGACTACATCATCGTCATGAAACAGGGAAAGATCGTCGAGGAGGGCCCGACACAAGAGATCTTCGACAATCCGCGCGAGGCCTACACGCGCACGCTGATGAACGCGGCGATCGATTCGACACGGTTCCGCGTCAGCGCTTGAAGCCGGGCGGGCCTGGCTGGCGCCGGCTTATTGCGCGGAGGGGCACCGTTGATTTCTGGTGGCGATGATGGACTGCTGTTGCTGCTGCAGCCGTTCGATCTTCGCCGTTTCGCGATTGGCAACCGCGGTCTTCACGCGCTCGCCGCCGAGCAGCCAGTTCGGCACGCTGGTGTTGGCGACCTTGCCGCGGGCGATTGCGGTGCGCGAAATTTCGGTGGCGGTATCGCCGACTTCATTGTTGAGCTCGGGGCAGTTCATCTTCTCGTATTTCGCCGGACTCACCGATGCGGTGGTCGAGCAGCCCGCGCCTGCAAGAAAGACACCGATCAATACAGACGGCAAAAGGGTCCTCGGCGTGCATGTCATGGTCTTACCCGGTCTTGCCGTTTCAATGGCCCGCCACCTCTCAAGATACGGAAGCGTAATCATTAGAGCATGATACCGAAAAGTGGGAACCGGTTTTCGGAAAAGATAAAGCTCCAACAAGAGCTGGATCAGGATGAGGGTTCGACGAAACGTCCTCCTGGTCCAGGTAGGCGATAGCCTGTTGTCGACCACCCGGACGACTTGACCTGTAGCCCCATCGCCCGAACGATGCGCGCCGCGGCACACACTTGAAGCCGCCATCGCGCAATATGCCAGGCAAAGCTTGCTGGCCTTAAAGAGCAAGAAGGCCGGTCAGCAAAGGCGCGCCGCCGTTCCTGGCCGGTCGCAGCTCATTCCCGCCCGGCGTTGAGTATGAGCGGTCCTTCCGTCTCCAGGCGAACGCGGCCCCGGCCGATCCGAACGATCTTGATCGGAGCCTGTTTTTCCTCGAGTCGGCGGCGTAGGAGAAGCAGCCGGGTCTCGAGGTTGTCCTTTATCTCCGGCATGCGGGCGCCGACCGCGAGCCGCATTTCCCGGTTTGTAAACTCGCTTCGGCCCTCGCTCAGGTGCCATTCGAGCATAAGGCGCAGCAGCGTTCCGGCAACGCCCTTCACGATATATGTGCCGTCAACGAATACGCTGTCGTCGAAGCGATGATGGGCGACGCGGATCTCCCGACCGGTGGCGGCAGGTTCCGGGGTCGCCTGCCTCGGTTCGGCCGCCGCTGCCTCCCGCTCGCTTGCCCGCAGGGCACTGGCAGCCTGACCAGCCAGGATTTCCAGGACCGCCTCGTCGTCCTCGCGGAAGGCCAGCCGTTCCTCGCTCTCGATGAACAGCACTCCGGTCACCGTGCCGCCCGCAGCCAACGGAACGGCGATCTGGCTCATTGCCGTGCGCAACTGCGGGAAGGAGACGCTGCGCGAGGTATTTTCCGCTGCCTCAGTCTCCAGGCCGATCGCTTCGCCGAACCGGCGCACACGGCTCATGTCGTTGACCTTGATCGTTTGACCGCTCGTCGCGGCGGCGCCGATCAGCCCCTCGTTGCCCGCTATCTCCGATCCCAGGCCCGAGCGCTCGTAGCCGATGCTGCCGGTAGTGATCAGGCAGCCGCGGTGGCTGTCGCGGATGAGAACGAGCGCGTTGCCATAGCCGAGCACGCGCCGGACGCCGCTGAGTAGGCTGTCGATGATCTCGTCCGCCTCCGCCTGCCGCTCGATGACCTTGACCGCCTCCGAAAGGGCGGGAAGGTTGACGGGCGCGCGGCTGGCCGTGGCCAGCGCGGTTTCCACGGGAGAGGGGACTTTTTCAATCCCATGCACGCGGAAGATATCGGCGCTCCGGAGCCGCATGATCTCCGACATGCCGATCTGCGCGCTGCTCGCCTTCAACTGCAGCGCGATCCTGTCGAAAAGCGGGCCGACATCGACCGACCGCACGAAGCCGATGTCGAGCAGGAACTGGTCACCCGTGATGCCGTCGACGAGGATCAGCGTGACCTTGGGATTGGCGCGCACATTGGCCGCCGTCTTGGCGAAGAACTGGTTGGAGAGCGCGACATGCTCTTCATCGACCCGCGCCACATGGGAGAGGTAGGAGACGTTCGGCATGCCATCGGCCGACGCGGTGGCTATGATGGAGGGAATGACGCCCTCGAAACAGGCGGAAAGGTCGGAAAGACGCAGGCTCATAACGTCCTCGCGCCCGCCAGCATGCCGGCGAGTGGGCCGGGTGTCTGGATATAGGTTTCGCTGACTTCGAGCTGGGCGACGCGCGCCTCACGGGCGGTCAGCCATGGCGCGATAAGCCGCCGGGGCACGCCGAGAGACTCTAGTTCGTTCGTGGCCGCCGTCATGAAACGGTCGGCGCGATCGAGATCGGGCGCCTGCGTGTCCCGCATGGTGGCGGCCCCCTTGATCTGGAAGCTGACATAGTCCGAAGGGCTGACGAAGGTAGCGGCGATCCGCCCTGTCTGCCGGATGCAGGGTTCGAGCCGCGGCCATTGCCAGGCGGAAAAGATCACCTCGATCGTCCCGCGGTCTTCCATGAGATGCAAGCCGACGCCGCGCCCCGCGGATGGTCGCCCGGCCGCGTCAGCCGCGGCGATGATGCACATCAGCGGTCGCCTGAGGAATTCGAGAAGCTTGTCGTCGAGCCGCACCGCCACCCCCTGTCGCCCCTCCCGTCCCTATCGCCTGTCCCAAGTCTGTTTAGCAAACATTTAGGATATCCGGCCCGCCTTGCACATTCATTTAGGAACGCCCGCTTTCCTGAGGCGCTAAGGAGGCGCCGCAACGGCTGGACGGTCTGGAGAACAAGCAACGCCCTTATCTGGTCCGGTGGAGGCACGCCGCTCAAGCGTGCCTGCCGCCGCAAGACGCAAGGCTCGCGGCAAGCCGCTTTGAAACACAGCATCGAGAAACTCAACAACGGTCCATCGAAAGGAGACTGAGGGATGACGCACGCGCCTTCGAACGAAAACGGAACAGCTATGACAGCGGCCCAACTGGACGCCTATCTCGCAAGGATGGGCGTGGAGCGGCCGGCCTCTGTCGACATCCACAGCCTGTCGAAACTGCACCGCGCCCACCTCATGACCCTCACCTGGGAGGCGCTGGATGCCTTCATGGGATGGCCGTCATCGATCACCACGGCATCCGCCTTCTCCAAGATGGTGGAAGGCAAGCGCGGCGGCTGGTGCTACGAGATGAACGGCCTCTTCGGCGCGGCGCTGGCAGCGCTAGGCTTCCGGGTAATGCGCCTTTGCGGCGGTGTTAACCGGGAAACACTCGGCGACATCGCCATCGGAAACCACTTGACCCTGCGGGTCGATCTCGATCGCCCCTATCTCGCGGAAGTCGGCGTCGCCGACGCCATCTTCGAGCCGGTGCCGCTTGCCGTCGGGCCGATCAGCCAGCGCGGTTTCGACTTCTCGATCATGCCGGCCGACGGCGGCTGGCTGCGCTTCAACAATCATGCGCGCGGTATCGCGAAGAGCTTCGATTTCCGGCCCGATCACAGTGACGAGGCCGCCATGGCCGCGACGCATGGCTGGCTGATGCAGGATCCCGGTTCGCCGTTCACCACTGCGCTCGCGGTCCTGCGGCACACGGCGGACGGCTATGTTGCCCTGCAGAACGATGTTTTTCGCCGGGTGACGGCGAACAGCTTCAGCGAGCAGCGCATCACGAGCGCCGACCATCTCGCCGACACGTTAGCCGCCGTTTTCGACCTCGACGTTCCCCAGTCCGGAAGCGTCTGGGAAAAGATCCAGGCCATTGGTCGCGACAAGGCCGCCTGAACCGGCTTCCCCTTTCATATCAAGCACTCAAGGAAACACCCATGCTTCGTCTAGCTGTACTCTCGATCGGTCTGGCATTGAGCACGACCTTCGCCGTTGCCAGTGATCCGGCGCCCGGCGGCGCTTACAAGACAGACCCCTCGCATTCGAGCTTCAACTGGTCGTTCAACCACTCCGGCCTGTCCCACTACACCGCGCGCTTCACCAAGGTTGATGCGCGGCTCGACTGGAAGCCCGAAAAGCCGGAGGCATCCACGCTGTCGGTTACGATCGATCCGCTCTCGGTCCGCACCGATTACCCCTGGCCGGAAAAGGTCGACTTCGACGCCGAGATCGGCGGCGACGAGACGTTCCTGGCCGCCAAGCCGATCACCTTCGTTTCCAAGACGATCCGCGTCACGGGCGAGAAGATCGGCACGGTCGACGGACTCCTGACCTTTCGCGGCGAGACGCATCCCGTAACCCTCGACGTCACGTTCAACGGCTCGATGGCCGAGCATCCGATGATGGGTGTTCCCAAGATCGGCTTCTCGGCGACCGGCAGCATCCGGCGCAGTGAGTGGGGACTGGACTTCGCGATTCCCGAACTCGGCGACGAAGTGACCTGGCCATCGAAACGCAGATGGTCCCTGCCGACTACCAGTTCCCGTGATCCGCGAGGAAGGGGCACATTCGACGATCACCCGATCAAGAACTTCGATTGAAGGCCGCGTGAATGTCATGGGAACGGCAAAAGCCCCACATGGGGCGTGAGGCGCGCCTCACGCTCCGGCGATGGTTCAATCGCCGAAACGGCGCAAGCCATTGCGCCACAAGGGAAATCCGGGGAATTTTCGGGAAACTTCCGGCTGGTCGGAGTGGCAGGATTTGAACCTGCGACCCCCTCGTCCCGAACGAGGTGCGCTACCAGACTGCGCTACACTCCGTGACCAGACGGCGGGCTTATAGCCGCCGCCTCTCGATCCTGCAAGCGGCAATGGCAGCACTTCTGTCGCATTTCGGCGGCTTTCGTCGCCCCGGTCGGGACGGCGGCTGATCGCGGCGGTTCGCCAAAGGCGACTTCCAGCCTTGTGTGATCAACCATGACCCCGCTAGAACGGGTCGCCCGGCCGCCTGGAGTTCCGAATCTTGCCTCAGCGCATTGTCAGTTTCGTCATGAGTGGCGGCGTCGGTTCGCGGCTGTGGCCGCTGTCGCGCGAGGACAATCCCAAGCAGTTCCACGATCTTTCCGGCGACGGCTCGATGCTGGCAAAAACCTTGCGCCGGTTGGCGGCGCGGCCTCAGGGCGAGACGCCCATCTTCCTGATCGCCTCCGAACGTCATGCCGATCGCGTCCATGCCGATCTTGCCGGTGTCGATCTCGGGGGCGGCGGACCGCTGTTCGAGCCCACGGGCCGCAACACCGCTGCCGCGGTGGCGCTTGCCAGCCTGCGCACGCTCTCCGAATATGGCGATGAACTTGTGCTGGTGGTGCCGTCTGATCACGAGATTTCGACGTCTGGTCAGTTCTGGCAAAGTATAGAGGCCGGCGCGGCCGCGGCGAATGCCGGCCGGCTCGTGGTGTTCGGCCTGAAGCCGACGCAGCCCGAGACCGGCTATGGCTATATCGAGGTCGGAGCGGACAGGGACGGCGTGTTCGATGTCTCGCGCTTCGTCGAGAAGCCCGATCTCGCCACAGCGCAGACCTATGTCGAGGCCGGCAATTTCTACTGGAACACCGGCATCTTCCTGTTCCGCGCCGGCGCCATGCGCGATGCCTTCGCCGCCTTCGAGCCACGGATCTGGGAGGCGACGGAGGCTGCCTACAAGGCGGCAACCAGCGATCTTTCGGGCCTTTATATGCCGATGGAGCTTTACGCGGCCATCCCCTCGACCTCGATCGACTACGCCATCATGGAGCGTGCGCAGGGCATCGCCATGGTGCCGGCCGGCTTCCGCTGGAACGACCTCGGATCCTGGCAGTCGCTGCTCGATGTCGGCCCGTCCGACAAGGACGGCAACGTCATTCTCGGCGATGTCGTCGCCATCGATTGCGAGAACTCCTATATTCGCGGCGAAGGCCGCCTGCTTTCGGCGATCGGCATGAAAGATGTCGCTATCGTTTCGACGCCAGACGCCACCTTCGTCGCGCCGGTCAGCCATAGCCAGCACGTCAAGAAGATCGTCGAGCAGTTGGAGAAGTCGGGCCGGCTGGAGACCAGGTTCACGCCGGCGCATGACCGCGTCATCGAGAGCGGCGCCTGGCGGCGGCGCGTGCGCCATTGGCTGTTCGAGGAGACGCTGCCGCTGTGGTCGACGGTCGGTGTCGACGAGCGCCATGGCGGCTTCCATGAGGCCCTCGGCTTCGACGCCACGCCCTTGATGAAACCCAAGCGAATGCGCACGCAGGCGCGGCAGGTCTATGCCTTCGCGGTTGCCAAGGAGCGCGGCTGGGACGGCCCCGCCGACAGGCTGATCGCCCATGGCATCGACTTCATGGCCGGCCAGGGTCGCACAGGGCGCGGCGGCTGGGTGCGAACGCTCAACATCGACGGCTCGGTCGCCGATCCGGTCGAGGACGCATACGATCATTCCTGCGTACTCCTGGCGCTCGCCCACGCCCATATGTCGGGCCATCCCGACGCGTTGCGGCTCGGCGAGGAGACGTTTGCCTTCCTCGACGCGCATCTGGAAGATGCCCGCATGACCGGCTTTCTGGAAACCTCCGACGGCGCCGGCGAGCGGCGTTCGAATCCGCATATGCACTTTCTGGAGGCTTTTCTGGCCTGGCATCAGGCGACCGGCGAGCGTGCCTATCTGCGCCGCGCCGCGCGCATCATCGACCTTTTCCGCAGTCATTTCTTCGACGCGGAAAGCTGGACGCTTGGCGAATATTTCGATGATGGCTGGAAGCCGGCGCCCGGTGAGAAGGGGAACTGGACGGAGCCTGGCCATCACTTCGAATGGGCCTCGCTGCTGGTCGATTTCGCCGCGCGCAGCGGCCAGAGCGAACTCACCGGCTTTGCCCGCAAGCTCTATGCCTCGGCCATCGCCAACGGCCTCAACCGCGCCACCGGCCTCGCCTATGGCGCCGTCTCGCGCCAGGGGCTGCCGCTGGACACGGTCTCTCGCGGCTGGCCGCAGGCCGAGGCGATCAAGGCGGCCATCGCGCTCGATGGGTCGGGCGGGCCGGACCTCAAGCCTGAGATCGAGGCGCGCGTCGGCCGCCTGTTTCGCTGGCACATCGATCCGGCGCCGCTCGGCCTCTGGATCGACCGCATCGACGAGCGCGGCCGCTCGCTTGCGAGCGAGGTGCCTGCAAGCATCTTCTACCATCTGGTCTATGCGCTGACACAGTATCTGGACGGGACGGCGGGGAAGGGGTGAGGCGGTACTGGCATGGCCAGACCGGGCGTCGTCAGATCATGGCGACGCACTCTCGCGGATGAGCAGCGATAGCATCGCGACGACCGGCGGCGCCGCGAACGACCAGACGCCGATCTGTACATGGAGCAGCGCGGCGGTTCCGCACCCGAGGGCGAAGACGGCCACCATGCCCGACATCCGCGCGAGGCGCGACCGCGATGCGGCTATGTCTTCGGCGGACGAGCCGTGGATCAGGTCGGCCAGGTCGAGCATGATCTGGGTCGTGGTGCCCGTCATCAGCGTCGAAGGCGGCAGGCTGGCGAGATGAACGCGATGCGCCGCGTTCTGCACGGCCATGGCCGAGACCAATGTCATCCCCGTGACGATGGCGGCCCAATGGTCGCCATCCGGGAACGGTCCCAGTCGAACCACCAAGGCGGCGGCTGCTGTCAGCAATATGAGCTTAATCGTCAGCAACGAGCGGAAAACCGGCAACCGTCCGCTTCTTAACGCATGCGACAACAACCGGCTGAGGACGATCACCACGCAGAAAACCGGCAACGCGAGCAGTTTCGACAGCGCTCCCGACGTGCCGAGCGCCAGGGAAGCGCCGAGCGTCACGAAATTGCCGGTGACATGCGCGGTAAACAGCCCCTGTAGCGCCAGGAAACCCATTGTATCGACATAGCCGCCGTTGAAGCCCAGCAGCAGCGGCAGCACGGCGGTTCGCTTGTCCCTGGCTTCGCCCGCCATCTTAGTCTCCTTTACCTTCGTCGCCGCAAACCGGGGCAAGGAGAACAGCGCGATGCCGGAGCGGATTCCAACATCAATAAGGCGCCGCCACGTCTCCCATCTCGACATAGACCGCCTTGAGTTGCGAATAATGCGCCAGCGCGGCAAGCGAATTCTCGCGGCCGATGCCGGATTGCTTGACGCCGCCGAAGGGCATTTCCACGGGCGTCAGATTGTAGGCGTTTATCCAGCAGGTGCCGGCCTGCAGTTCGGCGATCACCCGATGCGCGCGCGGCAGGTCGCGCGTGAAAACGCCGGCCGCCAGCCCGAACTCGGTGTCGTTGGCGCGCTCGATCACCTCGTCCTCGCTGTCGAATTTCAAGACGCTCATCACCGGCCCGAAAATCTCCTCGCGCGCGATGCGCATGGTGTCGGTCACGCCGGTGAACACGGTCGGCTCGATGAAGAAGCCGCCCTCGAAACCCTGCAGCGACGGCACGCTGCCGCCGCAGGCGAGCCTCGCGCCGTCCTGCTTGCCGGCTTCGATATAGGAGACGACCTTCTCCTGCTGCAGCCTGTTGATCAGCGGCCCCATCTGCGTGTCCGGATCGAGAGGGTCGCCGATGCGGATCTTCTTGGCGCGCTCTATGAGCCGCGCGACGAAACGGTCATGCAGGCCCTTCTGCACGAAGACCCGCGTGCCGTTGGAGCAGATCTGGCCCGTGGAGTAGAAGTTGCCGAGCATGGCGCCGCCGATGGCGTTATCGAGATCGGCGTCATCGAAGACGATGAGCGGCGACTTGCCGCCGAGCTCCATCGTCGCGTGCTTCATCTTGGAGCCGGCGAGCGACATCACCTTGCGGCCGGTCGGCACCGAGCCGGTCACCGAGACCTTGGCCACGACATCGTGCCCGACGAGGCCGGCGCCGACATCGCCATAGCCCTGCACGACGTTGAACAGCCCGTCGGGCAGGCCCGCCTCTGAGTAGATCTCGGCCAGCGCCAGGGCCGAGAGCGGCGTGTTCTCCGACGGTTTGAACACCATGGCGTTGCCCATCGCCAAGGCCGGAGCCGATTTCCAGCCGGCGATCTGGATCGGATAGTTCCAGGCGCCGATGCCGACACAGACGCCAAGCGGCTCACGCCGCGTGTAGGCGAAGGGTCCGCCGAGATCGATCATCTCGCCGTTGAAGGCGGCGACCGCTCCGGCGAAATATTCCAGGCAGTCGGCGGCCGACGGCGCGTCCGCCACCAGCGTCTCCTGGATCGCCTTGCCCGTGTCCAGCGTCTCGATGCGGGCGAGATCGGCATTGCGCGCCCGCAGGATGTCGGCCGCCCGGCGCAGGATGCGCCCGCGCTCCACTGGCTTCAGCCGCGCCCAGGCCGGCTGCGCGGCGCGGGCCGCCTCGATCGCCAGCTCCAGCACGTTCGGCGTGGCCGAATGCAGCTTCGCGATGGTCTCGCCGGTCGCCGGATAGACCACCGGCAGCGGAGTGCCGCCCTCATCCTCGATGTAGCGGCCGTTGACATAGTGCGATGCCGTCGGCTGGGCGCGCATGGCTTTTCTCCATTCATGGTCGCAGGGCGGGGAGGGCGCCCGCCCGACAATGCCCTATCGGTCCGCCACCTGCCAGCGCGGATTGATCCAGGGTTCCTGGTTGGAGGGCGCCAGCGGCGTGCGGCCGAGGATATGGTCCGAGGCCTTTTCGCCGGTCATGATCGAGGGCGCGTTGAGATTGCCGTTGGTCACCCGCGGGAAGATCGAGGAGTCGGCGACGCGCAGGCCCTCGACCCCGATCACTCGGCATTGCGGATCGACGACGCTGGTCAGGTCGTCGGCGCGGCCCATCCGGCATGTGCCGCAGGGATGGTAGGCGCTCTCAGCATGGTCGCGGATGAAGGCGTCGAGCTCGTCATCCGACTGCACATGGCTGCCCGGCGAAATCTCCTTGCCGCGGAACCCGTCGAAGGCCTTCTGGCCGAAAATCTCGCGCGTCAGCCGGATGCAGTGGCGGAACTCGCTCCAGTCGTCGGGATGCGACATGTAGTTGAAGCGGATCACCGGCTTCGCCTTCGGATCGGGCGAGCGCAGCGTCACCGAGCCGCGCGACTTCGAGCGCATGGGGCCGACATGCGCCTGGAAGCCATGCGACTTCGCCGCCGACTTGCCGTCATAGCGCACCGCCGCCGGGATGAAGTGATACTGGATATCGGGATAGTCGACGCCGGCCCGCGAGCGCACGAAGGCCGCCGCCTCGAAATGGTTGGTGGCGCCGAGGCCGGTCTTGAAGAACAGCCACTGCGCGCCGATCAACGCCTTGGAGAAAGGATTGAGCACGGAGTTCAGCGTGATCGGCTTGGTCGATTCCTGCTGGATGTAGAGTTCCAGGTGGTCCTGCAGATTGGCGCCGACGCCCGGCCGATCGGCGATCACCTTTATACCGTTCTCTTGCAGATGCGCGCCCGGGCCGATACCGGACAGCATCAGGATCTTCGGCGAATTGATCGACGATGCCGCGACGATCACCTCACGCCGCGCCTTAACAACCTGAATCTGTTTGTCAGCTTCGATCTCGACGCCGACGGCGCGTTGATTCTCGATCACCACGCGTCGGGCGAAGCCTTTGACCAGACTCACATTCTTGCGTTTGAGAGCTGGCCTCAGATAGGCGTTCGCCGCCGACCAGCGGCGGCCGCCGAGGATCGTCTGCTCCATCGGCGCAAAGCCTTCCTGCTTCGAGCCGTTATAGTCGTCGGTGAGCTCGAAACCGGCTTGGCGGCCTGCCTCGACGAAGGCGCCGTAGAGCGGATTCTTCCGCGTGCCGCGCTGCACGTGGAGCGGCCCGCCGTGACCGCGCCAACCGTCCTCACCGCCGTCGGAATCCTCCATGCGCTTGAAATAGGGGAGCACGTCGGCGAAGGCCCAGCCGGCGGCGCCCTGGTCGGCCCAGTGGTCGAAGTCATGCGCATGTCCGCGCACATAGACCATGCCATTGATCGAGGACGAGCCGCCGATCACCTTGCCGCGCGGCGTGGCCAGCACGCGGCCGCCGAGATGCGGCTCGGGTTCGCTCGCGAAACCCCAATCGTAAAGGCTCATGTTGAGCGGGATCGACAGCGCCGACGGCATCTGGATCAGCGGCCCCATATCGGTGCCGCCGAACTCGATGACGATCACCGAGTGCTTGCCGTCTTCCGACAGCCGGTAGGCCATGGCCGAACCGGCGGAGCCGGAGCCGATGATGACGAAATCCGCTTCAAGCATTGTTCATATGCGCCCATCGTTCATATGCGAGATGAAATCGGCGAGCGAGACATTGCCGCCGGTTGCCACCACGAGGACGGTCTTGCCCGCCACATCCACCTTGCCGCCGAGCAGCGCCGCCAGCGATGCCGCGCCCGAAGGCTCCAGCACCAGCTTCATCCGCTCGAAGGCGATCTTCATCGCCTGCCGCACCGAGGCATCGTCGACGGTAACGCCGCGCACGCCGGCAGCACTCACCGCCGCGAAGGGCGCGTCGCCGGGCTTGCGCGCCATCAGCCCGTCGCAGATCGATTTCGGACCGATCGGCATGGTCTCGATCGCGCCATGCGCGAGTGAAGAACCCATGCCGTTGAAGCCCTCCGGTTCGACGGCGATGATTTCGGTCTTGGGCGATACATAGTGGAAGGCGAGCGATATGCCGCCGATCAGCCCGCCGCCACCGACCGAGCAAAACACCAGGTCGGCGTGAGCCTTCTTCGCCGCCAACTGGTCGAGCGCCTCCAACCCGGCGCCGGCCTGGCCCGCGACGATCTCCGGATCGTCGAAGGGATGGAGCAGGGTGAGGTGCTCTGTCTCGGCGATCTCGCGCGCCTTGGCGGCGGCGACCTCCTCGCGCGCGCGGTCGCCATGATCGGTCAGCACCACTCGCGCGCCGTAGCCGGCCGTCGCGTCGCGCTTGGCGGCGGGCGCATCGATCGGCATGACGATGGTGACCGGAATGCCCAGCGCCTGGCCGGCCGCCGCCAGCCCCTGCGCGAAATTGCCGGAGGAATACGCCACCACCCCTTTTTTCGCTTCATCCGGCGAAAGCCGGCTCAGTCGCCAATAGGCGCCGCGCACCTTGAAGGAGCCGGCCCATTGCAGCGACTCCGGCTTGACGAAGACGCGCGCGGCCCCCGTCTCCTTGGCCAAAGCCGCAGACTCCAGCAGCGGCGTCACCTGAGTGGCGGTCGAGGTGACGGCATAGGCCTGCTTCAGGTGATCAAGCGTAGGGACGAGAATGTCGGCCATCATTCGCCTCTCGGATACCGTTTGCTCTCTTCGAGATTGTCGAGGTTCATGTGATTGCGCATGTAGCGTTCCGAAGCCTTCTGCAGCGGTTGGAACTCCCATGGGTAGTAGGCGCCGTTGCGCAGCGCGGGGTACACGACCCAGCGGCGAGCCTGGCTTTCGCGGACGGCGGCGTCGAAACCGGCCATGTCCCAGCGCGCGCGGACCTTCTCCATGAACACCGAGACCAGGTCCGCATGCATCGGATCGGCGGCAAGGTTGGTGAGCTCGCGCGGGTCGGCCTCGAGGTCGAAGAGCTGCGGAGGATCGAGCTCGCAATGGACGAATTTGTATTTGCCCTCGCGGATCGCCACCATCGGCGCGTAGGAGCCTTCGGCCGCATATTCCATCAGTACCGGCGCCGAGCGCTCCTTGCCGCCGGCAAGCGGTCGCAGCGACTGGCCGTCCGTCCAAGGCGCGATCCCGCTCATGTCGATGCCGGCGAGGTCGCAGAGCGTCGGCGCCACATCGAGATTGGAGACAGGCGTCTTGATCAGTCCGGCTTCTATGCCCTTGCCGGCCATCATCAAAGGCACCCGCGCCGCGCCTTCATAGAAGCACATCTTGAACCAAAGGCCGCGCTCGCCCAGCATGTCGCCGTGGTCGGAGCAGAACATCACGATCGTGTCGTCCAGCATGCGGGTGCGTTCCAGCACCGACAGCAAGTCGCCCACCTTGTCGTCTAGATAGGAGATGTTGGCGAAATAGCCGCGCCGCGACCGGCGGACCTGCTCCGGCGTGATGTCGAAACTGTCGTAGTCGGATGCCTTGTAGAGCCGCTTCGAATGCGGGTCCTGGCTGTCGTAGGGTATGAAACCCACGTCCGGCTCCAGAGCCGGGCAATCCTCGTAGAGGTCCCAGTATTTGCGCCGCGCGACATAGGGATCGTGGGGATGGGTGAAGGAGACGGTCAGGCACCAGGGGCGCCGGTCGGCATCGTCAGACGCGCGCGCGAATTCATACAGCTTTTGCGTGGCGTGGAAAGCGACCTCGTCGTCATATTCCATCTGGTTGGTGATCTCGGCGACGCCGGCGCCGGTGACCGAACCCAGATTGTGGTACCACCAGTCGATGCGCTCGCCGGGCCTGCGATAGTCCGGCGTCCAGCCGAAATCGGCTGGATAGATGTCGGTAGTCAGCCGCTCCTCGAAACCGTGCAGCTGGTCGGGGCCGACGAAATGCATCTTGCCCGAGAGCACGGTGTGGTAGCCGGCGCTGCGCAGATGGTGCGCATAGGTCGGGATCGAGGAGGCGAACTCGGCGGCGTTGTCATAGACCTGGGTGCGCGACGGCAGTTGCCCGCTCATGAACGAGGCGCGGCCCGGGGCGCAGAGCGGCGAGGCGGTATAGTTATTGGCGAAGCGAGCCGAGCGCGCGGCAAGCGCCTTAAGATTCGGCGCATGCAGGAAATCGGCCGGCCCATCCTGGAAGAACGTGCCGTTGAGCTGATCGACCATGACGATCAGGAAATTGGGTCGTCGGGTAGTCAAGGCAGGCTCCGTCCATTGAGCTTGGTTTCGAGATAGTCCTCGACGAGCGCGATCGCGGTCTGCGCATCGGGCACGCCGTCCTTCAGTGCGCGGCGGATGTAGAGCCCGTCGATCAGCGCCGCGGTCGCTTCCGCCACACGGTCGGCCTCGGTCCGAGGCAGGATGCCGGTCAGCCCACTCATCAGGTTCGTATGCAGCCGCCGCGCATAGATGCGCAGCAGCCGCCGCAGCTCGGAAGATTTCTGCGCCTCGACATAGAAGGCAAGCCAGGCCGCGATGATCTGAGGCTGGAACTGGCCGTCGGAGAAGCTGACCGCGACGACGGCCGAGACGCGCTCGCGAGGTGTCATGGCAAGGCCGAGCGCGCGCCTTGTGTCGGTGTTGAGCTCGGCGAGGATGTGACGCATCGTTGCGAACAGCAACTCGTCCTTGGCGCCGAAATAGTGATGCGCCAGCGCCGAGGACACGCCCGCCCGGCCGGCGATCTCCGACATCGTCACGTCCAGCGATCCGCGCTCGCCGATCGCTGAGATCGTCGCGTCGATCAGCGCCTTGCGGCGCACTGGCTCCATTCCGATCTTTGGCATTTGGGGATCCGGTTTCGCCAGGAGGTTATTTTTTATTGACGCGTCAATCAATAAAAAATTGGCGTCGAGATCAACCGATCGTGTGGCTCTGGCCCATACCAAGGTCTGGAAAACGGTTCATTGTTGAACAATATTGAATGACGTGCCGCGCGCGACCGTGTTAGGTTGCGGCGCAAATGGAGGCTGCCATGACCGCATGCATCGTCGGCTGGGCGCATTCGCGCTTCGGCAAGCTCGAAGGCGAAACGCTGGAGGGCCTGATCACCAAGGTCGCCGTCGAGGCGCTCGACCATGCCGGCATCGGCCCGGACGATGTCGACGAGATCGTACTCGGCCATTTCAACGCCGGCTTCTCGCCTCAGGATTTCACCGCCAGCCTGGTTCTGCAGGCCGACGACCGGTTGCGCTTCAAGCCGGCGACGCGCGTCGAGAATGCCTGCGCCACCGGTTCGGCGGCGGTTAGGCAAGGCATCCGCGCCATCGACGCCAACGCCGCCCGCATCGTGCTGGTGGTCGGCGCCGAGCAGATGACGACGACGCCCGGTCCCGAAATCGGCAAGAACCTGCTCAAGGCCTCCTACCTGCCGGAAGATGGCGACACGCCGGCGGGCTTTGCCGGCGTCTTCGGCAAGATCGCCCAGGCCTATTTCCAGCGCTACGGCGACCAATCGGACGCGCTGGCGATGATCGCCGCCAAGAACCACAAGAACGGCGTCGACAATCCCTATGCGCAGATGCGCAAGGATTTCGGCTATGAGTTCTGCCGCCAGGAAAGCGAGAAGAACCCGTTCGTCGCCGGGCCGCTGAAGCGCACCGATTGCTCGCTGGTCTCGGATGGCGCGGCAGCGCTCGTTCTCACCGACACCGCGACCGCGCTGAAGATGCGCCGCGCCGTCGCCTTCCGCGCCAATGAGCATGTCCAGGACTTCCTGCCGATGTCGAAGCGCGACATCCTCGCCTTCGAGGGCTGCGAGCACGCCTGGAACCAGGCGCTGAAGAACGCCGGCGTCACGCTCGACGACCTTTCCTTCGTCGAGACGCATGACTGCTTCACCATCGCCGAACTGATCGAATATGAAGCCATGGGCCTGGCCAAGCCAGGGCAGGGCGGCGACTTTGCCATGAGCGGTGAAACCCAGAAGGATGGCCGCTTGCCGGTCAATCCCTCAGGCGGTTTGAAAGCCAAAGGCCACCCGATC
>Ga0315336_1003992_pt1 | contig 18449 bp, 24 predicted proteins | sample ASW5metaG_FD_204512 | JGI IMG/M metagenome (GOLD analysis project Ga0315336, IMG submission 204512) | Ammonia-oxidizing marine archaeal communities from Monterey Bay, California, United States - ASW #5 | ecosystem: Environmental > Aquatic > Marine > Intertidal zone | place: USA: California... | reverse complement strand
CAATTCGGAGGCCTCAGAAAGATCTCTCACCAGGAAGGCCGTTTGGCGTAGGCTGTCCAACATGTAAGTCACCTATCTAGGGAGGTCTGCGGAGCGAGTCGCTGTAAGATGCGAATCATTTGGAACGCATCGATAGAAAACGCCGATGGATTCTTATCGCCTGCGTGTGGCCGTTGGAGTCTTAGCCGGGTTAGGGTTTGCTGGGTAGAGCTATGATGGCCTTGCCGCCCACGTATCGTTCGCCTTCAGCCCCGGTCATCAGGATGTCGCACTCGACCACGTTCTCGCCATCCTCTTGTCGGGTGTCGGTAACCGTGGCGGCGATTGTTATCGGCTTGTGGTGGGGCACCGGTTGGCGGAACACCACGTCCAGGTCCTTCAAGGCTTCAGCGCCGGCCCAATCGGTCAAGAGTCGCGCCATCATTCCCATTGACATAATGCCCGGAACAATTGGGCCGGGGAGGTTGGCTTCCTCTGCGATGGCCTGGTCGGTGAAACGGTTGGGGGTTCGGTTGTTCCAGACCTGGCAGAACGCTAAAACTCCATCGTCGGTCGCCTCGGTCTCCAGCGGGCCAATCTCGTCTCCCAATTCTACGTCTTCAAAATAGAGCAATGCTCCTCCTGGTGGGTCTTCAGATATGAGGTAACCGGGGCCATATGCGTCGGCTTACCCTCGGCGGATGAATGACTCTTGAACGTCGGCAACCACGGTACCATCCTGGTTGCGAAAGGTGGTCTCCCAAACGATGAAGACCATCGTCCCGGTGCGGCCGGTTTTGGGATAAACCTCTTTCAGATGGGAAGAAGCTGTCAGGTGGTCCCCGGCGGTGATAGGTGCCCTGGCCTGGACCCGCTGTCCAGCGTGCATTCCACCGGTCACCGGTTTGCCACCGAACTTGAGGCCGATATCGGGCAGAGAAACCCGGTGGACCATGATGGTGCAGAAGGTGGGCGGGGCTACTATGTCTTGAAAGCCTTGAGACTTGGCTGCAGCTGCGTCGGTGTAGATCGGGTTGGTTTCCGCGATACCCCTGCTGAAAGCTTGAATCTGAGACTCGGTGACCTCAAAGGGACCAGCATCGTGCTCTATTCCGTATAACGAACGGTCGTATTCTAACTCCGTTGCCATTTTTTAATCTCCATGACCGTGTCTATCGAGATACGCCCTTCAATGTCGGAAGCATCTTCGCGGACCGGTCTATCCGATGATTCACTCGCTGGTGGGGTTGTTGGTGGTGTCTTCCAACCAAACGGGCTGGAATTGTTCGGATAGCAGGGCTTCAACCAAATCAGCTTCATTGCTAATCTTGGCTTCGAATCTGGTGAGGCAGGTGCAGATGTGGCTGGTCAGGTGGGCGTCGCTACCGCCGACTCCTAAATAGCCTTTGTCATCGCATAGTTCCCAAGCCCGTTCGTTCTCGCCCTTCCGGCTGCCGCCGTTGAGGCGTTCGACGATATGCACGTCGTCAAAGATTTCCCCTTGCTGGATGTACTCGGTAAGACCGATGCCGAAACGTCCTGGATGGGCAGGAACCGCATAGGCTCCATGTTGGCGGGCTGCTTTGAGCAGTTCCCTGGTGTCCATCGCAACGTTTCCGAAATCTATGTCTTTCGTCAGCGGCTCGGTCACGCCGTAAACAAGTACGTGGCCATAACGAGTGTCCAGTTCAGAGCCCTTAAGGACCACCACGTCGTACTGGTTGGCTAGGGCGGCGTAATCTTTGTCGTAGTCGAACTTGCGGTGTTCGGTCAGGACGATACCGTCGACTACGTGGCCCCGCTTGCGTAACACCTGAATCCATTTTAGATACTGCTCCACGGTGGCCCGGGAGTCGTCCGAAGAAACTGAGTGGCTATGCATATCCAGGTACACGAGCGGCGGTTGCCTCCTGGCTTGCCTTAGGCCTGGTAAGTGGTTCCAGTTGGCCGGAGCTTCCTAGAGCCTCGACACCATGATAAATGTTGGCGGGGAATTCATCAACCGCTCGAACGGCTTTCGACGCAGTTGGCGGTCTTTGCCGGACTTGTCCCACCACTACTGAAGCGAGCATATGTATCGGTTATATCGTTGGCTGTTCATGTTCAGCGGCTTGGCCGGCGCAGTTTGGACTGTAAATCAGACAACCGCTTCACGATGGCAACTCCTGGAGGAATCCCCGGATCTACGCCGTTCGGTTGGAACCCGAATACCTCCATTTCCGCCGTCACTCCAGCTCGGATGCCGGGAAGGCTGTTTTCCACTACCGGGCATTCCTGCGGTTCCACTCCAATGGCATGAGCAGCGTGTAGAAATAACCACGGATCTGGCTTCTAGAAGCCAACTTCATAACTGCTGAAGATGCGCACCTCGAAAAAAGGCAAAAGACCGGGCAACGACAGATTGAGCCTAATCCAGCATGCCTCTGCCGTTCGTTCTCTAACGTCTGGCACGAAGCTTTTCGGAACACTTCTTCCGAGCCAAACTTCGATCTGATCGACGATCTCGGCCATCTTGCCGCCGCGAAAGTGGGCTAGCGCATCGGCTACGGACAGTGTCAATCCTTACTCAGCGACCATCTTCACCAGCACTTCGTTGGCAAGAATGTCGCTGTCAACCAATGTCCCGTCGCAATCCAAGATTGTTGCTTTCATAGGCCAAACACCACATTGCAGCAGATAGACAGTTTTTATCCCTAGACGTATTATTTCCCTGTCAAGACCCAGATTTCCAGTACCTCGGACGAAAGTCGCTTCATTTAGCAGACTTCTGAGTTTGGACGAAGGTTAACGTACGGTCATGATGGGCTCGAACTCCTCCGAATGTGTCTTGGGCTGGCAATTTATTAGAAGGTTTTCAGTCTTGCGCTTAGTAACAAATTAAAAGGAAGCAATGATGTCAGTCGGTTGGGCAATCTTAAGTTGCGGCGACTTCGCCGACTCCAGAGGTGCACCAGGTATAAATCAAGCAGAGGGCGGAAAGTTGGTGGCGGTGCACAGCCGGGACCGAGGCCGTGCCGAAGCGTTTTCTGAAAAACACGGAGCTGGAACCGCCTACACCATGGTGGAGGACGTACTCGCTGATTCCAGGATAGACGCCGTATACATCACATCTCCGAACCATCTGCATGTTCAGTACGCGACTATGGCCGCCAACGCAGGCAAGCACGTTTTGGTGGAGAAACCACTGTCTCTGAACATGGCCGAAGGCATCGAAGTACTGCGGGTGGCCCGAGAGTGGGGCGTGAAGCTGGGCGTAGGGATGCACTTGAGGCACCACCCAGGACACATCGAAGCTCAGCGGCTGATTGCCGACGGCGCCCTGGGCACCGTCGCTCTGGCCCAGTCACAGATCGGGCAGGGCGAGAGGGGTAATGTCCATCCTGAGCCGCGGGCTGGATTGCGTGATTGGTGGACCCACCCGGAGTTGGTCGGCGGAGCCTTTGCCATGCTGACCATCGGAATACATGCGATTGATGACCTGCAGTTCCTGTTGGGACAACAGGTGGTGGAACTAGCCGCTATCACCGATGGACAAACTTCGGAGCAGCCATTGGAAAACCTAGCCACCATGTGCCTGCGCTTCGATGGTGGCGCGATCGGTACGATGATTTGCGGCATGCGCCTGCCGGAATTCCAGAACGATGTTACGATCCACGGCAGCGACGGTAAGGTCATGCTCATCAACGCCTCGTGGCCCCGCCTGCAAGGGGAACTACGAGTGTCCAGCGAAACATTGAACAAGACTGTGACCTATGAGCCGGACTTCGTCTACTTGGTCACCAAGAACATAGAAGACTTCCAACGGGCGATCGCCGAAGACCGCGACCCAGCAGCCTCTGGGATGCATGGACTCAAGTTGGTACAGTTGACGAAAGGGATGGTGGAGTCGGCAAAAACTGGACGGACGGTTAAGTTGGAAGTTCTCTGACCCGATAGCTCCCGAAGCCTGGTAAAGAAGCGAGTTACGAATCTGGAGTTTCTTGTGGAGAGGGACAGGTAGACCTGTAAGCCGGGTTCTGTATCCCCTTGCGGGGCGGTGGTCATCTATCTAGCCCTCCCGGAGGCTGTTGGGCCGCCGGATTCCCGCGGACGGGACGACATCTCTATCGGGGTCAAGCAGCCAACCCGGGGACGAGCCGGGCGCCCATAGTCCCCCTATTTGGCCTTGCTCCAGGTGGGGTTTAGCCGTCGCTGCGTCACCGCAGTCGACCGGACGCTCTTACCGTCCGATTTCACCCTTATCCCGGCGAACCGGGACGGTATGTTTCTGTGCCACTTTCCGTCCCCCTCGACGGCATCGCTACCGGCGAAGAAGCCTGGGAGTTACCCAGCACCCTGCCCAGTGGAGCCCGGACTTTCCTCCCCCTATCCTTCCATCGAAGGACGAGGCGGCGGCCACCCAGTATATCTGCCCTCTCCAACTCGACTGTAGCATACCCATTTTGAGGGGTCAAGAAAACGCCTCCGGCGAATCACCGGAGGCGTGTACGGGAACGAAATCAGTTTTTCTAACCCGGGTCATTCGAGAGCCCAAAACGAATAAACCCAAGTTAGTTTCTTGAACAGGCTAGTTCAGGAAGAGCATCCGCCCGCAGGTGGCGCATAGAACGGTGGTGCGGCCGCTACGCACCTTTTGTTGTTGCTGGGTGGGTAGAGACATTCTGCAAGCCTGACAGAGGCCCCTTTCGACCTTGGCTACCGCCAGACCGCCTTTGGCGTTGCGTAATTTCTCGTATTGCTGAACCCCGGCCGGGTCCAAGGTGGCCGCCAAGTCACCTCTCTGACTGGCAATGCCTTCTCGTTCCGAAGACAACCGGGCCAGCAACTCGGTAATTTCGGTCTGCCGGGTCTCCCAAGCAGCCCGGTTCTCCTTCAGTTGCTGCTCCATCTCGGTGCACTTGGTCTGGGATTCCTCCACCCGTACGGAAAGCTCTGAGACTTCGGTACCCAGTTTTTCTGTCTGCGTTCGAACGTTAGCAGCTTCCTGCTCCAAACTTTCCAAGGCCGACGGATTGGATACTTCGCCACCGTAGAGTTGTCCATCTAGGTGCGCGGAGCGCTCTTTCTGGGTTTCCGCTTCTACGCGGCGGGTCTTCAACTGGGACTGGAACTCCTCTAGCCATTGTGACTCGTTCTTCAGCGCCTCTTCCAGCGCTTCCAACGCTACCCCCCCGGTTGCTTCTTTCTCCGCCTTGGCTGCTTGGCCGTCGATCTTGTCCAGCGCTAAATCCATTTCTTGTAGGAAGAAAAGTTGTTTCGGAGAAGTCATTACTTTTTCGCCTTGCTGGTTCTGTATGATTTATATCTATTATTTGCTTCTGGATTTGATTCTAGGAACCGCTGCCATAGTTGTCAACTTTGGGATTCTCTCCGGTTCTGTTCACATGAAGAGGCCGTTCCTGTATATTTGGGACCCGGCACCTAGGCCGATCTCCACGGCGTCACCAGGTGTGATTTATGCGTATCCTGCACTTTTCCGACCTGCACATCGGTGTTGAGAACTACGGACAAACAGACCCGGAGACCGGTTTGTCAACTCGGTTGGCCGACTTCTTGTCATCATTGGATGAAGTGGTTGAGTATGCCTTGACCGAAGACGTTGACTTGGTTCTTCTGGCAGGCGACGCGTACAAAGGACGGGACCCTTCCCAGACGCATCAGCGTGAGTTTGCCAAACGTTTGTCCCGCTTGTCTGAAGCGTCGATTCCCTCTTTCTTATTGGTTGGCAATCATGATCTTCCCAACGCAGTCAGCCGGGCAACGGCAGTGGAGATATTCCAAACCTTGCAGGTGCCTTACTTGCAGGTTGGGAGCAACCTGCAGAACTACACCATACCGACCAAGTCCGGCCCGTTGCAGATTTTGGCTGTCCCCTGGCCACGACGAAGCGGGATACTGAGCCGGGAAGAATCGCGAGGTCTGACCATCGAAGAGGTAAGGCAGGCGGTCCAAGACAGGATGACCCAGGCTATCTACGCTAGGGCCGAGAGCTTGGATCCGGATGTTCCCGCCATATTGACCGGCCACGTCACGGTCAACGGAGCCACCGTTGGCACTGAACGTTCCATGATGCTGGGACAAGACCACGTGCTGCTGGCTGGTGACATCGGCCGGCCCCAAGTCGATTACGTGGCACTTGGCCACATCCACAAACATCAGATTCTGCGAAATGAGAATCCGGTCATGGCGTATTCCGGTAGCCTCCAGCGCGTGGACTTTTCCGAGGAGGGCGACGATAAAGGCTTTTGCGTCGTCAATCTGGACCCGGCGGCACCGCAAGGCAAGCGGTTGACCGACTTCGATTTTCATCGGCTGGATGCCAGGCGGTTCGTCACGGTGGACGTTACCGTGCCCGTTGGAGACCCAGCCCCGACCTCCGCAGTGGTTCAGGGAATCGCTCGCAAGGACGTTGCCGGTGCGGTTGTGCGAGTCAGGGTGATACTGCCATCGGAAGTGGAGGCACAGCTCCGGGACTCGGACATCCGCGATGCTCTGAGCGAGGCCCACTACATCGCAGCTATAAACCGGGAATCCCCTCAAGAGGCTCGCCGGACGCGTTTGGAAGCTGAATCAGCCAAGAATCTTCAGCCCATGGAGGCACTACGCCTATACCTGGAAAGCCGGGGTGTGGAACCGGAACGGCAGGAGAAGATGTTGCGGCACGCAGAGGCGTTGGTGGAGCGGGAGGCTTCAGAATCTTAGTAAGCTACAAGTCTACCAAGGTGGTACGGGAGATTCCCGACCTTCACGGAGTGAAATCACGGATCCGAAATCACCCCAGTTGTTTGGCTAGAGCCTGACCGCCGTCCACTAAGTCTTTAAAGACTTCGGCCACGGTGGCAATCTCGGATATCAGCCCGGTCCCGGCTCCGGTGTAGGCGATTCCTTCTTCCAGGTTTCCTTCAAGCATCGCCGTCCGCGCCACGGCCATGCCCAATTCTGCTTCCCAAGCGTCAAGGTCGTTTTCAGGACCACTTAGCCCATTCTCTTTCATCCGCAGCGCCATGCCGTTCCGGAGAATCCGTGTGGGCCATCGATCGCCGCCAACGATTATCGTTCCGCTATCAATCGCCGCTACGAGGGCTTCTTTGAAGTTTTGGTGGGAGATGCACTCTTGCGTAGCTACGAAGCGAGAACCCATCTGCACTCCCTGAGCGCCCAATGCCCGAGCGGCTACTACCCCGCGGGCATCGACAACTCCTCCTGAGGCGATAACTGGGATGGAGACGGATGCTACCATTTGGGGCACCAAGACCATGGTGGATACTTTGTCGGGGCCCCGTAGGCCACCGCCTTCAAATCCATCGGCGATAACGATGTCTACGCCTTGAGCTTCGGCGCCCCGGGCGTGACGTACCGTTGAAACTTGGTGCAGTACTACTATGTCATGCTCCTTCAGCGTTCCGGTGTACAAGGCCGCACTTCCGCCATAAGTAATGGCGATATGCACGCCGTCTTGGGTCGCGGCCCCAATCATTTCTTCGATCCGTGGATGAGGCAGATATAGGGCGATACCGAAGGGGTTAGACGTGAGCCTCTGGACCCGGCGGATGTTGGCCTGAAGATTGGAAACAAGATCCCCGTCAAGGTCTAGTCCGGCGGTGGGGTGAAGAACTCCCAATCCCCCTGCATTTGAAACGGCGGCAACCAGCTCTGGGTTGGATACCCAAGGTAATCCCGCTTGCAATATGGGATGGGTGATAGAGAGGGTGCTACAGACTTGAGTCCGCCTCATCAAAGCGCAAACCTACCCTTAAATCCGCCTGGGGCTGAAGTGTGACCGATTGTACGGTCCAAGCTAACCCATGTCAACAATGGCAGGTGTGCGCATGCCCGGTAACCCGTTAAGAGTTGAGCCGGCCGGCACCGAAACTAGGCTAGGGAAGGAGGGCTCTCAGAGCCTCTGCGACTGGAGCAGGGTCGTTGATCTCTTCTATTTTGATAATCTGTCCCGCTCCGATACCGCTGGACACTACGACGGAACCCCGGCCGGTGATAATCTCAAAGAAATTCCGGGCTTCCGCGATTGATATGATTCGAGAAACCGGAATCTCCTTGGTAGTCAGCCACAGGAACCGGTACATGTGAACCACCCGGCGGTCCGTGACTGTGTAGGTGATGTGTAGATTTCGCAGGTAACGCATCGTCCCTTTGAAGAAAAGATACATTCCCACCAGGAACGGCACCGTGGCATATACATATGGGCTGGTGGTGAAGAAGCCCAGGTATAACGCGCCTCCGAAGAAAGGGATGCTCATCAGGATTCTGGCGTAGGCGGGCTTCATGGTTGGGTGGCGCGTCACAAGTTGGTTTTCTCCCGGTACCAGGCCAGGGGAGGGGATGATGCCGGTGAAGCTCATGTACAAACCGATTACCATGAGAGCTAGGCCTACGGCAATCACCACTAAGGAGGTCCACTGGGGCACCTGGCTGCCCTCTAAACCATAATAATTCGCAGCCAAGAAGTAGCCACCGGCAAGAACGAAAGGAAGCGCGAATATAGCGCTGACTAAGAGCCGCCGGACAAAGGACAATATGACGTTGTGGTAAAGGCGGTCTCCTATCCCGTGTTGAGGTATTGCAGCCATGGTTAATTTCCTTTAACGAGTTGCAGAGTGGATGCTGCCATAGTGATTAATATACCAATCACCGCTAGGGTGGCCGGGTCCAGAGAATTGTTTAAGGAGCCTAGCTGGCCTATCTGGGAGTTGGTGAAAAAACCCCGGGTAGGACCAGTATTAATTATTACATCCCCGGTTTCTTGACCAGACCCTCCTGCCTCAGGTGGTGTGCCTCCAAGGCCCTGTCCTTGCCGGTTCTGGTTGAACTGCGCCTCTTGGAGGAGGCGTTCTTGATCCAGGCGCGCCCGGGCCTCTTCTAGAGAACGTTCCCGCTCGATTTGTGCTCTCTCGCTCTCGTACCGGGCTTTTGTTAACTCGTCCTGCTGCTGCTGGTCTTTTAGGGCGCGGCGTTGGTCCAAGAGTTGCTGATTCGCCTGCATTTCTTGTTCCGCCAGGAACCGTTCCTGCTCCTGTTTTTGGCGCTCTTGGTCGAGGCGCGCTTGCTCCTGTTGCCTCTCCCGTTCGCTCTTCAACCGGTCGCGGTCCAGGCGGTCCTGCTCTTCCTGAAGCACCTGCGCTCTTTCTATTCTTTCTCGGTCTCGATCTCTCCGTTCGGCGTCTAGGCGCTGTTGCTCTTCCTGGAAAGCTAGTTCTTGCTCTAGTCGTAGTCTCTCTTGTTCGATCCGGAGTTTCTCTAGCTCTTGCTGTGCGGGATCGCCCTGGATTCTTCCGCCTGCGAAACAATCCCGGGTTATCCGCAGCTGCTGTTCATAGCTCATGTCTTGGAGCGACGTAGGGATTCGCCCCAATACGTCCATGGCGCACCCGATGTCTATCCCAGCCGGCAGTTGAGGAATCTGCGGGATAGAAATCCCCATTGGAGGAGATGGTTCCCCGGGGCTAATCAGGGGGGGTAACGGTTCCCTGGACGCTCCTACCTCCAAGGTGACCGTGCTACTCTTGCCGGATTGCCAGCGAACGGTCTGGTGAAAATCTCTAAAACTACCATCTGGAAACAAGGCTTGAAACTCAACTATTTGACCATCATATGGTCGAGCATCGGTCTGTTGCGGAATGACGAGTTCGAATTTCCCGTCGTGCACTTGGGTAGCTTCAGGTATACGTCTGCCGAATATGTAGGAAGTGATCAGTGTGCCTTCGGGAGGGATGTTTCCATCGATAATGACTTTGCCTTCAACGACGAACGCACCAACGAATGTCGTTGGACGACCGCTGAATAATTCGGAATCCGCGTTCAATTCAAGCCGAAGCTCGGCACGTCCTCCAGGCTGCCAAACGGTTTTCTGAACGAAGTCAAAGAGGGTTCCGTTAGACCACTCCACCGCAAATTCTACGAGTCTACCTTCAAGGGATTGGCCTGGTTGCTCGGGTACGGCCATTACAAAGGTGCCGCCACTTACCTCGGCCTCAGCTACATCGCGTCCATCGATGTAGGCGATGATTGAGAATCCGTCAGGCGCTGGGCGTCCGTTTACTACTACTTTTCCCTCTACGATGAAGGGTGGAGTTGACTGGGCATTGATGACACCGGGGTCGCTTAACAAAACCAAAGCAGCCATCACGCCGAGAAATCGAATAGTGGCCATAGCGATGATGGATCTGTGGGCGGAAAGTCTCATTGCAGCCTCTTTGCCAGGAATTCCACTGGAATACTCCCAAAATAAACAGCTAGTAAGGCCGTCAAAAATGGTGGGTATGGACTTCGATGGCTGGAGCTCCGATGGACTTCGATGGCTGGAGCTCCCTAGGAATCTGAGTGTAATCTAGACGTTGTTTAGTGTCAACGCTCAGACGAACAGGCTTGGATGACATACAACGGCAAGCAACAACTGAGTGTGGCTTCGAGGCCAATCACCTGGGTGCCCCGAATTTGCTTGGATGCGCGCTTTGGAAGATAATGTCCTTCGTTACCGGGCAGATTAAGAGATTGGGAGATGGTGCAATGTCGAAGATAACCATGATTCACCACATCAATATCCAGATCACAGATCGCCAACAAACCCGGGAATGGTACGAGAAGGTCTTAGGGGCCGAGTTTCTGGACCGGGGACCTGCGCTGAATAAACGCCAGATGCAGCTTCGCATCGGGACCGCCGAGATTCATACCTCGGATACGGAAGACTTTATACCGATCCCCAGAGTGCATTTTGCTATTGAAGTTGAAGACTGGGATGAGATGTTGGCTCATCTGGATTCCGTGGGCGTGGCCTATTCCAGGTCTGCTGGAGGCTCGTTCGTCGGTACCGGTGGCGAGGACCCTTATCAGGGCAAGCGGGAAGACACCGGCGAGCACTACACCTACATCAGCGACCCAGATAGCAACCTGATTGAGTTGGTTTACCATCCCTTGGGGCTCGAAAGCTCACAGGGCGATTCCATCGTTTTGACGCACGACGCCGATAATGTACGTTGGACGCAGAAACCGGGGTTTGTCGAAGAAGCCAACACCCAAGGTAAGGTACTCAGTTCCTAACCTTTCCGGGCACCAAACCGGAGTTTCTGGATAATATCGGGGCTGGAGAATGGCCCTATAAGAAACCGGCTATCGATTCCCCCAGCCCTCTGGAATAAAAGAGCTGGGGGAGTCCTATATAACGGGCGCGAGATTCCACTGTCGATGCGGATTTCGCAACTATCTTCGTAGCTATCAAGGAGGCATGATGCTCAGTAGGGACGAGAACCGAACACTGACCCAAACGGACCGGGACACCCCCATGGGGGATGTCATGCGGCGTTACTGGATGCCTGCGCTTCTTTCAGAGGAGCTACCCGGCGCCGACTGCCCTCCGGTAAGGGTCAAGCTTCTAGGAGAAAGGCTGGTGGCCTTCCGGGATACGGCTGGACGGATAGGCCTGCTAGACGAATTCTGCCCCCACCGGTTGGCGTCATTGTTCTTGGGAAGAAACGAAGAGGAGGGTCTCCGCTGTGTTTTTCATGGGTGGAAGTTCGATGTGAGAGGGCAATGCCTGGACATGATGAACGAGCCTCCGGACAGCGACTTCAAAGACAAGATGTCAATTAAGTCATACCCCACGGTGGAGGCCGGTGGAGTCGTGTGGGCTTACCTGGGCCCTGATGGGCGTATGCCGCTGCCGCCAAACTTCGAATGGACCCAGGTTCCGGCCACCCACTGTCACGTGTCTAAGAACCGGCAGGAGTGCAACTGGCTTCAAGGTTTGGAAGGAGGGATCGACACCGCCCACGCGCCGATCCTCCACCGGACCATCTCGACTGATACGAACCGGTCCGGCATCGCCATGAACACCAACTTCGTGACCGGTGGCGCTCCTAGCTTGGAAGTTGATGTAACGGACTATGGGTTCCGCTACGTGGGCGTCCGTGACCTGGGAGAAGAAGGCAACTACGTCCGCGCCTATCATTGTGTCATGCCCTTCCACCAGTTCCGTCCCCGGCAAGCGGGCTACCAAGGCCAGCCTGCGAAACCCCACGTTGCCGGGCACATGTGGGTACCCATGGATGATGAGAACTGCATGATTTACAACTTCGTCTACAGCTTTGGAGACGAGCCCATCACTGAAGAAGAATGGCTGCAGATGGAGCAAGGCTATGGTAGGGGTCCAGATGATTTGTTGTCGGATTACAGTACAAAGGGCAATTACGGCAACGACTGGCTCATCGACCGTCAGGTTCAGAAAACAGAAACATTTACCGGCATCGATGGCATCAACGCCCAGGACGTGGCGGTCCAGGAGAGCATGGGGCCCATAGTTGACCGCACCAGAGAAAACCTGGCTCGTAGCGACATGGCTATAGTGGCAGCACGCCGCATGTTGTTGGAAGCTTCAAGGACGGTGTCCGACGGGGGTGATCCCCCCGGAATGGGAGACAGCTACTATCGGATCCGTGCCGTTGAAGACATCGTGCCCAACGGGGTCCAGTGGCGGGACGTCCTGATGCCGGAGATGTACCCAGAGTCCTAGAATCAGGACAGTGGAAGTAGCGAAACACGTAGGGGCGACCCGATGTAGTCGGGGCACCCCTACTCGTATCAAATCTCTGCCGTTGATCCAGAGTCTAGGCTGATGTCACCGCAAAGGCGCCGACGGCTAGCTTGGGCAGGCTTACCGGTAGTTTGTGCCAAGTCTCACCGTGATCTTGACTGCGAACTATGGTGCCCGATTCAGTCCCGGCGTAAAGAGTTCCGGGAGATTGGAGGTCCCATTCAAACGCCACTACCATATCTCCGTCCTTGGCCGCTGACTTAATCGGATTCCAGTTACGGCCGCCATCTTTTGAGCGGTAAAACTGGGGATTCTCCCGACGTGCGTTGGCGGAGACTGTCAACAAAACTAAGTCCGCGTTGTCCGGGGCAGCGGTTATGTGTAATGCGTAGCGCCCATCCAGCCCATCATTTATTACTTCCCAGTTATCTCCCTCGTCGTCGGTGCGGTAGGGTGCTCTGGATGTGGCAACGTATAGGCTCTTTGGCCTGGCGCCGCTGAGGGTGATGCAGTGAACGTCGTCGTGGATCCCCGGTAATTGCTTCCAAGTAGCGCCACCGTCTCGGGAACGAACCATACCGCCTTCTTCTATCGCAGCGTACAGATAGCCGGCGTCGTGGGGAGCCACTCTTAAATCTCTGACATGGGAGTCCCTCGTAGGCCCATGGAATCCCCACTGCTCGGATTCCGGTACGGCGGTAAAGCCCTTGCATTCCTGCCACGATTCTCCCCCGTCGGAGGAACTGTAGAGGGACGCGGGTTCGCTTCCCACGTACACTGTTCCCCCGTCGGTATGGTGAGCGGCGACGCTGTGAGCGTAAGGGCTGGGGTAGGCGTCCAGATGCTTCCAAGTCTGTCCGCCGTCGTCGGTGCGGTAGACCCCGGCCTCGTAGGCGGCTAGATAGGCCCTTCCTCTAACCACCGGGCTGGCTGACAGCCGGGCGGAGGCGTGGGCCAGGGGAGTGACGTCGCTGGTGATCCAGGTATCTCCCTGGCCGGATACTGCGCAAACACCTTCTTGTAAGCCCACGTATATCCTGCGGCTTTGGCTTTTATCGCCCGGCATCATCAAGACTCCTTAAACTAGAATGGCTCCGGTTTCCTAACGTTCCAAGCCCGTGAATTTTCCGGTAACCGGCTGATGTCCAGCGTTTTCCTCGTAGGCTTCTTCCCGGAACAAGGCCAGGGACTTGATGACGGGGTTGTCTTGGATGGAGAACAGGATGGCTTCTTGGTTGGTATCGTTACCAAACTCGTGCCAAGCCCAAGACGGAACCACGAACAAATCACCCTGGCTCCAGTCGAACCTCTTTCCATCTACGATGCTGTAACCCTCGCCTTCGAATACATGGTAGACAGCGCTGGTAGTGTGCCGGTGGGCCCTCGTGTGAATGCCCGGGCGGATGAGTTGGATCCAGCAGGCCATGGTTGCTAAGACCGGCCCTCCAGTAGTGGGATCGGAATACTCCATGGCCACATCGTCGAAGGGACTGGAATCTACTTGCGCTAGATTATAGAGGGCATCATAGGTGCGGTCCCATTTGTAGTGCCAGAGCTGGGAATAGGGCTCCTTGGTATCCTCCCAGGCGGGCCGCAACGCTCCCGAAGCGTACTTCTGGACCGACTCTCCGGTGCCGCTGACCGGGTGTGTGTCTTCGGGATAGTTCTCAAAGAAAGTGGCGTGCAGGTTGTGGACTAACGGAGTGTCCAAACCGTCCAGCCAAATCATGGGAGCGTCGCCTTCACTGTTGTGGTCGTGCCAGGTCCAAGAAGGAGTGAGGACCAAGTCACCGCGCTCCATATAGCACTTGTCACCTTCTACTGTGGTGTACACTCCCTCGCCTTGAAGAACCCAACGGATGGCCGTGGGAGTGTGCCGGTGGGCCGGGGCGCACTCGCCGGGCAGGAGGAGTTGCAGGGCCGCCGATATGGTGTGGGTGGTGCCATGTCCTAGAGCGGGATTGGCAAGCCGCAGCACCCGGCGCTGCACGTCCCGGTCAGGGGTGAGGACTTCGCCGCTCCGCATCACCAAAGGTTCAACTTCGGACCATTTCCAGAGGAAGGGAATGACCTTGGGCCGTTCTTCGCCACGGCGCAACCATCCTGGCGCCAGGCTGGCCTGGTCGGTAGAGGCGTAGAAGCGTTCCAGATCTTCCGGGCTAACTTTGCCTTGAGATACCATGGGTCTCCTCATGCGGAAACAGAATCACAGCTTGGGTGTTACAACCATCACCCTCGCGTTGTCTCTGAAGTCTAAGCTGAGGGGTTGCTTGGGGGCAAGATTATCGGCATTGGCTCAACGCTATCCAACCCTGGGGGATTGATTTTGTCCAGGGACTCCAGAAGGGCGTTGAGACTGTACGTCACTTCGGTTAGGTCCGGGTCTTGAATCTCCAAGCCCACCGCGTGACCAAGGGCTATCACTTCGTCTTTAGTCAAGTCAGCCATTGCCGCCTCCCGTTAAAACTAAGAACCTTTGATTGCCTCATATTCTCGGAAATCGGGCGATCAGTCAATAGTTGGATCGGTATGGCCGATTCGGACCGCGGTGATGAGGGGTCGTAGGAATCGGTTATCCAGGTAACCGTTCCGCCTTGAGGTACACATCTGGCTTGGGTATACTACTAAAGCTCCACGGTTCCGTGGTTACATAATGACAAATCTTCACTTTGTGAGCTATTGATATGGACTTGGGTCTTGAAACCGGATTCGAGAAGTTCCCGGCGCCGGTCGAGTTGGGCGACTATTCTTTTTTCCTAGTTAAGAATAAGCAGGGCTATAAATTGCTGTCCAACATATGCCCCCATCACGGGTCGGAAGTAATTGATTGGGGTACCTGCTTCATGTGCCCAGATCACGGTTGGCGGTTCGAGTATGAAGGCGGCGAGTGCGTCAACGGCCCCAACGCCAGGATGTGGTCTTATGAGGTCACGGTGCAGGACGGGCATCTCCACGCCGACGTGCCGATTGAACTCTAAGGTTAACAGGCTTTTCTCACTCCCCCGGATGGACGTCTCTGACGCAAGGAGATCTGTTCTTCTCTGACGGAGGAATCAGCGGTGTCTCCGGTATCTCCTGCTCAGCCTTCCACCAGGGATTCCCGGCTACCTAAACGCGCCGGACTATCTAACTGATGCACCTGTGGCGAATCAGCTAGCAATAGCAGAACCTTTCTTTTCGACTCTCCAAATCATCGGCAACGTTAGCAGCCCCAAACCCAACAGAATCATCCGCAGCCGCCGGAACGGGTATTCTATCCGCACTTGGTGCTTGCCTGGAGTCAACTGGACGCCCACGAAACTGGGAATGATCATCACAGTGTCCGTCTTCACTCTGTCCACAGTTGCTCTCCAGTTAGGATGATACATGGCCTTCAACAGCAACATGCTTTTGCGTTCGACGTTGACGGCGAAGTGATTGCCGCCAGTATCTTCGGACATCACCATGCCTCGTGGTGGGCCGGTGTGGGGATCCATACCCGGGATGAGGTCTATAGCAGAAGTAAGCGGAGCCTCGCCCTGGAATGGATCGCCAAACGATACTAACGGGTGCTTCTTGGCCACCGGCATCCGACTTCCCAGCCATGCCATGTCGAGGCTGTTAGGTAAAGGTCCGGAGTTCCCCACGCAAAGGTCAAGTCTGAACCCACCAAGTCGAAATAACCCGTCGTATCCACTTGGTATAGGCGGTGGCGTCCAAATTGTTCAAGGAGCCGAACAAACTCCGGGAATATATGCCCTTCCGTAGCGACCACATACCGGGCATTGTAAAGATTGTGATGGTCCCAACGCTGCCCATCGAAATTAATCAGAACACCGCTGTTCAGGGAATAGCTGTGGTACACCTTCCCGACCACGTCCAGGCTCTGACCATGGAGCAGGTGATATACCTTTATGTCGCCAAGTAGGTAATGGTCGCTCCAATGATCTAGCACAAATCGTCGGGCGTGGCCAGCATAGACCCGGCCTGGTGGAAGCTCTTTTAGTCTTCGATAAAGGGCGGATAGATTTCTGTCTTCAGCGGTAAGAGCCTGGCGCCCTTTATCTATCGATAGGGCGTTCTGTGCTAGATAAGATCTTCTTTCGCCAAAAACAGGCAACAATACCAAAAATACCAAAGCCAGAACCGCCACGGCATACTAGACGTTCGATCGAGAAAGAGCCCACCTCAATGGGACAGCTAGGGCGACGGCTGTCAGGAAAATGCCTCCTAGGTAGACTCCCCCGACAAAGCGGTTCATGTGGATCTCCCGGCTCAAGGGTGGCAAGTCCATGAATCCACCCCAGGTCGCCCTACCGAATTAGAACATCAGCCCCATTAGGAAGATCGCGACCGAAATCAGGCAGCGTTCGTTTCTCCGCCGGAAAGGACAGAGCCCGAATCCTATAGCCACAAGGGAGGTCAACGCTGGTAACCTGCCGAAGTCAAATAGAGATGCCCCACAACCAAACTCCGGAGTACTGCGGAATGCCAGTAGGAGTCGTGTCTGGTTATGTGGTGAAACACACTGTTGTTCAGATAAGGCCGGTCGAGGAAGAAGGCAATCAGGAAATATGAAGTCACTGGCACGACCAGCAGTAAGCAGTAAGAGGAATATCAGCCTACTCCACCGCAACAAGAGGTCTCGAGAAGAGCCTTGGGGTTCGACGATTCTAATGGCTGAATAAGCGCAATGATCCCAAGGGTAAGGAAGGCTATATAGCCGCATATCAAGTGGGCGATCAATGTCGCAGCCAGGAACAGGGCTGCCCAGAAGTATCCTTTTCCCTCGCGCAGGACTTGATAACCCAAGGCTAAGGCTGGCAGCAGCAGCATCATTGCCTAAACTTGGGTATGAACCTCCCAACCTCGTAAGACATAGCTCGCGAAACTCAGGCCTCCGATGCCGGCGGTAGCCACTAGCGACGCGACAACGCCGCCCATCTCAGCGGAAGGCTGATCGAAACCGAAGCGAGGCATCGACCAGTAGATCGATACAGGCAATAGACTGATTAGCAGATAGTTAGACGATTGCAACATGTCGGCTATCGGGATTACCCCAAAGGTAAGTACGTGGACGAGGGCGAGCGCTACATGAGGAAAGTGCTGGTACTATAATGGGCGAGAGGGAAACCCATGCCCATGGTGCCTTGCCATGGGTCGGTAAAGTTTCGTCCCTGAGTAATGGCCTCCATCACTGCCTCCGCCAACAGTAGGTGCATGACCACGTCGTTCCCGCCTAGGAGGCTACTCGCCACTTCTGGATACAGGCGATATAAGTTGAAGGCGATAGCGAACAGGACCAGAGCAAAGGGAATGATAGTTTCGTGCCGGTGGAACCACTGGGAGGGAGCTGCGAGTTCACCTCCGCTATGGCTGATATCAGGCGTGGTCATAGATTCGTATCGACCGCAGGCCGCTAATCTCGCGCCAAGGGACGAAGTTGTAGTAGAAAGGTAGACCGGCCTTGGCCATCAGGACCGGATGCCGACCTCGCCACGGTACAAAAGAAAATGGTTTCCGATAGAGAGATCCCCAATGTTAGTAAGTCTTAATCTCCAAAACGTGGCCATCGGGGTCCTTGAAGTAGACCGCTTTGCCCATGCCTTTGGCGCCGGTGGTCATGCCCGGCCCCTTCATATTGTCTTGTGATCTGGGGCTGTCACCGTAGGGGATACCGGATACTTGGATCCTGGCGAAGGCTTCTTCGAACTCCTGAGAGTCCATGGCGAAAGCGTAGTGGATGCTGCGGAAGTCTTCCGATTCCCGGAAGTCGAAATTCAGGGTGTCGTTAACCTTCACCGCCAGGAATGGTCCCACTTCCCCCAGGTTGTCGAAGCCGAAGATACGAGTGTAAAACTCAACGGACTTCTCTCTATCCTTAACCGGAACGATGGTGTGGTCCAACACTGTAGCAATAACTTCACTCCTAGCTGGTGCACTCAGG
>Ga0315336_1003991_pt1 | contig 18453 bp, 18 predicted proteins | sample ASW5metaG_FD_204512 | JGI IMG/M metagenome (GOLD analysis project Ga0315336, IMG submission 204512) | Ammonia-oxidizing marine archaeal communities from Monterey Bay, California, United States - ASW #5 | ecosystem: Environmental > Aquatic > Marine > Intertidal zone | place: USA: California... | reverse complement strand
ACCGTAGCGCAGATGCAGCTGAACCACCGGTGTGTGGTCGCCCGCATGGGCTTCCTTGATCACATTGGACCACCAGGAGAAGAATGTCAGCGCGACAGCGGACGTGCCAATGGCAAAGAGTAACGGGCCGAACGAATAGATATCGCTGTGCATCCAGCGAATTCCGCCAATGGCCATGACAAAGGCAGAAAATGAACCGACTAGCGGCCAGATGTCTGGCGGCAGAATGTGATAATCATGATTTTTGGCACCGGCCATAATATTTCCCTAACCTTACTCTCGAATTTCTCTTAGCTATCGCCTGCACCGGCGTCTAGCGCCTGCTGATCGAGCGAACGATAAAAAGTATAGCTAAGTGTAATTTCCTTGATATCTTTTGTTTCCGGATCGTCCATGATCGCCGGATCAACATAATAAAGCACCGGCATCCGCACCGTCTGCCCCGGTTTCAGCACTTGCTCGCTAAAGCAGAAGCACTGGACCTTGTTGAAATATTGGCCGGCCAGAAGCGGTGTCACATTGAAAGTGGCGGTACCGACGACCGGCTCGTCGCTATTGTTGGTGGCAATGAAAATCGCCATGTCGCGGGCACCGACAGTGACATGGTCAACCGCCTGCTCCGGCTTGAATGACCATGGCAGTGCCGAATTAACATTGGAATCGAACCGGATCGATATCACCTTGCTGGTGGCTTGGACGGTTGCAGCCTCAGCCGCACCGACCCTCTGGGTCGTGCCGGCATAGCCGGTCACCCGACAAAAAACCTCATATAGCGGCACGGCTGCAAAGCCCAGACCGAGCATGCCAAGCCCCATCAGCGCCGCCATCATGCCGCTGCGCAGATTCTTGTTCGAGAGAGAGGCTTGCGCGGTCGACATCAGGAACCGCCGCTGATTTTAACGATGGTGATGAAATAGAATAATATGACCATGAAAAACAGCAGGCCGGCCAGGATGATCGCCCGGTGCTTCTGCCGTGCCTGATAGACTTTCTGCTCTTCCGGGCTCATCGGCGCTCTGTCGGTGTCCTGCTCGCTCATGCGAATATCAACCGGTCAGCGACGACGGCTGCGAACAGCGCGAACAGATAGAGGATCGAGAATTTGAACAGACGCTTCTCAGCCGCCATATCTTCCGGTTCGGTGGTTTTGCTGCGGGCAACCTGCCAGGAAAGTGCGCAGAATATCACGCTCAGCACTATCGACGCGCCGCCATATACCGCTCCGGCGAGACCGAGAGCGAATGGCGCTATGGCAACGGCTGCAAGCACCAGACTATAGCCGAAAATCTGTTTGCGGGTCGACTGGCGACCGGCGACCACCGGCATCATCGGCACGCCGGCCTTGGAATAGTCGCTGTTGACGAACAGCGCGAGTGCCCAGAAATGCGGCGGCGTCCAGAAGAAGATGATCGCGAACAGCAGGAACGGCATCATCGTCATGTCACCGGTCACCGCAGCCCAGCCGATTGCCGGCGGGAAAGCGCCAGCGGCGCCGCCGATCACGATATTCTGCGGCGTGCTGCGTTTCAGCCAAATGGTGTAAACCACGGCGTAGAAGAAGATGGAAAAAGCGAGAAATATCGCGCTGAACCAGTTGACCGCAACGCCCATCAGCAGCACCGAGAATACCGACAATCCGATGCCGAAATGCAGCGCGGTTTCGCGGTCCATCCGGCCTGCCGGCAACGGACGGCTCTGCGTCCGCTTCATCACCGCATCGATATCGGATTCATACCATTGGTTGAGTGCGGCCGAAGCCCCTGCCCCGAGGCTGATCGCGAGGATCGCCGTGAAGCCGATCACCGGGTGGATGGTTCCCGGCGCAGCCAGCAACCCGCACAAAGCGGTAAATATGACCAGCGACATCACGCGCGGTTTGGTCAGCGCAAAGAGATCCTTTGCACTGGCCAAGCCCTGTATACTGTGTGACGCGGTGGTCATATTTTTATCCAAATTCCCGAATGGCCCTCAGATCACTTGATCTGGGGAAGGGTTTCGAACTGGTGGAACGGCGGCGGGCTGGTCAAAGTCCATTCCAGCGTCGTTGCGCCTTCGCCCCAGTAATTGCCTTCCACCTTGCGGCCTGCCAGCAACGACCAGCCGATGTTCACGAAGAAGATCAGCACGCCGACCAGCATCACGGCATAGCCGATCGAGCTAATCTGGTTCCAGTAAGCAAACTGCTCCGGATAGTCGGCATAGCGACGTGGCATGCCTTGCTGTCCGAGGAAATGCTGCGGGAAGAACAGGATGTTCACGCCGATGAAGAAGATCCAGAAGTGGAGCTGCCCCAGCAATTCGCTGTACATCCGGCCCGACATTTTCGGGAACCAGTAGTAGAAGCCGGCGAAGATCGAGAAGACCGCACCCAGCGACAGCACATAGTGGAAGTGGGCAACCACATAATAGGTGTCGTGAAGGTTGTCATCGATACCGCCATTGGCCAGCACAACACCGGTCACGCCACCAACGGTGAACATGAAGATGAAGCCAAGCGCCCACATCATCGGGGTTTTGAAGGTCATCGACCCGCCCCACATGGTTGCGATCCACGAGAAGATCTTGATGCCCGTCGGCACCGCGATCACCATCGTCGCTGCGGTGAAATACATTTTCACGTTAACCGACATGCCGGTGGTAAACATATGGTGCGCCCAGACCACAAAGCCGACCACGCCGATGGCAACCATCGCATAGGCCATGCCGAGATAGCCGAACACCGGCTTGCGGCTGAAAGTTGCCACGATATGGCTGATCATGCCGAAACCGGGCAAGATCATGATGTAGACTTCAGGGTGACCGAAGAACCAGAACAGATGCTGGTAGAGCACCGGATCACCGCCGCCGGCAGCATCATAGAAAGTCGTACCGAAATTACGGTCGGTGAGCAGCATCGTAATCGCTGCAGCCAGCACGGGAAGCGCGAGAAGCAGCAGAAATGCGGTAACCAGAACCGACCAGACAAACAGCGGCATTTTGTGCAGGGTCATACCCGGCGCGCGCATATTGAAGATGGTGGTGATGAAGTTGATCGCGCCAAGAATGGAGGAAGCACCCGCGAGGTGGAGCGAGAGAATCGCCATATCCACAGCCGGACCAACCGATCCGCTGGTCGAGAGAGGCGCATAGACCGTCCAGCCGGTACCCGCACCATTGCCGGTGCCGCCGGGGACGAAGGATGAACCCAAAAGCAGGAGAAACGCAGGGACAAGCAGCCAGAAGCTGACATTGTTCATCCGCGGGAAGGCCATGTCCGGCGCGCCGATCATCAGCGGCACGAACCAGTTACCAAATCCGCCGATCATCGCCGGCATGACCATGAAGAAGACCATGATCAGACCATGCGCGGTAATCAGCACATTCCACAGGTGATAGGCCTGATCCATCGACGCTTCGCTGCCGTTGGAAATGCTTGCCCAGGCCTGCAGATACTGGATGCCGGGCTCGGCCAATTCCAGACGCATAAGACCGGAAATCGCTCCACCGATGATACCCGCGACAATCGCGAAGATCAGATAGAGTGTGCCGATGTCCTTGTGGTTGGTCGACATGAACCAGCGCTGGAAAAAGGCCGGCTTGTGATCCGCATCATGCGCGTGATCGTCGATATGGCCATCTGCTGTGATTGTTGTCATTGCTCTAACCCTCAGTTGGTCGCAGCAGCTGCATCAGCAGCCGCAATTTCGGTGGTCGCTTCATCGGCGACAGCATCGGTTGCAACAGGCTCTGCCGCCGCACCCTTCACCGTACCGCCATTGGCGAGAACCCAGTTGTCGAATTTTTCTTGCGAGAGAACCTCGACCGTGACCGGCATGAAACCGTGCCGCGCTCCGCAAAGCTCGGAACACTGGCCGTAATATACGCCCTCGCGATCGATCTGCAGAACCTTTTCGTTGATCCGGCCCGGAACCGCATCAAGCTTGAACCATGCCGAAGGAATAGCGAAGCTGTGAATGACGTCGGCTGCGGTGATCAAAAGCTTGACCGGCTTGCCCACCGGAATGACCATGCGGTTGTCGGCGGCCAGCTGGTGCGGCTCGCCGCGCGCTTCTGCCTCTTCTTCGGAAAGCATGTTGGAAATGACTTCGAAATCGCCGTTGTCGGGATAGCTATAACCCCAATACCATTGGTATCCGGTGACCTTCACGGTCAGCGCGTCTTCCGGCGCCGGTTCGAACTGACGGGCCAGCAGGCTGATCGACGGAACGGCGATGACCACGAGGATCAGAACCGGAATGACCGTCCAGATGATTTCGATAAATGTATTATGCGTCGTTTTCGATGGCTCGGGGTTGGCACCGCGACGAAAGCGGAAGACGACCCAGAACAGAAGGAAGAGAACGAGGATGCTAACGCCGAACATCATCGGGATCAGAATTGCATTATTGATCCAGTGCGCGGTTTGGCCGGTTTCGCTAAACTGCTCCTGGAAATCAATGGCACCATCGACCGGCATACCAATGCCTGGCGTAGGCTTCATCGGGGTATAAAGGGCTGGATCAAGCCCGGATGCAGGCGCTTCCGCCGCTGCCGGTGCATCCGCCGCTTCAAGTCCGCTGGCCGCTGCCGGTTCTACGGACGGCGCTGCCGGCAACGCATCCTGCGCCGACAATGCTGTTGGCGTGAGAATCAGGCCGATGGCCAGAATCCAAGCTTTCACAAAATGAGTCATATATCGCTCAACCCTATCTTACCCCAAGTTTCGGTAGTTTTCCGGCCTTGGCTCGACATTTGGAATCAGCGAGCCCGGCCTGAAATAGTCCGATTGGGGCGGCTTATAGGCATGGTTGCTGCAAGCCTCAAGCTACCGAATAGATATTTTTTCAGTTTTTTGACTTTAATTTTTCTGGCAATGCGGTGGCAATATGCCCATCTGGGCAGAACCAAGCAAAAAAGAGCGGGATGAAACATTGACAGAAGACGAGATTTTAGCCGAATTCCGTAGCAGCGACGCCTTGCTCGAAGGCCATTTCATCCTCTCCTCCGGACGTCATGGCGCCCAATATTTACAATGCGCACGACTGCTGATGAATCCCGCGCGCGCTGCACGGATGGCGGCAGCCCTGGCCGACAAAATCCCCCAGAATATAAGGCGATCGATCGATATCGTCGTCTCGCCGGCAATGGGCGGCGTGATTATCGGCCATGAAATGGGCCGGGCGCTCGGTCTCGACGCATTGTTCCTCGAACGGCCCGAAGGCACGTTCGAACTGCGCCGCGGCTTCCGTCTGGAGCCGGGCCAGAAAGTGCTGATGATGGAAGACGTCGTCACAACCGGCCTGTCGTCCCGCGAAGCCATTCAGGCGATCCGCGATGCGGGCGGCGATGTGATTGCCGCCGGCGCGCTGATCGACCGGTCCAATGGTGCGGCGCAATTTGATGTACCCTTTTTCCCGCTGGTGACGCTGGACGTGCCATCCTATGCGGCCGATGAGCTGCCCCCTGAACTGGCCGCCATTCCGGCGATCAAGCCCGGCAGTCGCGCCGAGACACCAGCCGCGTGAGCGTCTCGCAGCCACTCAGACTTGGCGTAAACATCGACCATGTCGCGACGATCCGCAACGCTCGCGGTGGTGATCATCCGGAACCGGTGCGCGCGGCTCTGGTCGCAGCCGAAGCGGGCGCGGACGGGATAACCGCCCATCTGCGCGAAGACCGGCGTCATATCCGCGACGATGATCTGACCGTGCTGATGGACACGCTCACCATCCCGCTCAATCTGGAAATGGCGGCGACCGAAGAGATGCTGGCGATCGCGCTCCGCCACAAGCCACACGCCGCCTGCATCGTCCCGGAAAATCGCGAAGAGCGGACCACCGAAGGCGGGCTGGATGCAGCGGGCATGCACAACAAGCTGGCCGATTTTGTCGGACAGTTGAGAGAAGCGAATATTCGCGTCAGCCTGTTCATCGAACCCGATCCGCGCCAGATCGAGGCTGCCATCCGTCTCGGCGCACCGGTTGTCGAGTTTCATACCGGCCATTATGCCGAAGTCACGGGCGCCGAACGCGAAGCCGAACTCCGCCGGATCGCAGACGCAGCAGCGCTGGCAGCCAAGAATGGCATCGAACCCCACGCCGGACACGGCCTCACCTTCGACAATGTGATTCCCATTGCAGCGATCCCGCAGCTTGTGGAACTGAATATCGGCCACTTCCTGATCGGCGAGGCGATTTTCAGCGGGCTCGACGGAAGTATAAGACAGATGCGCGAACTGATGGACGAGGCACGATGAGCTATACTGAACCTTTTTCCTCCCTGTCGAAGACGGGGAGGGGGACCGCCCAAAGGGTGGTGGAGGGGCCCCTCACCCCACGCACCAATTCTGCCCTTGACCCCTCCGTCGCCTTCGGCGCCGCCTCCCCGCAGCTTCGCTGCAGGGAGGAAATAACATGATCATCGGTCTCGGCTCCGACCTCTGCAATATCGAGCGCATCCAGAATTCGCTCGACCGCTTCGGCGAGCGGTTCGAAAATCGCGTCTTCACCGAGCTGGAACGGGCCAAGGCGGCGCGGCGGCCGCATACGATTGCCGGAACCTACGCCAAACGCTTCGCTGCCAAGGAAGCCTATTCCAAAGCCGTCGGCACCGGCTTTCGCGCCGGCGTCTTCATGAAGGATATCGGCGTCATCAATGCAAAGAGCGGCGCACCGACCCTGGCCCTTACCGGCGGCGCCAAAAAACGCCTCGACGCGCTGACTCCGGCAGGATATGGGGTGACCGTTCATCTCACACTCACCGACGATCATCCATGGGCGCAGGCATTCGTGATCATTGAAGCCCATCCGCTTTAGCAACAGCGCGTCGCATGAACCAGAAACCAGAGACCAGAATATGTCGATAGAAAATACCGCAGACAGCGGCTCCACCGATAAACCGGAAAAGACCGACTGGATCGGCGAAATCAAGAGCATCGGTCTGCTGTTGCTGGCAGTGCTGGCGTTTCACAGTCTGGTTGCCAAGCCCTTTTACATTCCTTCGGTATCGATGATGCCCGGCCTGCTCGTCGGTGACCGGCTGATCGTCAGCAAATATGCCTATGGCTGGTCCTGGGTATCGCCGACCTTCCATGTCGTGCCGCGCGTGTCGGGCCGCCTTTTCGGAAGCCTGCCCGAACGCGGTGATGTCGTCATCCTGACTCCGAGAGAACAGAGTAGCGATTATATCAAACGGGTGATCGGCCTGCCCGGCGACACGATCGAATTGCGTGGCGGTCAGGTATTTCTCAATGGTATTGGCGTGCAACAGGAGGTCCAGCCCGACCTGCAGCTGCCGATCGATGCCAATTCGCCGTGCGGCACTCATGAATTTGCCGGCGCACGCGGCACCGACGCGGCCGGAAATCCGGTCTGCAACCTGCCGATTCTGCGCGAAACCCTGCCCAATGGCGTCAGCTACAATATTATCGATCTGGGGCCGCAATATACCGATGATGTGGCACCGGTCGAAATTCCCGAAGGCGAAGTCTATCTGCTGGGCGACAATCGTGATCTCAGCGCCGACAGCCGGGTCGCAAGTCCGCTCGGTCTCGGCGGTCCCATTCCGTGGGAAAATATCGGCGGGCGGGCCGAATTCATCACCTTCTCGCTGGATGGCACCACGACGCTCAATCCGCTGACATGGTGGGGCGCCTTCCGCAGCGGACGCGCCGGCACCAGCCTGCGTCCCGACAAGGCGGTAGCAACCGTCAAATAAGCGCCAAATTCAAGTAGAAGTCTAGAGCTGCAAGCCTGCGGTCTCGTCGAGGCCGGCCATGATATTGAGATTCTGCACCGCTGCGCCCGAAGCGCCCTTGCCGAGATTGTCCAGCCTTGCGATCAGGCGAGCGTGATATCCTTCGGCATTGCCGCAGACAAACAGCTCCAGCCGGTCGGTCGGGGCGTCATTTTCGCTGATCAGCAGTTCCGACAAGTCGCCCCTGCCCTGAACCGACACAATCTTCGAGTCAGCATAAAAGGCGCCAAGCTCGTCCAATAGCTGTTCCGCGCGCACCGGTCCCATGGCTCCGAGATGGAGCGGTATGTCGACCAGCATTCCGCGAAAGGCGCGGATCACTGCCGGCGCAAAAATAACATCATGGGTCAGGCCGGCATATGTCTTCATTTCCGGCAAATGCTTGTGGTCAAAATTCAGGCCGTAGCTGCGAAAGCCAAGATCGGGTTCCTCCGCAAAGCGCTCGATCAGCGCCTTGCCGCCGCCCGAATAACCGGACACCGCGTTCATCACATAGGGCCAGTCTGCCGGCAGCAGCCCCTTGGCAATCAGCGGCGCGATCAGCGCCAGAAAGCCGGTCGGATAGCAGCCCGGATTGGACACAAAGCGCGCATTGGCGATAGCATCCCGTTGTCCGTCACGGAATTCGGCAAAGCCGTAAGCCCAGCCATCGGCAGTCCGGTGCGCGGTCGAGGCGTCGATGATTCGCGTGCGATCATTGTCGACCAGCGCCACCGCTTCCCGCGCCGCATCGTCCGGCAGGCAGAGGATGACAAAATCACTGTCGTTGATCGCTTCGCGCCGCGCCGCAAGATCCTTGCGCTTCTCGTCCGCCAGCCGGACCATGGCAAATTCATCCCGCCCGGCAAGCCGATCAGCAATCTCGAGTCCGGTGGTGCCCACCGCTCCGTCAATAAAAACAGTCTTCGTCATCGTCAGCCTCAGGAAAGTCTTTTGCGCGCCAGCACCGGCTTGTCCGAAATTTTGGCGAAGCGGGCGACCGCGTCTTTCAGCGGTTCGATCACGACCTGCATCGCGTGTGAAGTGGCGTGGATCATCCGGTCCTTGTCGACCATCAGGCCGACATGGTCGGGAAAGAATACCAGATCGCCGCGTCGCAGTTCTTCGTCTTCGGCAATATCTTCGCCCAGTGCCGCCAGCTGCTGATCGGTGTCGCGCGGTGCGGCAACGCCGGTCAGCATCAATATCATCTGGATCAGCCCCGAACAGTCGAGACCGTCACCGCTGCGGCCACCCCAGAGATAGGGCGCGCCGATCAACTGTTCGGCCAGCGCCGCCGTGCCGTTGCTGCCGTCGAACACGACCTTGGTGCCGATCGCCTGGACATGGCGGACATGGACAAAGCCCTTGCCGGTCTTCAGGAAATTACCGCATTCGCTGGCTTCGCCACAGGCGATCCGCGCGCCCATCGGCAAGCGCTTCATCACACCCGATTTATAATCCGGTTCGATGAAAATCAGCGCCGCGCGGGCGAAGATCAAATGGGTCGGCTCGGGCGTCTTCTTCTGATGCTGCAGCGCATGGACCGGTACATAGCCGACATAATTGTCATAGCCGCAATAGCCCCAGGCCCAGTCGCCGGCGATATCCAGTACGTGGAAATCTTCGCCATGCAGCAATTCGGAAATCGCTTCATGATCCTTGCCCGGCTGCTTGCGGAGCATCGCCTTTGGCGCGGAACAGCGCATCGGCATCGCCGCGGCATAATGCGGCGCGAACATTTTTCCGGCCAGGGCAATATCCGCCAGGTCGCCGCGATGCGCGGTGATCCGGGGATCGAAATCCCCTTCCGGACCATTGAGCACGAATTTCGCGTGCGCGCCCGTATCTGCAGTTTCCATGTCCATGCGTTTCGAAATCCCAATAGCGATAAAAAATGTCCGTGACTCTGCGGCTTGTGCGCCATGTGACAAAGCGATGACAATCGACCGCCTTTAGACGACCTGAAGTCTTTTAATCAAGCGGTGTCGCAGAAGCGTAGCGTCTCAGCCGGATTTCGGCAGTCTGGTGGGAGTCGGGCGGTCCGGTCAACCGAAGCGACCGAACCGCCCGCAGTCAAAACACTATGCGGCTTCCTTGATTTCACGAAGCGTAACATCGAAAGACAAATCTTCTCCAGCCAGCGGATGGTTGCCGTCCGCCTTCACGGCTTCGTCTCCAACAGCGACGATATAGAGCGTGATGGCCGAACCGTCCTCCTGCTGTGCCTGCAGAGCCATGCCTGGCTGCGGGTCAACGTCAGCCGGAAGGCTCTGTCTCGGTATATCAACGACCATTTCTTCGCGCCGAGCGCCAAAGGCATTATCGGAGTCGATCGCGACGGATTCCTTGTCACCTACTTTCATCTCGGTGAGCTTTTTTTCGATCAAAGGAAAAATCGCGCCGTCGCCGATTTTTATTTCCTGCGGCCCCGAGGCTTCGGTATCGCCGACTACTGTGCCATTGCTTGTGCGAACGGAATATTCAATTACTACGGTATCGCCTTGCTTTGCATTCTGCATGGGGGTCCTTTCTACGGAGATTAGGTGGACGGTATCTTTGACCCGCCTCGTTTCCACGCATCCATTCGATACGCGATTCCCTTAGTATCGCGATGAAGGCCCCCCTAGTCAAACCTAGTGCTTGCCGACCTTACATATTGGACTTCTGAAGCGACGTGCAATCGCCCGCAAATGAGAGGGCACGGCGACTTGGCTGCTCATACGCCAACGTTCTCCGTGAAGGTACCAAGGATGCCAATGAGAACCGACATGGCAAGAGTGCCAATCACCATCCGACTTAGCGTGAAGTCGGTTCCAAATAATGCTTCGATTCCGATCAGCACCGGAAAAATGACCCATCCTAGAAAAAAATACAGAACACCGCGCTTTGGGTTAAAATCCCATGTTTTCGCGGGAAGGTTCTTCCTGTCGTAGAATGCGATAACGAAAGTCACGCATATCCCGACCCCATAAGCGAGTTGCCAAAAAGGCGCCCAGTCTTTTTGGGAAGCACCTTCAATATAGTTAGATACCCAGCCCCAAAACAGCAGCATGCAGAACGCGCCGCCGCCGAACAATTTACGAGGGTTCATATCTTTAGTCCCAACCGCATCCTCCGTATTCTCTCTCAAACTCCCACATCTGCACGTGGGTCGCGAGGCGCTTACCGACCTTGTGCGACCGGACTGTAGACCGAGACTGTCTCGTCGGCCGGAATGCGAACCAACCCTTTTACCGCCTTACCTACTGCCCGTAACGCCCCTGCAAATAGCGCCAGCTCGCCCGCAGGCCCAGCGCTTCGCCGCCTATCGGACGCCCCGGCTTGGCCACTGGCCGCCAGGCAAAAGTGTCGAAATGCGCCCAGGACACGGATTCCGGCGCAAATTTCTTCAGGAACAGCGCCGCCGTAATGCACCCGGCAAAGCCGCCGGACGCGCTGTTCACGCAATCGGCGATATTGCTGCTCAGCATCGCATCATAGCCGGACCAGAGCGGCATTTGCCAAAGCGGATCACTTTCGCCCTCACCAGCCTGCAGCAGCCCGTCCGCCATCTCCCGGTCATCGCAGAACATCGCTGGCATGTCGGGACCCAGAGCAACGCGCGCAGCGCCGGTCAGGGTCGCGAAATCGATGATCATTTCCGGCTCTTCCTCGCCGGCCAGAGTCAGCGCATCGCCCAGCACCAGCCGTCCTTCGGCATCGGTATTGGTAATCTCGACGGTCAGCCCCTTGCGGCTGTTCAAGATGTCGCCGGGGCGAACGGCATTGCCGTCGACGGAATTTTCAACCGCCGGAACCAGCAGGTGCAGGCGCACCGGAAGCTTCGCTTCCATCACCAGCCGGGCGAGAGCAATCGCATGCGCCGCGCCGCCCATGTCCTTTTTCATCAACAGCATGCCGGCACCGGATTTCATCGAAAGGCCGCCCGTGTCAAAGGTCACGCCCTTGCCGACAATCGCGATTTTCGGATGATCGGCCTTGCCCCATTTCAGTTCGAGCAGGCGCGGCGCGTGGGCGCGCATCGCTGCCTTGCCAACGCCGTGGATCATCGGGAAATGCTCTTCCAGCGTGTCCCCGCGCGTCACTTTCAGCTCCGCGCCGTGCCGGGCGGCCAGCTTGTCGACAATATCTTCCAGCTTGTCCGGCCCCATATCCGCCGCCGGGGTGTTGACCATGTCGCGGACCATAGCGGTGGCTTCGGCCTGGCGCACGGCTTCATCGCGCTGACCGATGGCGTCGTTGACCAATAGCACGCTCGGTCCCTGCCGGTCGGGCAGTTCCTTGTAACGGTCAAACTCGTGCTGCGAGATCAGCCAGCCGAACAGCGCACCCTTGGCGCTGATATCCTGCAGCCGATAATTGCCCTCGGGCAGGCTGCTGCCGAGCCTGGCCAGCGACCAGGCGTCGAGTTTTTCATGATCCGGCACACCGGCAACCACCGAAAAGTCGGTCGCGACCGATTTGTCATCGCTCTTGCCGCCGACCGGAGGCAGCAGCAGATAGCTGTCGGGCTTGCCGGCAAATTGATAGGCGGCGGCCAGCGCCCGGATATTCTCCGGTTGGCCTTTCAGCCAGCCTTCGAAATTGCCCACATCCACTAGCTGGATATTGCGTGCGGTCTGGCCGGTGTCGGCCTCGATCAATGCCTTAAAATCAGTCATTTGACCGCTATAGCCACAGATCAGGCCAAGCGCGAGACTCTATTCGGCGGCAATCGTGTCCGTCTCGACCTGTTTCGTCGGCATGCGATAGATCGCCGCGCCCGGCTTCGAAAAGACCATCACGCCATCATCCACGGCCTTGTGCCGCAGATTGATGATGTCTTTCGGAAAATTCTGGTTGAGCCGCCACGGTTTGCGGTCGCCCTGTTTCGGCAGATTCTTGATCGCGCGCTGGACATAGCCGGAACTGAAATCGAGCATCGGTTCGGTCCCGATCAGGCCGTCGGCGGGCAAGGTCGGAGTAGCGATCGGCGTGCCGTTCTTGTCCATATAATTGATCAGGCGACAGACATATTCGCTGGTCAGATCGGCTTTCAGAGTCCAGCTGGCATTGGTGTAGCCCATCGTCATCCCGAAATTGGGAATGCCGGAGAACATGACGCCCTTGTAATTGATCTTGTCGCCAAATTTGACCAGTTTACCGTCAACCGAAATGGTCGCGCTGCCGCCGGTGAGCATTTTCAGGCCGGTCGCGGTGACGATGACATCCGCTTCGAGCGTCTTGCCGGATTTCAGCTTGATGCCGTTTTTGGTAAATGTTTTGACATGATCGGTGACGATGGATGCCTTGCCCGATTTGATCGAATCGAACAGATCGCTATCCGGCACCAGGCACAGGCGCTGGTCCCAGGGATTATAGCTGGGCGTGAAATTCGTCATATCGACGTCCGGGCCCATTTCCTCGCGGACCATTTCCAGCAGCCGCCCCTTGAACGCTGCCGGTTTCTTGCGCGCCAGATTGAACATGAAAATGCCCATCAGCACATTTTTCCAACGCGTCAGCAGATAGGCCAGCTTGGCTGGCAAGAATTTACGGAACCGCAAGGCCCATTTGTCCTCGCTCGGCCGCGATACGATATAGGTCGGAGAACGCTGCAACATCGTAACATGTTCTGCTGTTTCCGCCATCGAGGGAATCAGCGTTACCGCGGTTGCGCCGCTGCCGATAACCACGACTTTCTTGCCGGAATAATCCAGATCTTCGGGCCAGAATTGCGGATGGACAATCGGGCCGGCAAAATCCGCTTTGCCGGGGAAGTCCGGATTATGGCCTTCCTCATAGCTATAATAGCCCGAGCACATATGAAGGAAATTGCATTTGACGGTGTCGATCGAACCATCACCGCGCTGGAGGCTTACCGTCCACAAGGCCTCTTCACTCGACCAGTTTGCATCGACGACCTTGTTGTTGAACAGAATCTTGTCCTGCAAGCCGTATTCGTCGACGGTTTCATTGAGATATTCGAGGATCGACGGCGCGTCGGCAATCGCCCTGCGCGCGGTCCAGGGTTTGAAATTATAACCCAAAGTATACATGTCGCTGTCCGACCGGATGCCGGGATAGCGGAACAGGTCCCAGGTCCCGCCAAGCCGCTCCCGCGCCTCGACAATGGCAAAGCTTTTGCCCGGGCATTTTTTGGTCAGGTGAACTGCCGCACCGATACCGGACAGACCGGCACCGACAATCAAAACGTCAAGAATCTTGTTTTCCATTTCGTCACCTTACTGACACGATTGTCAGTTGGCAAGTGAGTGGTTTTGCCAGGGTCTGGCCCCGGATTATTCGCTGATCAGAGCGAGGCTGCGAAACAGCTTCTGATCGAGCGTTTCATCGAAACGGCAGCCGACCTGACCATCCCTGCACCAGATCGCGGTCGCCGTGATCGGGCTGCTGCCTTCAAAACGCAGCCAGACACGGCTGCCCTCGGCAATCATATTGTCGCTGGCAACCCGGCAACCATAGATCGAGACATCGACCAGTTCGCCTTTCCTGGCGTTTTTACCATGCTGCCTGATAGCGGTGCGCTGAATCTGTACCGGATGGCGATACGCCTTGCGCTGTTCGATCAGCGCCGGTTCCACCCTGCGAAATTGCGAATTCATATATCCCATGCATCACCCCTTGCAGAGGGGAATTACCGAATTCTGCTCAACAAATCGTTAAGCAACGGAACGCAGGGCCAGCCTCGCACAAAGAAGCGCCGGAATCATTCTGCGGCTTCGAGCTCCTGCTCGCTGTCGCCAACCCCCTGCCGCGAATTGGGCCCGTAAAAGCGCAGGACCCCGTCATCGACCGGATCCTCGAGCAGCACAGGCTTGTCGAACAGATAATTCTGGTTGAGCTTCCACGGCATCGCGGTGCTGTTGCGTGGCAATTCGCTGATCGACCGCTGGATATAGCCGGACGAGAAATCGAACAATTGCTCCTGATCCAGTTCCTTGTCCAGCACCGGATTGGCGATCCGCGTCGATGTCGCGTCCATGTGGTTGAGCAAACGGCAGGTAAATTCCGACACGATATCCGCCTTGAGCGTCCACGACGCGTTGAGATAGCCGAACACGACTGCCAGATTGGGAATGTCGGAGAACATGCAGCCCTTGTAATAATAATGATCGGGCCAGTGCACCGGTTTGCCATCGACCTCGAAAGCAACCTTGCCGGCGACCGCCAGCTTCAGGCCCGTCGCGGTGACAATGATATCCGCATCGAGCGTCTCGCCGGATTTCAGCTTGATGCCGCTCTCGGTTACGGTGTCGATATGGCCGGTCTTCAGATCGGCCGTGCCTGCAGCAATCGCCTTGAACATATCGCCGTCGGGAACCAGACACAGGCGTTGCTCCCACGGACCGTAAGGCGGCGTATAATCTTCCTTCACATATTTGTCGCCGAGCAATTCCTTCATCGGCTTTTCAAGCTTGTCGATGACCTTCTGCGGATTGTCGCGTGCCATGCGGAAGGTGAGATCCTGCATCTTCACATTCTTCCAGCGGGTAAGCTTGTAGGCCAGTTTATTCGGCAAAATCTTGCGCAGGCTGTTGGCGAACCAGTCTTTCGACGGCGCCGAGGCATACCAGGTCGGTGTCCGCTGCAGCATCGTTACATGGCTCGCTTTTTCCGCCAGTACCGGGACCATCGTCACCGCGGTCGCGCCGCTGCCGATGATCACCACTTTCTTGCCTGTATAGTCCAGATCCTTGGGCCAGAATTGCGGATGCACCACATCGCCCTTGAAATTCTGCAAGCCCTCTATCTGCGCGTCATAGGGATTGTCATAGTCATAATAGCCGGCACCCATATAGACGAAATTGGCGTATAATGTGGCGTGGCTTCCGTCCGACTTCTCGGCGGTCACGGTCCAGCGCGCATCCTCGCTCGACCAGCTGGCGGACAGCACCTTGTGACCGAAATGGATATGCTTCTCCAGATCATGCTTGGCCTTGATCCGGTGGAGATATTTGATGATCGAGGGACCATCGGCAATCGACTTCTGCTCGGTCCAGGGTTCGAAGCTGAAACCCAATGTGTGCATGTCGCTGTCGCTGCGGATGCCGGGATATTGGAACAGGTTCCAGGTCCCGCCGATGTCATCGCGGCGCTCGACAATAGCGAAGCTCTTGCCCGGACATTTGTTGCGCAAATGCACCGCCATCCCGATGCCGGAAATACCCGCACCGACGATCAACACGTCAACCGATTCTACTGCTGCACTATTTTCATTCACGATCTGAGTCGCCATGCCGTCTCTCCCAGCTTTTGACATATTATGCCACTGCCGGGGAAGAGTTGCAATTGAAGATTTAATTGGCCGGTTAAGGGCGGCCTAAAATTGCGGCATTTGCCCTGTCTGCAAAGCGGCCAGAGAACCGGCCTTGGTCCCGAAAACGCGGTTCCGGGCCGATTATCCGGTAAATTGGACGCAGCGCGTCGGTGGCTTCCGCTTATCCGGTCTTGCGTTTTGCAAGTTCGAAATTGGCTTCCGGCTCCTGGATAGTGTCCAGCGCGACGAATTCGGGTTGCTCTTCCAGCACCCGTCCGGGGATCTGGCTCGCGGGGATTGCCTTGCTGAACAGATAGCCTTGCACCTGTTTGCAGCCTGCCAGCTTGACCTGCAGCAACTGCCCCTCGCGTTCGATGCCTTCGGCCGTCGTCACCATGCCGAGGCTGGAAGCGAGGCCGGTCACCGCACGGATGATCGCCTGACAATCTTCCCGGCCATCGACATCCTCGACAAAACAGCGATCGATCTTGATCTTGTTGAACGGAAAGCTGCGCAGATAGTTGAGCGAGCTATAACCGGTGCCGAAATCATCCAGCGCGATCTTGACCCCGAGCGAGTGGATTTTGTTCAGCAGGTCGAAATTGGCCTGGTTGTGGCTCATGATCACCGTCTCGGTGATTTCCAGTTCCAGCCGATTGGAATCGACGCCCGCCGACGCCAGACCGTTGATGATCGTCGACAACAAATTGGGGCTGAGCATCTGTGCCGGAGACAGGTTGACCGAGACGCCGAGATGTTCCGGCCAGTTTTTCAGTTCGAGCAGGGCCGTGCGGAGCACCCATTCGCCCAGCTGGATGATCAGGCCGGTCGCTTCGGCAATCGGGATGAACTCGTTCGGCATGACCATGCCCTTGGTCGGGTGATTCCAGCGGATCAGCGCTTCATAGCCCAGACATTTTTCGGTCTCGATATCATATACCGGCTGATAATTGAGTTCCAGCTCGTCCCGCTTCAGTGCCGCCTGCAGGTCCAGTTCCATCTCGCGCCGGTCCAGCTGCGCCTGCAGCATTTGCGGTTCGAAAAGCGTCACCCGCCCCCGTCCGTTCTCCTTCGACCTGTACAGCGCGATATCGGCATTGTGCAGCAGGCCCTCGGCGGTTTCCGATTTGTCATTGGAGACGACAATGCCGAGGCTTATTCCGGTGGTAATCTTGTGGCCGTCGATCATATATGGCTGGGACACCCTGTCGACGATGTTCGATGCGATATCGGCGACATCATCGCTATTGCCGGCGTTGCTCAGGCAGATCGCAAATTCGTCGCCGCTCAGCCGGGAGACAATATCGTCATCGCCGATGGCCGTTGCCAGCCGGTTGCCGACCACCTGCAATACCCGGTCTCCGGCATTGTGGCCCATCGTGTCGTTGATCGCCTTGAACCGGTCGATATCGACATAGAGCACGGCGAGCTGCTGATCGCCTTCCAGTCGCGCCAGCGCATTCTCCAGCGATTGCTTGAACAGGGCCCGGTTGGGCAAGTCGGTCAGACCGTCATAATGGGCGAGACGGGCGACCTGATCCTTCGTCTGCTTTTCATTGGTGACATCGGTCGCCGCACCGCGCAGCGCTTTCGCTCGTCCCGCCGCCGCGTCCATCGGCCGGCAGGAGATCCGCCACCAGTGGTCTTCGCCATCGACCGATATCGGCAGCACCAGACTCCGGATCGGCTGCCCCTTCCCCAGCCGCTGCAGCAGCGCCTGCCGTTCATCGCCATCGGCGAACAGGTCGGCAATATGCATGCCGTTCAATTTCTGCACGGTCAGGCCGGCGGCGGCTGCAAAACGGTCCGACGCCCGGACAATCCGCAGGGCTTCGTCGGTTTCCCACAGCCAGTCCGAACTTTGCTCGGCATAGTCGTTGAGCAGAAGCTTGACGTTTTCCGCCGCGTCCTTCTGCTGGGCTGCATAGATATGGCGTTTGGCGAAATTGAAGAAGAACAGACGATAGATCGAATCGACACAGATAGCGAAAAAGAGCAGCAGCAACACCGATTCCACCGCCGCAATGCCTTTGACGTAAAAGAAGGCGATCGCCAATAATGTCGTCGGTATCGCGATCGCAAATGTCTGTGCCCGCGGGATGCTGCCATAGGTAAAGCCGCCGATCACGATGCTGCCGAGGATCAGGATCAGGCCATTCTCGTTCAGCGGAATTTGCCCGAACGCCAGCGGAAAGGCGAGGCTCATGTTCAGCGCCAGAGCGATGATGATGCTTTCCAGGCAAAGCTTGCGCCGCAAGGCATAGAAAAGATTAATGTCAAATTCCCGCGGATTTTCGTGGCGGAAATTTCTAACGGAAATGAAGATGATCACCGCCAGCCCGAACAGGCCGGCGGCGATGAACGGGGTGCCGGCATGGATGAAAAGATTGGCCATCATATAGATTGCGACCGGGATCATGGCGATGGCGATGATCCGGGACACGTCGGCAATAAGCTTGATCTGCTGCCGGGCGATC
>Ga0315336_1003990_pt1 | contig 18454 bp, 15 predicted proteins | sample ASW5metaG_FD_204512 | JGI IMG/M metagenome (GOLD analysis project Ga0315336, IMG submission 204512) | Ammonia-oxidizing marine archaeal communities from Monterey Bay, California, United States - ASW #5 | ecosystem: Environmental > Aquatic > Marine > Intertidal zone | place: USA: California... | reverse complement strand
TACTGACGTTTCACCGGGCGCTGAAGGAGCGCAAGTACCGCCGCCTTTTCTCACCGCAACGCCGCGGCAAGCCAGGACCGAAAGGCCCTTCGAAGGAACTCGTCCAAGCCATCGTAGAGATGAAGCGCCGGAACCCACGCTACGGATGTCCGAGGATTGCACGGCAGCTCTCAAAGGCGTTTGGTATCGAGATAAACAAAGACGTGGTGAGGCGGGTTCTTGCGAAGCACCACTGGCCCCAGCCCGGCGCAGGAGGTCCGTCGTGGTTGACGTTCATCGGTCACGCAAAAGCTAGTCTCTGGAGCGTTGATCTGTTTCGCTGTGAATCCATCACCTTGCAGACGCACTGGGTTCTCGTCGTTATGGATCAGTTCACGCGGCGGATCATCGGCTTCGCTGTGCATGCCGGCTATGTAGACGGCATGGCGCTTTGTTGTATGTTCAATACGGTGATCGCCCGAATGGATCTGCCGAAATACCTGTCCTCGGACAATGATCCGCTGTTCACGTACCATCGTTGGCTAGCGAATCTCCGTATTCTAGAGATAGACGAACTCAAATCGGTTCCCTACACGCCGATTTCACATCCCTTCGTGGAGCGGCTGATTGGAAGCATACGGCGCGAACTTCTTGACCAAGTTTTCTTTTGGAACACAGTTGACCTGGAGAGAAAGCTGCAAAGTTATCAACTCTACTTCAACCATTCGCGAACGCACGCGTCGCTAGACGGTGACACGCCCGCGGAAAGGAGCGGCAGTGTGGTCACACATCCGGCCACGCTGCGCAATTTCACTTGGGAAAAGCATTGTGGTGGCCTATTCGAACTCCCGGTCGCCGCGTGAGTACGAATTCGCCACGGACACGCTAACCAGCATCGGCCCAAAAAGCCAGGGTTCCTGCCGCCGATGAGGTTTTCAGGAACGACAGGTATTCAGGAAGGACAACCGGTTAGCAGCGGGCCTTCTAGCCGCAATCCCGTCGGCCGGTTATTGCGTTCGTCAGAACTAAATCTCCTCCCGGACGATTATGTCGATACCTCTGATGCCATGAACGTTGCCCGGCTGGGCGGTGACGGTCAGCTTGTCGCCGGGAACCAAGTCGATTTCGTCGCCCAACAAGTTCGTCATGGTCCCGTCTTTATCGCCGGCGGCAAAGGTGATGGTGGCGATAACGATGTTACCGCCGGTCAGACTGTTGGTCCAGGTGACTGTGAACTCGCAGGGATTGGCCACCGGTGCAGTGATGGCATGCGCCCGCCATTCGCCAAAATTGTCCGAAAGGCGTGCTGCCGTATTGACAACTCTGATGATGCTGGCGCCGGGCTCCGGTGTGCCGACAAATCTGAAATACCGTTGGAACTGCGACGCCACGCCGCGAACGATAACGCCGATATTTTCCATCCCGTTCAGATTCGCCGGAGCCATGATCGACAAGGTATCTGTTGGTTTCAACAAGATTTCGTTGCCGATGGTATTGCCGATCGTGCCGGTGTTCGAACTGTCCTCGAATAGAATGCGTCCGATGTCCGTTGCGGCACCACCGGATGGCGTATGCTGAACCATGAAATTGGTATCCGCCGACGGCGCCATTGCCGCATGGGCGCGCCAACCGGCAAAGTCGTCGGCCAAAATTGTTAACCGGTCGATTTGATAACTGGCGATTGGTTCAGCGGCTTGCGGTAGTTCATGGTAATAGAATGTCTTCTGCACCGGTGGCTCCGGCCATTCGGCGATTGCCTTGGCCATCAGATCAGTGAACGCTGTGGTCTGACTCAATAGCGCAAAGCCGAATGCCGCCAAGCGATGTCCGGCAGCACTATCGGACGGGTAATGAACGCCGATAACCTCGCGGTTGCGGGCAATCCGCCGGGCCATATCGATCATGGGGTCTCGTTCCAGCGGGTCCGTTAGGCCACTATCCAAATGCGTTGTCCGCATGGCCTGCACGAAGGGAATGGAAGACATGGTGAAGGCAACCATATAGGCCTCTGTCGCATGGGCACTGGGAAAGGCCGCATGACCCGGATTGGCAATCGGCGGAATGATGGCAGCGGACTGTTGCGAGGGCCGTGCCCGTTCGAAATGTTCCTTGGACCGCAACGCCAGGAACTGTGCCACCCGCATGGTGCCGGCAACCGCCAGCGTGGTCCAGGGGTGGGTGGAACGGCTGAACGGCAATACGCCGCGGAAGTAGGCGCCCACGCCCTTTCTTTGCCGCAAACTCTCGGTCATGGTGCCGCCGCGGTATTCCGACAGGGCCATAAGTTCCATGAGTTCTTCTTCAAGAACGAAATCGGATTTGAGGTTTAGGGCGGCGCTATCGAAGGCCCTTAGACCGGTCCAGGGTGCAAACGCGTAACTGGCATTTGGAAAGTGGGTTGTCTCATGCAATCTGTGGGCAACAGTGATGCCGCTGGTGGCGGCCCATTGGTGCCAAGTCGCTGCCGCGGGGTCCGCGAGAAAATGTCCCAGGATTACGTCTGCATATTTATCCGTGGCCCAATATTCTTCCGTATAGGCCTTGTTAGGAACAAAGTTGTAGATTTCATGCAGCTGCGCATACCGGTCGATATTGTTGGACTGTGAAATCCAGGCTTCCGGATTGGCGGCCGGCCAAAGGTCGCCTTGCCACCAATGTTGCCAAATCGGCAGGGCATCGTCGGCCGGTTTGTCAAACGGAGATATGCCAATGGCGCGCAGGCCGCCGCCCCCTCCGCCGCCGTTTCCCGCCAGCCCGTCAAGACCGTCCAGGCCATCCAGTCCGTCTAAGCCATCCAAACCGTCCAAACCATCAGCGGCACCAGGCATGTCTCTCTCCCTTGCTTGTCGTTTATCGTTGTAATCCAGCCAGCTATCATTCGGACGAAATCGGCACGCCGGCGGAACTCAATCGTTCGATCAAGGTTTTGACGCGCGCCGGTTCGTGGAACGGCGCCCGCCGGCTCAGGTAATTTTCCAATCGGAAGTTCGGTTCCAGCGCCATCAGTTCCTTCGCATGTCCGGCGGCAGAGTCATGCTGTTCCGATGCTGTTTCCGCGGCGATCAAGACTTTCAGAGTATGGGTGTAGTTGGGGTTTTCGGCAAGGCTGCGGTGAGCCCAGCGGATGGCCGCGGCAAATTCATCGGCAACATAGTGGGCAAGCGCCATAAAGCCGTAAAATTGGAACAACTGCTCATCAAAGGGTGATAGGCGCAGTGCTATCCCCGCCTCGTCGATCGCCTCTGCCGGCCGACCCAAAAAGCTCAAGGTGCCGCTCCGCAGGGTCCGGGCGATGGCATTGTTGGGACCGGCGTTGACGGCTCGGTCCAAATAGCTGATTGCGGTTTCGTAATCGCCCTCCAAGAAGGCGCAAACATGTCCGAAGGTGGCCAGCGCCAAGGCATTGCGTCGGTCAAGTTGAATGGCTTTCTGGGCTAATCGGCGCGCCGCCGCTTTGTCCGATTCCGGGTCGGGCGACCAGCCTTGACCAACCCGCAAAGTGTGCCAACGGGCGGACCAGGCATAGGGCATGGCGAAGTTGCCATCCTCGCCGATGGCCAGATCGAGATCGCTTTTGGCCCGTTCAAAATCTTCCCGGTCCAAGCTGGAGACCCGTTCCAGGCCGCGCAGTAAATGTTCATACGCGGTGAAGTTTTCCGGTGGTTTGCGCAGCGCCCGTTGCAGGGTGGAAGAGCGCACCTCTGGTGTAATGTTGGCGACAATCTTGCTGATGATCTGGTCCTGAAATTCGAAAAGATCGCCCTCTTCGAAAGTGGATTGTTCGCTGGCGACGACGGCGCCGGTTTCGGTTTCATTCAGTACCAGGGAAACCCGCAAGGTTTTCCCTGCCCGTTGAACCGTGCCGGACAGCAGATAGTCCACCGCCAGAGCTTCGCCGATATCTCTTGGATCTACGTCGCTTTGTGCGCCGATGGCCTGTACCGTGGACCGCGCTATGATATTCAGTTCCTGCATACCCGACAGGGAAACAATCAGGTCGTCGACGATGCCGCTACACAAATAGCTCTCTACGTTTGGGGATCTCAACGGCAAAATGGCGATGGATGGCAGGCCGGAGGCACCTGACCGGGTTCGGTCTTGCACAAAATCGCGGCCGTCGGTGCTGAGGTGATAGGCCGTCACTTTATCGCGGATGTTATTCAACCGCAGTTCGCCGGCCGGTCGGACAACGAGATGTTTTTGTTTTGCCACCGCGTCATGAAATTGGCGAGTCATTATGACGCCGCCAGGCAAGGCAAAATGCTCCAATCGCGCAGCAATGTTAACGCTGTCGCCGGAAATGTCGTTGTCTTCGTCGACAATGGCATCGCCCCAATTCAGGGAAATGCGCATGCGCAGGCCTTCGCCTTGTTCGCGGGCCTGACGTTGTACTGCCGATGCCCAATTAAGCGCCTGGCTTGAGGTATCGAAAGAAGCCAGCAATCCATCGCCGGTGGATTTAATGAAATGACCTTGATGGGAACCCAAGAGTGGCTGGATGAAGCCATTTTTCAGCCGGTTCCACTTGTCGTAGGTAGCGACTTCATCGTCGCCCATGAGGGCCGAATAGCCGACCACATCCAAGAAAGCGACGGCGATACGTTCATAATGGGCGCCCGCCGGGACCTTCGGAGTGGTTGATTTATGTTCATCCCCATGCATGCGGTGACACCTGGCAGCCAACGCGAAGTACCGGGTTCGCGCCGAAGGGCAAGAATTACGTATTGGGTCATCGTTCATACTGATGCTATAGTTAACACTAAATTTTGGCGTAGCGAAATAGCGAAAGGACCGTTGCAATGACGAGACCGCGCTATCTTTTGTGGGCAAAGGACTTCGGTCGGCTGCAAACTATTCTGGAAAATCGGTTAGATGACAATGATATCAAGGAAGTTCGGCCGGAGATGCTTGGCCGAATTACTGATTATTTGACCGACGACGCGATGCAGCGGTTTAAGAACGCTGCGCCGAAAATCGCCGCCATGAGCGCGGATACCCGCGAAAAATTTTCGCAAACAACTCTTCGAATACTGGCGATCGAAAACCCTTATCATTGGTTTGAGTATCGCAAAAAAGAACTTCATCCAGCCCGGGAAGTGGTCGAACCTTCGATTAGCTCATATGTGGTGCCGTTCAAATCGGACCCTGGCGAGATCGGCTTGCCTGCCACGGCGGCGATCGATGCTCGAATTGCCTTCGCTGACGGTGGGGCGCCGACACAAGTACATCGGGCGGTGGGTCAGCATGGCGTGTCATTTCTCCGCCGCTATGAAGCCTTGCGGCAAATCGAAGTAAACCGAGGGCGGGGCCGCAACAGGGAAGTGCACGTGTTTGTGGTCGATCAAGGCATGCATCCCGACTATGTCAACCATGTCGGGGGTGCGGGAGCCTATGAGGGCATCTTGTGGGATTCGACCCTGACGCCGGAACCCGCCATAAGTCAGTTGCCGTCGAAACAGGATCATCGGCACAAATCCTGGCCGCAATGGCATGCCCATATGATCGTTCGCAATATATTCGGTGTTGTTGGTAAAAATCCGGAAGTCGGCAACAAAGTGAAGATCTGGGACGTGCCAATCATTCCGGACCGGGTAGGGGAGGTCGGGACCGTTTTCGATGCGCTCGCCCAGCAATATGAGAAAATCCATAGTAAAATCGAGGATCTAAACGGCGAGAAATGTATCGTGGTGAACGCCTGGGGGGTGAAAAACCGGCTGCGCGAAGCTAAACAAGGCGATTTCACGGCAGACGATCCGGCCGCGCTGACCCAAGATCTAAATGATTGGATAGATAAGATTACGAAGATACCCAATCAGAATAATGCAAGAACCGCGGTGGTATTTGCCGCCGGCAATACTGGGCTGTTTACGCCGGATTCGGAAGCCGGGCCTTATGACAAGGGCCCGAAACGCAGCATTTGGATGCCGGCAGCGTTAGAATTGGTCTTCGCCGTAGGGGCAACCGACCCCACCGGCATGTGGATTGGGGCTTCTTCCCAAGGGCCCGCATTCACCGGTGAAAAGCCCGATTTCGTGTTGCCCAGTTATTTCCGCGAAGACAATGATGCCCATGTTTTGAATACGGGCAGCTCGGCAAGCTGCGCCGTAATGGCGGGATTGATTGCCGGCGCCTGGCTTAACCGGCCAAACCCGATCAACCATGCCCGGGCGCGCCAACATGCCAGGAAGGTGGGGCATAGGGACCATAATTCACGGCTGGGTCATGGCGTGCCGCGGGAGACGTTTCTGCAACTACCGCCTCCCTAGAACACCTGTCCGTGGCGAATTCCTATTATGTCTACAAATCGCCCTTATTTCATAGATTTGTAAACCCAGGCGGTAACGGTACGATCTGGGTCCATGCGTGACCTTTTGGCTCTCTTCCTGCATTTTTTGACGACCCTGGCCCGACTGTTAGGGCCGGGTGGGACGCGAGCCGTCATTGCGGAGGCGTTGCTGATCAAACATCAGCTGGTGGTCCTGAATCGATCCCGGCGAAGGGCACCCAATCTGACAGCCACGGACCGCATCGTAATGGGGTTATGCACGTTGTTCATAAACCCGAGCCGGATCCGAAAGGTGGCGGCCGTGCTCAAGCCCGCGACCTTACTGACGTTTCACCGGGCGCTGAAGGAGCGCAAGTACCGCCGCCTTTTCTCACCGCAACGCCGCGGCAAGCCAGGACCGAAAGGCCCTTCGAAGGAACTCGTCCAAGCCATCGTAGAGATGAAGCGACGGAACCCTCGCTACGGATGTCCGAGGATTGCACGCCAGCTCTCAAAGGCGTTTGGTATCGAGATAAACAAAGACGTGGTGAGGCGGGTTCTTGCGAAGCACCACTGGCCCCAGCCCGGCGCAAGAGGTCCGTCGTGGTTGACGTTCATCGGTCACGCAAAAGATAGTCTCTGGAGCGTTGATCTGTTTCGCTGTGAATCCGTCACCTTGAAGACGCGCTGCGTTCTCGTCGTTATGGATCAGTTCACTCGGCGGATCATCGGCTTCGGTGTGCATGCCGGCTATGTAGACGGCATGGCGCTTTGTTGTATGTTCAACACGGCGATCGCCCGAATAGATCTGCCGAAATTTCTGTCCTCGGACAATGATCCGCTGTTCACGTATCATCGTTGGCGAGCGAATCTCCGTATTCTAGAGATAGACGAACTCAAAACGATTCCCTACACGCCGATTTCACATCCCTTCGTGGAGCGGCTGATTGGAAGCATCCGGCGCGAACTTCTTGACCAAGTTTTCTTTTGGAACATGATTGACCTGGAGAGAAAGCTACGAAGTTTCCAACTCTATTTCAACCATTCGCGAACGCATGCGTCGCTAGACGGGGACACGCCTGCGGAAAGGAGTGGCAGTGTGGTCACGCATCCGGCCGCGCTGCGCAACTTTACTTGGGAAAAGCATTGTGGTGGCCTTTTCGAACTCCCGGTCGCCGCGTGAGTACGAATTCGCCATGGACAGGCCGGATAGATGACTGCAAACCCAAACCGCTTTCAAACATCAAAAACACTTGCTATCACGGGGGCGTCCATAGATGACACTGCCATTTACACAGTTGACTAGCTTCGGCGATTTAGTTATTCCACCCGACTGATTCTCCTTGATCATCCCGGACCAGACCCATGCAGATTTTGCCAGTACGAAAAATTGACTTTCTCGTTGTGGCGATTGCCATGGCGGCCATCATCGGCAACAGCACGCATGTGCTGGGCGATGAAGTTTTCCTCAAGAACGGCGATAGGATCAGCGGCACCGTTATCAGCAAGGAAGGTGGCACCCTGGTCTTGAAAACTGCCTATGCCGGCAAGGTCAAAATAAACTGGGCGGATATCGTTCGTTTGTCGGTAGACAAGCCGGTCCAAGTTCTGACCGACGACCGTACACTGCTGGAAGGCGTCGTCTCAACCGTTGACGATAAAACGATCAAGGTATCCGGTGCGGATGAGGAGAAGTCCGACAACGTCACTTTGGACAAAGTTCGATCGATCATTCAGCCGGACAAATCCACCCTCAAGAAGTCCGGCCAACTAAATCTAGGGTTTTCGCGCGACCGCGGCAATACCGACGAAGACAATTATCACGTCGACGCGGAAGCCCAGTTTCGTTGGATTAAGGACCGTGTGATTGTCCTCTTCGACGCCGATGTGGAAAAAACCGACAATGATAAGACCAAAGAGGAATTCGATCTGATCGGCTACTATGATCGCTTCGTCAGCGAAAAATGGTTCTTCAATAGCGGTTTGTGGTTCGAACATGACAAATTTGCCGACCTCGATCTGCGGACGACGATCAATGCAGGCATAGGCCATCAGTTTTTTGACGATGACCGTACATTCCTGGCGACCCAGGTCGGGCCGGGTTATGTTTGGGAAAATTTCGACGAAGGTGAAGACCAAGATTACGCTGTTGGTGTATGGTCTTTGAGATTTACCCACTTCTTGCTTCCGCAATGGAAGTTGCAAGCCTTTTACAATCATCGGTTTACCCAGAGCCTGGAATCATCGTCGGATTATATTTTCAAGTCTAAGACCGGGTTGCGCATTCCAATTTTCGAGCATTTCCAAGCCACCCTGCAGTTCAATTTCGATCGTGACAATGCGCCAGGCGTGGACGCGAAAAAGAACGATTACGAGTACCTGCTAACCGTCGGCTATGTTTGGTAGGCGGTAGGCATTACTCCGATGTAGACATTCTTGATCTGCAAATTTGGCGCGATCTGGGAATCAGTCCGATCTCTGGCCATCGTCTTAGCAAAGTCGCCGCCTACCGTTGACCAACTTCGCTGACCCAATCGAAGGTGAGATTGCCAAGGCTGGCTTGCAGGCGCAAACACTGACCCGAGCGGCCTCTTCTCCCGAGGACCGTTTACCGGGATGCAACAGCGACAGAACCGGCTTGGCCGCCGTCGCCTCGAAGATGTGAATGGGCTGGAAGCAATGGTCGTCATAATGGGCGTTGAACTGTGCCAGCTGCTGGCTGCCGTGGACTGCATCATCAGTATCGTCGATATCGAGAACGATCCGTTCTGGAACACGACCGAAGCTGTCGCAGAACAGATCGATCAACGACAGCCCCATGCGCATCAGCTCCCGCCACGACGGCGCATTCTCGAGCCTCGATAAGGTCGGCTGCGACATCAGATCGTGACCGCTCTCGGACAGATGACCACAGGCCAATTCTAACGCTGGGTCGAAGCGCAACAGATCAAGGTCGTCGCGATCCTCGTTGCCGCAGGCGATGGCGAACAGCCGCGCAACGATCATATCGGCGTAGGAATGGATCGTGCACGTCGGCTCACGCCTGTCGTGTAGGCAGCAAGCAAGGCGGCTGGCCAGACCCGGACGTTTCTCGATTTCGAGCAGCACCAGCACGCCACCGTCCGACGAGAGCCGGCCGACGTCGAAACGGGCGTATAGTTCCTTGTTTTCGACAGATGACAGTCCGGGAAGATAGGCGTTAATCTCATCCATGGTGAGCCGGGTTATGCTGTTACCGCGTGATTGTGGCTAGACAACAAAAATCATACGGAATCTCAACAGCTTAATCCACGCTCACCACCCAATTCACGCCAAGCCGTGAATAACTCGGGCTAAGTGGACACTTACTCTCACTAGTGAGCCACGGCAGAGCAGTCAGACCGGACGGACACGGAAACCGAACCGTCTCATGGCAGATATCGATGCCGCGCTCAAACAGCAGATCCTCGACCTGGCGCAGGGAGAGCGGATAACGGATGTACATCATCACTGTCAGTCGAATTACCTCGGGCGAACCATTGAAACAACGGAAGGGATTGCGCATCGCCGGAATCTATATAACGCCATCACCGCTGCATGCGAATTTGGTCTGACACCGTCTCGATAAGTTGTCATTTCGCAATATTGCAGTCATTTGCCAATTCTTGACCGCCACTTGCGCGCAAGGCTTTTTGCCTTGGCGATTTGCGACGGGGTCATGCGCTTCGCAATTTCTTCGCTACTTTTCATCGCCGTTCCGTGACCTTGACGCGCCGCCAGTCTGAACCATTTGTAAGCTTGGATGTAATTTTTGGCGACGCCACGACCACTGACATAAGCAAGTCCCAAGTGAAACTGGCCTGTCGCATTTCCTTGTTCGGCTGATCGGCCATACCAGCGAACAGATTCCGCAATGTCTTGAGACACTCCGTCGCCTCTTTCATACATTTCGGCGAGATTGTTTTGGGCCGGTGCATAACCTTTCCGCGCAGCGGAAAGGTACCGGGCGCTCGCTTCTTGGGGGTCTCGCTTAACTCCAAGCCCGTACTCGTACATGACGCCAAGATTGCTTAAAGCGAGCGCAACACCTTGCCCAGCTGCCATTTCATACCACTCAAAAGCGCTTCGATAATCTTTCTGAACGCCACGGCCATGAAAATACATTGCTCCAAGATTCACTTGCCCGGCTACATGATTCTGCTTAGCGGCTTTTCGATACCACCCAACCGCCTTAGTGTAGTCTTGCACCACACCAACGCCAGCTTCGTACATCGTACCCAAACTTGCCTGAGCTAATGCATGACCTTGTTCTGCAGCCTTTCGATACCATGCGGCTGCTTCCACGAAATCCACTGGAATTCCATTTCCGAATTGGTACATGGCCCCCAACGCAGCCTGCGCTTGTGCTGAACCTTGAACTGCCATTTCAGTCAGCTCAACGACTGATTCGGACTGACCGCTCAGACCGGGATTCTGAATTGCATCCTTTATGTTAGCAAACGCTAGTGAACAATTGATACCGCCGACGAGCAATATTACAATTAAATTTGTCAAAATGTTGAATTTCACGGTACACAATCTCCCTGATCTTCGCTATCACGATCTAGTCTTCTAGCCATCTTTGGTGGGCTACATGAACCCTTCGAGCTATTGTAGAACAAAAACTTGCAAATAGCGCATCTACACGCAAAAAATTGCTAACTTCAGATGTGCAGTGGAATTCGCGACCACTTCGTCAACTCCAACGTCGTCGAGCGTTCGATCCGACTGATTGCTCTCAATCGCAAAATGCAGTCTTAGCCGGCAATGGCGAGGGCGCCAAGAACTGGGACATGATCGCCTCGCTGATCGAAGCTTGCAAACTCAAGGGCATCAATCCGCAAGCCAAACTCGCAGCAACCCTCACCCACATCGCTCAAGGCCACCCGCAAAGCCAGATCGACGCGTACTTGCCTTGGGCTTTCGACGAATGTCAACGGCGGAGTAAAATCAGTCCAGTTGGGCTGCGTAAAACCAGCGCATATATTTGATGCCCTGCAAGGTGTTGCGGGTTGTCGCGGTAGTGCATAGGAGGGACCCGCGCGGCTTCGAGTTGCGCTTCGGCTAGCGTACCAGGGACAGCGAATTGGCTTGGGTCGCCACCTTGTCGCAGGCATCGAACGGGGTTGGCGGCAATGCCGTCAACGCATCGATATCTTGCCCAAGCCATTTGCAGCATTGCTCCTCCAGGTAAGCGTTGAAGGCGTCCCAGCTCGCAAATCAAGGAAGTGGCGTCATGAAGTTCCGCCGGGCATAGCCAACAAGCCATAACTTCATCGGATCGATAAACGCCACCAGTCTCCGTAGCTTCTGCATGATCAATTCGAGGTCGTTGACAATGGCGGTGATGAGCAAGGTGTTCCACTCACCGCCGTTTGCGCGCAAAAGGTTTCGCCGTGCCATACTGTCGGCAATCCGTCCGATCCGGACGCCAGTTACAATGCGCACTAAGGCCAGGGTTACATGGCGCGAATTGTCGAAATCTGTTGTGAGGATGGCGATGGCAAGGGTGGCGGCGGTGAAGATGGTCGCGACTCCGGATCTCATCACTCATGTGATGCACAAGATGACAGCGCACGACGGCCACCGCCTTCCGGATGCAATGGAGAATCTGGCTCAGCGGTCGCTACAGCCAGCAATGATGCTGGGCGATTCACACTACGGGTCGACTGACAACACGGTGCTGACACGCGATTTGGACATCGATCTGGTAGCACCGGCACGACCGGCCAAGGGCGCCGCCTCCGGACGATTGACATTGGAAGACTTCGTCCTCGACGAACAAGGCTTTGTTTTGCAGTGTCCCAACAGCGTCAAACCAGTTTCAGTCTCAATTTCCAATGCCAAGCTGCAGGCCGGTTTCGACCTCTCCATTTGCCGAGCTTGTCCGGATATACAACGCTGTCCGATGCAGGCGGCCAAGCGCAATGGCCAATTTGCCCGTTTTCAAAATACCTGGGCCAGAGCGACCAAAAAAACAACGGCTCTACGAACGGGGCGACGCCTTCCCTCGATATATACAGACGGCACGCTGGCATCAAAGCGACCATGTCGCGATTGAAATACCAAATAAACTTGGCCAACCTACGGACCCTCGGTCTCAATGTCCGCCGCTGCGCAGCAATCGAACCATGAAATGGAAATGGCAACAATAATACTATATCCGTACTGTCACTAGCGTAGATAAAATTCAACAATTCCACCAAAGTGTCAGAAATAACTGCCCCGTCGATCCGTCAGCCGCCGACTTTTTAGCGCCCGTCGAATCTTGGTGGTGGGGATTGAAGGTGGCGTATCCTGGCGTTGATGAAACCAATTATTTGTGCTATGGGCACTATGAACTTGGGAATACAAATTTGGATTTTCCGGGTTATATTTTGCGAAGGAGAAGACCGTGAATTTTCGTATACCAATGTTAGCTTTTCTGGGCGTGTTGGTGGTGGCTATGACACCACTTCACTCAGTGATTGCGGCAGAAGAAATCAAGATGCGGGCCACCGCCACGTGGCAAAGTAAGGGCAGCCTCTTTTTGACCGGCGAGAATGAAGCACTGTTTGTCGGTGGCTTTAATGGCATCATATTTGCCGACGATGGGCTAGGAAACTTCAACGCCGCCCAGTTGGTTTGCCCGGGCATGATGGATATCAATTTAAAGAATGATGAGATGAGCGGACAGGGTCGCTGCATTATTACAAATGCGAAAGGCCATCGTGTCTTCGCCAAATGGCAATGCAAAGGCATTGCAACGCAAGGATGCAAAGGTGATTTTGATCTTCTTGCCGGCACCGGGCCATTTCAAGGCGTATCGGGTGGCGGCGAGTTCGTCTTGCGCAGTGCCATGAGCAAACTAACCGCTGACCTGATTTCCGGTGACATCGATACAATCGGCCTCGGCATCGCGGCGTGGCCAGACCTGACGGTTAAGTTGCGTTAGAAAAACATCACGGCTGTTTGCAAGATTTCACCTGTGAGAGACCTGACGAGCCGCTCGCCTAAATATTGGCGGCCGACCACCTGACTGCGCAAATTGTCAGAAAATCACACTAGCGAGCCTTCAGTTTCCCAATATCCCGCATTGTCAGGCTAACTTGGCTTGCAGTGGCATACACAGTGTCTAGCCAGGCCTGCCGTCCGCACGTGTCGGGTACTAACCTGACAAAATGGTCCTTTGCGACCAATTCCTCGAAAAAGAGGATGGATAAAGCTAACAATGTACAGTTTAGTCTGACAATGCTAACAGTTACTGTACCTCAATAACGCTGATTTGGAGGCAAGCAATGAAAATGAAACCCTGGTTAACAGGTGCGACCCTTTTCTTGGCAGTGATAAGCGGGTTGTCGTCTGCGTTCTCACAGAGCCAAACGCAAGAAACTGGCGTAGGGGCGCCGGCGGGTGTGACCGCTGGGCAATCGGGCGGCGAAGGACTTTCGACAACGGCAATTGTGGCTGGTGTTGCCGTTGCAGCCGCCATCGGTATCGCAGTCGCCGCGGCAATTGATGACGACAACGATTCTAACAGCACCAGCACCAGCACCAGCACCAGTACTAGCACAAGCACGTCAACCGCGACTCAAACCCAATGACATGATCCCGAAATTTAGGACCTAAAGGTAGGAGGCCAAAACAGAAAGCTGGGTCATGCACGGCGCTAGTCTGGTGGTTTCCAAGGAGTTGGCAACGCATAGGATTAATGCTAGCATAGTAATAACGCACGGAAGGTCAGGTATCTCACATAATCACGTAGCAATTGAAAGTCGAAACTGGCAGTTATTTTCATCATCACCGAGAGACAATCATGACAACATTGTTGTAGTGCCCGCATTGGTTTATCATTTTGTCTATTGGAAAATACACTAGGCTGTGCTTGACTACTTGAGCAGATAATGATTGGGAGCTGAGCACCCTAGTTTTACGTGCCTGAAAAGAAATGATAATATTTGGAGGAACAATGTAATGCACAGGATATTGGGAATATTTGTCACTTCGATAGTATTGATTTCTGGTATTAGCCTCGCCGCTTTGCCTGGTACTCGCCTTGAAGATGTCATTAAAATGCCGCCGCCCAGCGACGAGTTTCGTAAACAGCTGTTTGAAGGATATATTAGACTTTCTCGCGAAGAATATGACGAAGGTGATTACAAGGACTCTGACTTTTTCGCTTTGCGCGCAAAAGGGGCTGCCAATAACGAAACACTGGAACCACAGTCGGTCAGTGCGAGGGACATACCGGTTGAAAGCTTGCAGGAAGTGGCGGCGGGACGAAGGAAACTAATTGTCGCTTTGTACTTCGGCGCGTCAAAGAAAATGCCAGTTAACATGGCTGAGGCCCAACTCAGCTTCGATTGTTGGATGCAGGAGCTAGAAGAAAATCGTCAACCAGACGACATTGCCGCGTGCCGTATTAAATTCCAAGCAGCGATTGACCTTGTAATGGAAGTAGTTAAGCCCAGCAAGGAGACTGTCTCCCCGGCAGACGTCCAAACAAACCGGTTCACATTCGAAGTATTTTTCGACTTCGACAAAGCGCAACTCACGGAACGCGCCAGAGCCGAGGTTGTCGAAATTGCTGTTATGGCGAAGACAATAGATAGTCGTTTAGTCGCGGTCGTCGGCGGAGCGGACAAAATTGGTGACGAAAATTACAATGTAAAGTTAGCGCAACGTCGTGCTGAGGCAGTGGCCCATGAACTTGCGTCTCACGGCGTGAAAGCTGACGCCGTGGTATCTCATGGTGAGCAAGTTCGCAAATACATCCCCGCTCATCAAGGAGCTGACATTCGAAATCGCCGTGCATTGATCATCATCACCGAGAAAAATTAGTTGTGACGCCCCCAATTTTGGGTGCCCACGTCGTATGAATGTCAACGGCGGAGCAAAATCAGTCCAGTTGGGCGGCGTAAAACCAGTCCACTCCGTTCGATGCGAGGCGCGTAGTTGCGGGTTGTCCCGGTAGTGCACAGGAGGGACCCGCGCGGCTTCGAGTAGCGCTTCGGTTACGCGAAGCGAAGTCGCGTGGGAGGTACCCGTGTGCCCAGCGGGTCAACGATAGCCTTGGTGTTAGATGCCGGTCAGGTAGGTTTTGCCAATCGTTGTTTTCTTCGGCTCTGGTTGAGCCGGTAGTTGTCGCCGTTCATTTCCAGAATATGGACATGGTGGGTCACGCGATCGAGCAACGCACCGGTCAGGCGCTCGGAGCCGAATATCTCCGTCCATTCATCGAACGGCAGATTGCTGGTCACCAGGGTCGAGCCGCGTTCGTAGCGCTGGCTGAACACTTCGAACTGGAGTTCGGCGCCGGTCTTCGAGAGCGGCACGAAGCCGAGTTCGTCGATAATAAGCAGCTTGTACTTCGCCAACTGTTTCTGCAGGCGCAACAGGCGTTTCTCATCCCTGGCTTCCATCAGTTCATGGACCAAGGCGGCCGCGGTGATGAAGCCAACGGCAAGCCCGTTCTGGCAGGCCGCCAGTCCGAGGCCCAGGGCGATGTGGGTCTTGCCGGTACCGGAGTTGCCAAGCGCGATGACATTATCACGGCGATCGATGTATTCACCGCGTGCCAGGTCGAGAACCAGCATTTTGTTGAGCGATGGGATCACCTTGAAGTCGAAGCTGTCGAGGCTTTTGACGGCGGGGAACTTGGCCTGCCGCATCCGCCGCTCCCGTGGACTAATTTGTCACCGCCGTTCTCAAGATGACCTGGAGCTGCCTAAGTTGCTCTATTCGGAATGGAAATGGCGACCGCCCATGGCCACCATCCGCAAAAGGAGCTGAAGCGGCACATTATCCAGGTGGCGTATACCAGATTGGCGAAGTGTAGGCGCGTTCTTGGTGACTCAGCGGAATTTTTTTTGGCATACTAATATCGAAAAACTTCGCATCATAGGCCTGCCAGGTTGGAGTCGGGATCTCGAGAACCCTCGCGTAGTACACCGAACGATGGTTCGAATTGAAGTCGGGATCGGTCCAAATCCCGCGTAGTTCGGCGTCTCCAATGTTATTGAGAAATGTCGCGTTCGCTTCATCAACAGTCGTGCCCACCGGAGTCTTACAGCGTCCATCAGCACCAATTTCGCGGCCATCGGAGACTGCCACATCGTATACTTTCTCGTGCCGCTCGCCATTTTCGTCGACCCACCCTTTCACTATCTGGATGCGATCGAGGTTGCCGGACCAAGCATCCTTGAGAGCCGCGACCATGAATACAGGAGCTTTCTCGCCGTCTGGTGCCTTGGGGAGATCGCCCCCCATCGGCACCCCCTTTTGGTAACCGATTGACACCGCGTCTCGATGGAAGACGTCATCCTCGCTGTAGTCCCAGCCGCCGAAAAAGCGCACTGTAATTCGTGTCCCGGTGGTCGCGTAAGTCTCCTTGTTCCGCATCGCCTCGAAGAGTGCCTCGCGGGAGTTCTCGCGGGCCCAGACTCCTGCGAGACCCGAGGCGAGTGTCTCGTATGCATATGTCGTCAGTGAATCGTCGCCGGCGACGGACCTAATTACAATGTGTTTCCAGCGTTCGGCGGATGGCTCCATGGTAGGCGTTTTGCTCCAGGTGTTCTCTTCGCGGGTCGTGGCCAGTGAGGTGTGCGCGTCGGTGCTCCCAATCATTCCGAACTTGTATGGGTTAGCACCGAAGTTCTGCTCCTGCTGGAGCCCGATCTGTAAGGCAGAGCGCGCATACTCGTATTGAAGCATCCAATCCTCTTTGGCATTCAAGCCAGCAATATCGGCCTTGTCCCATGTGCCATAATCCGCGTACTCATCATTGGGAGACAGGAAGGGATGCGTCTCGCCGTCCCCCTTCATTTGGGTCACCTCGTACAGCGGTTCCCAGCGGATGCGTTTCTCAGAATATTCCCGGTCGATCGGGTTACCGTTCATCCGCTCGATCGGGAACATTTGACCATTCGAGACATTGCCGTTGTGGGCAATGGCAAGAACGTTTCCGCCGGTGGTTTTCTCGTAAGTTGCTAGGTAATCCCAAAGCTTCTCCGGATCGTTGGAGTCTACAGTACTGAAAGGGACGACTTGCCCGGCCTTGTCGCCGCCGTCTTTGAAGATGATCACTCTGTGCAGATTACCCGGCGTTTTTTGGGTGGCGATCGAGGTCCATTCAAATCCGATAAACGCGGTAAATCGTCCTGGTTCGTTGTGTTCCTCAGCGAAGGCGATTTCCCGATCCCAGACTGTACGTGTCATCTTCGGATTGTCGATCGGATCTTTGTTTACGGTAACTGCGTCTTCAAGCCAAAGCTGGAACGCTTCGCGGCCCTTGCCGGCCTTCACCATGTCATGAACCCTCCGGCCCCACTCATTCTTAAGAAGCTCGGGGTTGGATTCTTCGATCATTGCCGCGAGTCCAAGGTTCTCGGCGTGGTCGGCCACCACGAGAAAGTCCAACGGTTGGATCAGGCGGGCTCGTAGGCCCGCGGCTGACAGGACTTCCTCGCCCTTTGCGAAACGGTATGCCGCGTCCGGGCCGAGTGTGTTCCCAAACATGCCGGCATCTGTGGAATAGGACGTGTGCAGGTGCGTGTCGCCCCAGTAGACGCGGTCAGGATGGTGTCGATCCACATACGGCGAATAGTCAGGCGCTTTATCCTGAGATTTGGCGGCACTTAATCCAGCGATCAGAAATGCGGCGGCGAACAACGCGACAGATTTCATGAAACCTCTCCCAGTCTGAATGAAAGCCTTGGGAACCGAAGCCCTCGGCTCGCAGCATGGCACCTGATTCCAAAAATTTCCAGCGTGTAGATGGATTGCGAATGGCCAAAAGGTCACGACTTCATAAATTGATGCTGTGGACGGCTCTTCCACCGGTGTCGCGATGTGAGAAGATCGCGGTGTCATTAAGAACCGTTATCTCAGTCGAGCTCCTGTCTGACGATACCGGCCTTTTAATCCATCCGTTGCTGGATATGGCCCAAAAAATCGCCTATTCTTCTCAATGCTAACTCGTACCTAAGCTCCAAAACCAAAGCAGTTGTAAATATTCGAATTCTTTCGCTAATACTGGTCACGATTATTGTCGTTAGCTTGCGTCAAGGCGCCACGAACCGGGCGATAGCAGCAGAGGGCGCGGCGTCGAACTACTTCCCTGGTGCCTATGGAACCTTGCTTGTTGGGGTTGCGCCTGAGCCGGGTCCACTATTTGTCGATCTAAACTTGGTCTACAGTGCCGACGTCGACCGC
>Ga0315336_1003989_pt1 | contig 18456 bp, 12 predicted proteins | sample ASW5metaG_FD_204512 | JGI IMG/M metagenome (GOLD analysis project Ga0315336, IMG submission 204512) | Ammonia-oxidizing marine archaeal communities from Monterey Bay, California, United States - ASW #5 | ecosystem: Environmental > Aquatic > Marine > Intertidal zone | place: USA: California... | reverse complement strand
CTTTGACCGATGCGTCCGAGAGCCTGGAGATCACCATCTCCGGCGTGCCGACCGGCGCGACATTGTCGGCCGGTACCGACAACGGCGACAACACCTGGACCCTGACCCAGGCGCAACTCTCCGGTCTGACCATCACGCCGCCGGCCGACAGCGACACCGACTTCACCCTGACCGTGACGGCGGAATCCACCGACGAAGGCGACACCGCCACCACAGTCGACACCATCGACGTTACCGTGAACCCGGACGCCGACGCGCCGACCCTGACGGTCAGTGACGCGTCGGGTACGGAAGATACAGCGATTTCGTTGTCGGTCTCCTCCGCTTTGACCGATACCGACGGTTCCGAGACCTTGGAGATCGTGATCTCCGGCGTGCCGACCGGCGCCACCTTGTCCGCTGGTACAGACAACGGCGACGGCACCTGGACTTTGACCCAGGCGCAGTTGAGCGGTCTGACCATCACCCCGCCTGCCGATTCCGACACCGACTTCACGTTGACGGTCACAGCCGAGTCCACCGACGGCGGCGATACCGCGACCACGGTCGATACCATCGACGTTACCGTGAACCCGGACGCCGACGCCCCGACCCTGACGGTCAGCGATGCCGCCGGCACGGAAGACACCGCGATTTCGCTCAGCGTCTCTTCGGCGCTGACCGATACGGACGGCTCGGAAACCCTGGAAATTGTGATCTCCGGCGTGCCGACCGGAGCGACATTGTCGGCCGGTACCGATAACGGCGACAACACCTGGACACTAACTCAGGCGCAGCTTTCCGGCCTCACCATCACGCCGCCCGCCGACAGCGACACCGACTTCACCCTGACCATAACCGCAGAATCCACCGACGGCGGCGATACCGCCACCACGGTCGACACCATCGACGTCACGGTCAATCCAGATGCCGACGCGCCGACCCTCACGGTTAGCGATGCCAGCGGTACCGAAGACACGGCGATTTCGCTTTCGGTATCCTCGGCGCTGACCGATACGGACGGTTCCGAGACTTTGGAAATCGTGATCTCCGGCGTGCCGACCGGCGCGACCCTCTCGGCCGGCACCGACAATGGTGACGGTACATGGACTCTGACGCAGGCACAGCTCTCCGGTCTGACCATCACGCCGCCCGCCGACAGCGACACTGATTTCACGTTGACGGTCACGGCGGAATCAACCGACGGCGGCGACACTGCGACCACAGTCGACACCATCGACGTCACCGTCAACCCGGATGCCGACGCACCGACCCTCACAGTCAGTGACGCCAGCGGCACGGAAGACACCGCGATTTCGCTCAGCGTCTCCTCGGCGCTGACCGATACCGACGGTTCCGAGACCCTGGAAATTGTCATCTCCGGCGTACCGACCGGCGCGACGCTCTCGGCCGGCACCGACAATGGCGACGGCACCTGGACCCTGACTCAAGCGCAATTGAGCGGCTTGACCATCACCCCGCCGAGCGACAGCGACACCGACTTCACGTTGACCGTAACCGCGGAATCCACCGACGGCGGCGATACCGCGACCACGGTCGATACCATCGACGTCACCGTCAATCCGGACGCCGATGCCCCGACCTTGACGGTCAGCGATGCCGCCGGCATTGAAGATACTGCTATCTCGCTCAGCGTCTCCTCGGCGCTGACCGATACGGACGGCTCCGAAACGCTGGAGATCGTGATCTCCGGGGTGCCGACCGGCGCAACCTTCTCGGCCGGTACCGACAACGGCGACGGTACTTGGACTCTGACGCAGGCACAGCTCTCCGGTCTGACCATCACGCCGCCAGCCGACAGCGACACTGATTTCACGTTGACGGTCACGGCCGAGTCCACCGATGGCGGCGACACCGCGACCACCGTCGACACCATCGACGTCACCGTCAATCCCGACGCCGACGCACCGACCCTGACGGTCAGTGACGCCAGCGGCAACGAGAACCGGTCCGAGGCCGTCACCTTCTCGCAAGCGACGTTGGATGCGGCGACGTCCGGCACCACGGTCACCGTCTCCGGCGTGCCGACCGGCGCGATTCTGTCCTACGGCACAGACAATGGCGACGGCACTTGGACCGTTGACGGTGAATACCTCGATACACTCATGATCACGCCGCCCTCGGGCTCGAGCGCCGACATTTCGTTGTCGGCCAGTGTGGTCGGCGACCAGTCGCTCCTATCGGGGAGCTTTGATAGCGATGCCGACGGCTTCACCTATGCCGATGATAGTTTCCGTAGCACCTCGGAGGCGAGCTACGCCGACGGCAGCTATGACGGCACCGGCGGCGAGACCGGCGGCGGCCTGCGGGTCGATTTGGGCGGCATCAACGACACCGATATCACTGACATGTCGGGCGGCTGGCAACAGACCTTCAACGTCCCGGCCGATGCCACCGGGACGCTGACGTTCAAATATCGCCTGGTCATGGATGCCGACTACGAGTCCGATGAATACGCGGAAGTCCTGGTCGACCTCGACGGATCGTTGGTTGGCGACGGCGGCAACGACTATCTGCTTCGTGCGCATGGCGACGGCACCGGCGGCTCTGATTACGATTCTGGCTGGGTGACGATAGAGCTCGATCTCGGCACGCTAAGCGCTGGCAATCACACGCTCACATTCGGCGGCTACAACAACAAGAAAACCCAAACCGAAGAAGAAACTCAGATCTATTTTGACGACATTTCCGTGACCGGGCCAGGCGAACTGGCGACCGAAAACGTCAATGTCGATATCGAGGAAGGCTTCCCGCTCACAATCTCCTCGGCGCTGACCGATACCGACGGCTCGGAAACCCTGGAGATCGTGATCTCCGGCGTGCCGACCGGCGCCACTTTGTCGGCCGGCACCGACAACGGCGACGGCACCTGGACCTTGACCCAGGCCCAGCTTTCCGGCCTGACCATCGATCCGCCGGCCGACAGCGAGGACGACTTCACCCTGACCGTGACCGCCACTGCGACCGACGGCGGCGACACCGAAGTCACTGTCGACACCATCGATGTGATGATTACCGGGCTCAATGACGCACCAATCGCGACCGACAGCCTGGCCGAGATGGAACAGCAGACGCCGATCTCCGGCCAACTGACCGGCAGCGATCCGGATGTTGGCGATTCCGTGACCTACGCGCTGGTCTCCGGTCCGGCCAATGGCACCGTGACCGTCAACGCCGACGGCACCTATACTTTGACGCCGAACGACGACCATACCGGCACCGACACCTTCACTTTCCGGGTGACCGACGAGTTCGGCAAGACCGACACCGCGACGGTGACCATCGACGTCACCGCTAAAGTGGTTGATATGGACTCCGGCACCGAAGCGCGGGTCAATACCACGACTACGCGGACCCAGACGACGTCGTCGGTTACGGCCCTAGAAGACGGCGGCTACGTGGTGACCTGGGCATCCGATACCCGAGATGACGGCGGCGACGGCTACAACAACGAAGTGCTGGCGCAGAGGTACGACAGCGACGGCAATGCCGTCGGCTCCGAAATTGTGGTGGCCTCCGAAAGTGGCAGCGGCAACGACTGTGACGATCCGGACGTTGCCGGGCTGACCAACGGCAACTTCGTCGTCGTCTGGGAAGAGTCCGGCGAAGACGGCAGCGGCGACGGCATCTACGGGCAATTGTACGATTCCGACGGCAACACCGTCGGCTCAGAGTTCCGTGCAAACACCTCGACGGCGAGCGACCAGCACGATCCGAAAATCACCGCCTTGGAAGGCGGCGGCTTCGTCGTCACCTGGGAAGATGAGTCCGGCACCGACCATATCGACGCACAGATCTACGATGCCGACGGCAACACAGTCGGTTCGGAGTTCCAGGTCAATACCGACACAAGCACAGGTAAGTCCGTGCCGATGATCGAAGCCCTATCCGGTGGCGGCTTCGTCGCAGTTTGGGAATCGACCGGTGGCCAAGACGGCAATGACTACGGTGTGTTCGGGCAGATCTACGACGCCAGCGGCAATACGGTCGGCAGCGAGATTCAGATCAACACCGGCACTGACAATAATCAGGAAAATGCCGACATCACGGCGCTGTCGGACGGCGGCTTCGTCGTTGTCTGGGAATCGAATGCCACGACCGGATCCGGCGACGACGGCTCAGGCGAAGGTGTTTTTGCGCAGCGCTTTGATTCCAGCGGCACCAAAGTCGGCTCCGAGTTCCAAGTCAACACCACAACATCGGGTGACCAGCGGGATCCGAGCATCACCACGCTTAGCGACGGCGGCTACTTGATTGTCTGGGAATCTCAAAACGTCGACGGCAGCGGCTATGCGATCACGGCTCAACGCTATGACTCAAGTGACAACGCGGTTGGCAGTGAGACCCAGATAAACGACTCGACATCCAGCGATCAAATCAATCCCAAAGTCGCCACCTTGTCCGACGGCAGCGTGGTGATTACCTGGGACGGCAGCGGCAGCGGCGATTCAACGGGCATTTATTCCAAGCACTTGACGCTTGAATCCAACGGCAGCCTGAGCTTCACAGGTTCCGACGGCAACGACTCCTTCATCGGCAACGATTTTGACGATACCCTAAGCGGCGGCGCCGGCGACGATTCCATGACTGGCGGTGACGGCGCCGATTCCATCGACGGCGGATCCGGTACCGACACCGCTTCCTATGCGGGTTCTGACGCCGGCGTCAACATAGACCTTGACGCAGGCACCGCGTCCGGCGGCGATGCCACAGGCGATACGCTGACGTCGATCGAAAATTTGACCGGTTCCGACTACGCCGATACCTTGACCGGCGACAGCAACGACAATGTGTTCGAAGGCGGCGGTGGCGCCGATTCCATCGATGGCGGCACCGGCACCGACACGGCCTCCTATGCCGGCTCCAGTTCGGGCGTCACCGTCGACCTTGGCGCCGGCACCGCGTCCGGCGGCGATGCCGCGGGCGACACCCTGACGTCGATTGAGAATCTCACCGGTTCCGACTTTGCCGATTCCTTGACCGGCGACAGCGGCGACAACCTGCTCGACGGCGGTGCCGGCGACGACACCCTGACCGGCGGCGACGGAAGCGACCTGTTCATCTTCACCGACGGCGGCGGCACGGATGTCATCCATGGTGGCGCCGCGGGCGGCTGGACCGACGTGATCGAGCTGCACGGCGCCGATGGCGCCGGTGCCCCGGAAGACGGTTGGACGGTCAACTTCACGACCGGCGGCATCGACGATCAGGGCGCCGACTACATGAACCTGCTGGACGATTCGGCCGGTACGATCACAATGAATGACGGCAGCGAAGTGACCTTCGACGGGATCGAGAAGATCGAGTGGTGATACCGGTGCGAATAGCCGGTACGACGGTCACGGTATTCGCAACCCCTTCGCTCCGAAATTGCTCAGACGCGGGGAAATCTTAGCGGACCGCCGCCACCGGCTCCACGTCTGGCCGGTCCCAGAATTGCTGTGGCCGACCGAAACCGAGAACGGAAACCGAATACGCCGACCCGACCATCATCAAGAAACAGAGCCCGGCGGCGTATTCCAATATCTCCTCGACGCTGTTGTACGTATTGTCCAGATCGAGCAGCACGTTTGCCGCGCCCATGAGATTCTGTTCGGCGGCGACCTTGTAAACCGGCAGCAACGGCTGGCCGAGCGCCATGAACAATGTATCGACGGAATCCAGACCGACGGCGATGACGAGGATAGCCACCGCCGCGCCGAGGAATCGTATGGACAGCGCGTAACGCGTCAACCAAACCATCTCGAAGTGGCGTTGCAGCCACCGAAAGGCTAAAAACAGCGTCGCAAGGACAAAAATTCCGGCGACGCCAACCACGATGGTCGGCAGATCTTGTTCGAACGCCGCATAGCTGGTCGACGCCGCAGGCTCGGCGGCGTCGACCAGGGTTTCGTGGAATTCGAACAATTCATCGAGTGCCGCGCCGATCATCAGCGCCCCAAAGCTCGCACCCAATAGCCGCAGCAAAACCGGCATGGTCCGGTGAAATAGTCCAGCAAGAGCGATCACGCCGGTCAAAATCAGGACCGTCGACGTCGCGTAGCGGACCCAATTGCCTTCCTCACGGAGTCCGTGAAAGGGATCAGCCAGGGCTACGGTGAAACCGATCCAAAATATTCCGAGTGCCACGACGGGCCAACGCGACGCTAGGAGTTGTGCCCGATAATCCTTACGCCAAAGCAGGAAGGCAGATAGTGCCACGCCAATGAGTAGCAAAAACGCTCTGGTTTGGAACTCCTTCAAAAGGAAAACGTGGCGCGTCTTCTCCAATGTGAAATACTCGAATAATTCATAAATCCCCATCATGGCGGCAAAAGTCACGGCGAATGCCGCAACGATCACCACTAATGACGTACCGACGATTGTCTTAACGGAAGTGTAGTTTTCATTTTTGACGAAATTGATGGTCATTCGATCGATACCCGGAAATAAGTGAGGACGGCAAGAATGTCAGTTTTTCTTGGCTTAGCTCACACAAACCGGCCCAATTCAGCCGGTCTTCACCGTATTGTCGAGAATATCGGTTAAATTTGCTCTAAATTGCGGCCATTCAAGAGCTCACAGCTATGGTCGCGCGTACAGGCGGTGTGTCAGTTTGAGATCCGGCCGGGTTGACAATTTGTCGAAACGTCAAGCGACTTCCTATATGCTTATTGGTGAGCATTCAAGGAAGCCGCAAATGAAATATCTCGTGACCGAAATAACCAAGCTTGGTCAACTGCAACATTCATTCGATTCAGCCAGCAGAGCTCTAAAATTCATGAATGTACTAGGCGTCGAGGAAAGCAAACTCAGTGTTAGGAACGAATTCGGGAAAAAATTTGACCGGACAGATCTTGAAATACAAGCCAAACAGGAAGATTCACTTTAAAAATTATAGGCCAAATGGCTAGAAACACCTCACTGATATTGTGTGTGTCACCGGGACCATGATGTCCGCGAGCGAGATTGAGGACCAATTCAAAACCTTACATGTCATGAAATGGATTATCGGCTTGATCGATGCTCACGCGACCGAGCCTGGCGGGCGTGAATCCTAAAAAGACAAATGCAAACTGAGACACTACCCACGTAAAGCGAAACGTTAACGTTTGATGTGTAAAGACTCTGCAGCAATCGGTTCCTCGGCCCTCCTTTGGAGAGCCGAGCCGTGGGGGGCGCAGGACACTTGCAGACATATCAAAGGTGGAGTTTGCGACATGTGGCCTATGAGCTTCAGGAAAGTGTTGTCCGTCGCCATGGTTGTTCTGATAGCGATGAGCGGTATGCCCATCGGCCTGGCCCAGGCCAAGATGATCACGACCGACCAGGTCCTCGAAGAAACCCACGCCGCCAGCGACCGGACTAAAGTCGAAACCTTCCTATCGCGAGAAGACGTGCGGAAGCAGTTGACGTCGATGGGCATCGACCCGACCGAAGCCGAAAGCCGTGTAGCCAGCCTATCGGATGAGGAAATTCGTAAAATTGCCGGACAGCTCGACGAACTCCCTGCCGGCGAGGGCGCCGTGGGCGCGATCGTGGGCGCAGCACTTATTGTTTTTCTGGTGCTCCTTGTGACCGATTTGTTAGGGCTGACGGACGTGTTCACGTTCGTCAAGAAGTAATCGGATAATAATGCCGTGAGGGCACCGCGCCGAGCCATATGCGCGTTGGCGTTGGCGCTGCTGGCGCTTGCCGCCTGCGCGACGCCGCAAACCACGGCTCTGATCGATACACCAGGTGCGGTGCCAGCGCGGGCGGCCGTGGCCGACGTGCCGTTCTTTCCGCAACAGGCGCACTATTGCGGGCCGGCAGCACTCGCGACCGTGCTCGGCTGGAGCGGGCTTCACGTCGATGCGGACGAAGTCGGCGATCGCGTCTATACGCCAGATCGCCAAGGTACACTGCAAAACGACGTCCTTGCCGCCGCCCGCCGCTACGGCCGGCTGGCCGTTCCGGTACGCAGCCTGCAGGGCGTTGTGGCCGAAATTGCCGCCGGGCATCCCGTATTGGTGTTCCAAAATCTGGCGCTTGATTGGTACCCGCAATGGCATTACGCGGTTGCCGTCGCCTATGACTTGGAACGCCGTGAAATCACCCTGCGGTCGGGGCGCGAGGCGCGACATATCACCGGCCTGGACACCTTCGAGCGCACCTGGGCGCGCGGCGGCTACTGGGCACTTGTGGTTCTGAAACCGGACGCCCTTCCTGCAGAGGCAAATCTCCGCGACCTGGAGCGCGCCGCGGCGGGCCTGGAACGGAGCGGCCAGTTGCGCGCGGCCGCGACGGCTTATTCAACGATCCTAAAAAGATGGCCCGAGAGTTACGTCGCCCTCATCGGCCTCGGCAATGTGTCCTACAATCTAGGCCGGCTCGCCGCGGCGGAACGGGCCTTGCGCCGCGCTGTCATTGTGCGGCCGGAACGGGCGGAAGCCTGGAACAACTTGGCCCACGTCCTGGCCGCCCGTGGCCGAGAGAGCCAAGCACGCCACGCCGCGCAAAAAGCAATCGCCCGTTTCGGCAACTGACCCCCTCCCCATAAGTCGGTCCGTTCGGACGCCAGCGCATAGATTGCGCCTTGGTAATTGATTGATAAGGTTGTCAGTCCACTTCTTATAATGTCACCCGAACTTTGTCGGCCGAGCACGAAGGAGAGCCGGCGGTTGGGACCGTTTGAATAAAACAGCGATGCGGCCCATGGAAGTAAGCCTGGATTCTCGCCCCGATAGCCTCGACCGCGGTCCCGACTGGCTCGACCTTGTAAGCGAAGCTGAATCCGAATGCTTCGCATCGGGCCGATTTCAGGTGCAAGGGCTGGAAGTCAGCTTGAAAGCGGCCGATCACGCCTTGATCCGATGGGTCTTGAAATACCTCCAGCCGCTCTCGTTGGATACCCAAGAGACTCACCGCCGAAAGTATTCGGTGACGTGCCTATTCTCCGATGAAATCGTCGTGGAAGCCTGCCGGCACATGGCCGATTGGGAAACCATCCCCAGGCGCGAAATCAAGCGCCGTCGTGTTGTTAAGCGCGCCAGGCCATCGGCGGACATTGTCGTCTATTGCGATCCGCACGAGGGCGTATTTTGGCTTAGCGACCTTGCGGCCAACGCTGTCTATGTCGTGGTCTCCAGCCGCACGCGATGGCCGGCCTTGGAATTCGCGCGCATCACCCGAACACTTGTGACATACCATCTCGAGGAACAGGGCTGGACTCTCCATCACGCGGCGGCGGTCAATACCCCAAATGGGGCGTTTATGATCCCGGGCGACCCCGGAACAGGCAAAACCTCACTTTTGCTCGCCTTGTTGAGCAGCAAGGTCCAGTACATATCAAATGAATGGCTCTTTATCCGCGAGGTGCCAGGTGGCTTCCAAGTCTTGGGGTACCCCATGGCCGTCGCTATTGGGCTTGGAACAGCGCTGCAATTTCCAGGGTTGGCGGATCTCATTGAGGCGCCTGACAGGTTGCAGTATCCCCGTCGGCGGCTAAGTTCACGACGCCTTCTGAAAACGCCGCGAAACAACTGGAGCAAACTCTCCGATAAGCTCCAAGTGCTTCCCTGTGAGCTGGACGCGTTCCTCGGTCCGGTTGGTGTCGCGCCCGGCGGAAATCTCCATGCGCTTGTGTTTCCGATGATGAGCAAAGAGTCCCAGAATGTTGCCGTCCAGCGTCTTGACCCTGGCTTTGTCCTGAAGTCCTTGCGGAACAACTTCATTGGGCGTGCAACGGACAGCGGCTACCCGCCCTGGGTGGAGATGAGCTTCAGTAAGAACCCGATGGACGCAAAAGACGCATCGATCGAAAGGCTGTCTCAAGTTGACGCTGTTGGTGTTTCATTTGGTTTGTCGCTCGGAGACTTTAAGGGCATGGACACGACCGTCGATCGACTACTGGACGCCGTGCGAAAGGCAGAAGCGTCTAGATAGCCAGATACGGCACGTTCCATCGACTGTCTGTGCCATCTAACTATTGGAAATATTGAGTTTTTTAAGTGATGGCGGAGAGGATGGGACCCGAAATTGTACCCGTTTTTTCCCGCTGTGTTTCTAATCACTTAATTAGATCAATGACTTTGTGCCCGAACGTTGTACCCGTTTCCTGTACCCGTTTTTTGTGTTATAAACCACGAAAATGGGACGAAATCAGGGGCACAAATGCAGGGCAAACCAGACCGCAAACACCTGAAGCTCAGGCACAACACATGGTACCTGAACCTCCATGTTCCGAAGGACCTGAAAGAACATATCGGCTCTGGTGGCAAGATCGTCGAAGCCCTCGGGACCAGTGATCTCAAGCTCGCGCAGATCCGCCGCCATGAGCGAACTGCCCATTATCAGACCGTCTTCCAACGCATGCGCGGTGAGAAGTCACTCGATAGCGCGGAGATCGACGCCATCGCCAGGCAGGTCTATGAGCGAATGCTAAAGGATGCGGCCAGGGCGACAGAACGCGGTAAGCCGTTGTTCAAGGCAGAACCAGATCCGCGTGGCAACGATAGCCCGGAGAAGGCCGGTATCGATCTTTATCAGGATCTGATAGGTGACGCCTTCGAAAACGAGGACCTTAGCTTGATTGACAGCGAGGTCACTCGTGTACTGACGAATGCTGGCGTCTCCGTCGACAAGTCCAGCAAGCTGTACCGGGAAGTCGGCCATGCGTTGCTGAATGCCCAGGCCATCGCTCTGAGGGCGCGTAAGGAGATCCTGGACGGTAACGAGGTCGAGACCCCCAGGCTGTTCAATGAGAAGCTGATAGACCCCGAGACCGGTAAGGCCCCTACCCGCTTGGAACTCAGCCGCACTAGCGACCCTGAAAGTCTACGGTTCCTTGAAGCCTCAGAACTCTATCTGACCGAAATGGCCCGTGACACTGGAGCACGGATGACAGAGCAGACGATCCTGCAGAACCGAACCATCTACCGGCTGTTCGCCCAATACTTCGACGACCCGTCGCTCGAGGCCGTCAAAGCCCGTGACGCTTCTAGGTTCTTGGACGACATGGGCTCCCTGAGGCCTGACTGGTCCAGAACCAAGGCCGCAAGGGCGCTACCGATCCATAAGCTGCTGGAGGCCTATAGGGCTCCTGCTGGCCAAGGGATCAAGAACAAAACGCTCAATAGATACGTGACAGCGTTGGCTCAGATCTGGAAGTGGGCTCGCAAGCGGGGGTACATCGACACCGAGAACCCGTTCGCTGGTCAGAGCCGTCGGATTGGGGACGCCAAGGCTGGTGGACGCAAGGACTTTACAGTTGGCGAACTGAACACGCTATTCGGTTCCTCGCTATTCACCGACACCCCTCAGGCACAGCGTATCCAGCCGAACCGACACACGATGGAGATCGTACACCTGTGGGTGCCGCTGATCGCGCTGTTCACCGGCATGAGGCTTGAGGAGATCTGCAAGCTGACGACCACTGCTGTTCGCGAAACCGATGGTATCTGGTTCTTCGACGTCAATGTTGATGAAGCCGGACGTGTGAAGAACAGAAGCTCCATCAGGCGGGTTCCTATTCACTCTGAGTTACAGCGCTGTGGTCTGCTACAATATCGACAAGCCGTGTCTGGTCATCCATCGGGGCAACTGTTCCCCCGCCTGCAGCCCGGTGGACCTGATGGGAAGTTCAGCTGGTATTACTCCAAGCGGTTCACGTCCCTGAGAAGATCTGTGGGCATCAGTCGGGACGGCGTGAAGTTTCATTCCTTCCGGAACACCGTCGCCACGGCTCTTGAGAACGCAAGAGTCCCAGTGAACGAAGCCGCTGAGATCCTTGGGCACGCCAAGGGCGGGATGAGTTACGGGGTCTACTCCCAGGGGTTGGGGTTGGAACAGCTCAAGGGCGTTATTGACCGGATAAGTTATCCAGGACTCGACATACACCATCTGTACGTCTCCGATTAACACTCGGTACTTTCGGACTAATTTTGTAATCTGGACCCACTGATTTTGCATGGAGGCTACGATGATCAAGCGGATGACGACCGTATTAACGCTAGTGATCGGTATAGCGATTGGATTTTCATTCGGTTTCAGTGTGACTTCTGACCGACAGCCAGCACTCGCCAAGGCAACAAACGTCAATATCCAAGAGCTGGTAAAAACAACGAAGAAGCATGGCAAGGATATCGCCGCGCTACAGAAACAAGTGATCTCGCTCAGGAAGGACACAACGAATTTAGCAAAGAAGGTCAATGGCAACCGGCACACAATAACGAAGATCAAAACGAGGTCCGGGATCAAGATGGATTTTGAGGATCAGAATTAGCAGGTCACTCAGTGACGGCTGGGGCAACTCTGGAAGTGCCGCTGAAGAGATCTATGGCAAGGGGCTTAAGGCGTCGACGCTGTATCAGGAGATTTCAAAGCTGGGATATCCCGGCCTTGATCTTGAGCATCTGTACGTGTCCGAAGGCTTATAGCGCCCGTGGGACCCGGTAGAACCTGAGGATCTATGCCCCTTCAGGCGATGGCGGACGCTATCGGCAAGGTGAGGTATGAACTTCCGGGGTTTGAGGGGCCTTAGGGGCTGGGGGCGTCGGGACAAACGAGTCTGAAGTTGGAATTGGTCTTTCCGTCACTGGCAAGTGGCCGTGAATTCCGTTGCGTGCCAAAACCAGTCATTGGGCTTGATTTTCCTTGCGACGCCAATTCAACTATCCCATCATTTGAAAAGTGTTCGTTTTTTGGGGAGCATGTCGTTTAGCGATTTGGATGTTTGTCTTGCGTTTATGGTCCGATATTTCACCACGTTGAGGAGAAAAAAGATGGCAGATGGCGCACCGGTATTCGCGGGCTCGATCCCAGCGAATTACAATCGTTACCTCGTTCCAATGTATTTTGAGGCCTACGCCCGTGACATTGCAAACAGAGTTAACATTCCGAATGACGGTCGTGTTTTGGAGCTTGCTTGCGGCACGGGTGCGGTTACAAAACAACTGAGAGCATCACTGACGAATACAGTCCGAATTGTAGCCACTGATCTTAATCCTGGAATGCTTGAAGTCGCTCAGAATGCACTAAGTACCGAAGCTGCAATTGAGTTTCAAGTTGCAGATGGCACGGACCTGCCTTTTGAAGATACATCGTTTGATGCCGTAGTTTGTCAGTTTGGCGTAATGTTCTTTCCGGATAAGTCTCAGGGGTTCGCCGAAGCTTTTCGTGTCTTAAAACCTGGCGGTCGTATGTATTTCAGTGTCTGGGACACAATCGATCATAACGGATTTTCCAAGCTGATACATGAAACCGCAATAAGCGTTTCGCCAGAAATGAGCTTCATGGCAATGCCCTTTTCCTTCAACGATGTAAGCTTCATCAAGACCTTGTTGGAATCGGCTGGGTTTCGCGCGATGGAGTTTTCCGTGCAGCCGCGCGAATGTCGGGCCGCTAACATTGATGATACCGTGACGGGCGTGGTCGCCGGGTCGCCGTTAGCTGCTGAGTTTGAGGCTGGCAACCTGGTGGAAGAAGGGCGAAAGGCAATGGAATTAGCGTTCAGGTCGAGTTATGGAGACGGGCCAATATTGGATACGATGCAAGCCATCGTAATAGAAGCAACCAAACCGATGTAAAATACTGTTCATACAGCCAATTCCACAGACCCGTTCCAAAGACCGTTGTGGGTCAACCTCCGCCGTGTTCACTAGCCATGGGGCGCGTCCGCACCTGAGGGCACTTCGGACGTGAATGGGCCGGTTCTCGGTAACGTTTCCCATGATCCAGGGTACCGGCCCAAATCCTCACACCACCACCTCCCGCCCGCCCTCGCCCGCTGTTCCCCCGTGGGGGTGCCTTCGGTTTTGGTCACAGACAGACGATTTTCTCCGACGCCAGCCATTCCTCGTTAACATGCCAGCGTTGTTAACCTCGCATGACTCAGGGCCACTTTGGGCTGTTAACGCGGACTCCAGGCTGTTACGATTCGTCTATTGTTATGATCTTCAAACAGGAGACGACTTATGACTACGACGAACGCAGCTACACAGCCTCAGTGGCCCAACCTTGATGACGCCTTCGCCCAAGTCGAAGCCTACGCTGACCGACTGTCGACCATCTTCCATCAGAAGTTCTATGTTGAGCTGCTTCACCTGAAAGAGCAGCCCGAGGCCGCGCCGGGCATCTTCATCTACTACGGCAACGGCGAGTGGGCAGTCGATGTCGAGGTCACTAACCGGGGGTACGTCATCGACTATGCGTGGGAACAGCTGGGGCGTCTTGAGTCACCTAGTTTGGAAGCGCTGTTGAACCCAGGCGAGCCGACGTCGGAGCCCGTGACGCTGGAGACTGTGAAAACGTAAGCAGTCCAGGCACTCCAAACACCGCTCGGGTTCATACACCCTGAGCACCATAGCCCTCGTCAGATCGGTGGTCGTCTGGCGGGGGTTCTTTCTGTTCGTGGTCCATTCGCTGCATAGGGTCCATAGGCTCCATGGGCTCCAAAGGGTCCAGAACAACTTCGGACCTCCACCACAGCTACACTTCAGCTCTCAGGAAGGCCGCTGGCTTCTGTCGGGTATAAAACGTCCGGTCGAGATCCCAGACGGAATATAAGCGTGAAATGGATGCTGCATGGCGATGGTGCCCGATAGCGCCATAGGGCCGTAGCGCCAATATAAGCGCCGTGGACCGCCTTGGGCTCCTCCAGGACTCCGACGGACCTACAGGCGCTGTGTGACTCTGTATGGGCCAGCAATCGGCCTAACGGGCCAGTTTTCAACCGGCGTTGACACGGGTCCTTTGGGGACCGTAACATCGTAGCCAGGCCTGTCGCGGTTACGCCCCGTTGTCAGGCTCCAACACAGGCACAGTGTATTCGGCCGCCCATACCCCTCTTGGGCGGTCGTTTACGTTTGAGGCCCGGCACAGTGATCGTTCCAGATGCGATAGACGCTCGCTCGACCAATGCCCAGCTGCTCAGCAATGACCGTAGCACCGACGCCCTGAGACTTGAGATCGATCACCTGATCAGCCTTGGCCCTGGCAGTGGGAGCACGACCCTTGTATTTCCCTTCGGCTTTGGCCTTGGCGATGCCTTCGCGCTGTCTCTCCAGCATTAGGTCTCGTTCGAATTGGGCAATGCCGCCGATCATCGTCAGGACCAGCTCTCCGGTTGGTGTGGCCGTATCGATGCCGAGGTCCAGCACCTGTAGATGGGCGTCCTTGGCCTTGAGTTGATCGACAATCTCATTGAGATGCCGTGTTGACCTAGCCAGGCGATCCAGCTTTGTGACGACCAGCGAGTCATCTGACCTAATGAAGTCCAATGCGGCGTCCAGCTGTTCCCGCTGTGCGACCGAAGACACCTGCTCGGCATAGACCCTATTGCAGCCCGCAGCCCGTAGGTCGCGTTCCTGGGCGTCGAACCCGGCTTGTTGTTCAACGGTGGATGTTCTGGCGTAACCGATCTTCATGGCGTGCTCTCCCGCGCTGTCTCATGAGGCTCAAAGACAATGTGATACTTCTGTCTCAAAATGTCAACACAATCCTTATGAGACTCATTTCCTGGCGTGTCGGGATGTCTCGCACGGGCAAGGCCTAGTGGGATTGGAAACCGCGTGTCGAATAAAGACGGTCCTGGTCTGAGTGGGTCTGACCGGTGGGAACGGGCCAATCCGTTGCTATCAGCCATCGGGCTGTGCTGGTTTCGGGTCGACTGTGGTTGTCATCCAGGAAATAGGTAAGGGTTGCTGTCCAATATTCACCAAAGTGGTGATATTTTCGGAATGGCGTATTGTGATTTGCCCTTGTCATCGTGATCAGCCAAGCACCCGCCTTGGGCCACCAGCCAGTCGCGTCGATCCCGGTGGGGGTGGTCTGATGATTGACCGGGTTGGTGGCTGAACTAGGCGGCCTTTGGCTGTAGTATCCTCCTATATACAGAGAGGAACCGTGTTTGTAGCGGCCTCCCAAAAAACCCACAACTCTGCGGTTTTTTGGATCCTCAAATGTCTTTGAAAATGCATCTTCCGCAAGTAAATGAGACCACTGTCTGGGCATGACGGGCCATGGGCGCAGGCTATTTTGGTTGTCGAATCCTGCCATATACAGAGAGGATCCGCGTTTGTAGTGGCCTCCTAAAAACCGCAGAACTCCGCCAATTTCGAGGCCTCGAAAACAGCTGTCAAAGCCGCCTTCCGCAATCAAATGATACCATGTCTGACCAAACGCGTGGCCAATTTTTGACAGAATACTACGTTATCCAGGGAAGACCGCTGAATTTTCAGCTCTCCCAGAAATCCGCAGGTTCCTGCCAAATTCAAGGCCCTCAAATTGCCCAGAAAATGCGTCTTTGGTCAAAACCGAAGGCCACTGTCTGACCAGGCTCCGACCATCACCATACGCACGCGCCCCCGAGTTGCCTCGATTGACTCACACCGACGCCCCATTCTTCTGACAACATCCTGAGCATGTCCCATCGCGATGGTGGCACGGTCAGTGATCTATCCAGCTACAGGAAACCCCAGCACATGAGATCAGCCAATACCGACCCACGTGAGAGCGGCTCCATCGCGCCGACAGGCGTGTACAACGGCCGTGAGCTGTATGAGCAGCTCGTGGGCTCCCCAGCTCCATGCGTCTATAGACTCGATGAACCCCACGCACTCATAGACCCCAAGCCCACCCGCAACGACACCAACAACCGCCTGAACACCCTGGCATTGCAGAAACTCGTGGCCACGCTTGAGGGCTACGGCAACGTCTTGACCCCCGAGCACAAGCTGGCACTGCAGATGATCCTGGAGGCTTTTACAGCGTTAGCGTCCAAGAAGCGCAAGGGCCGCTGGGGGTACGATCTCGGCTGCGGTGGCGGGAAGACAGAAGCCACAAAGGCGTGGACAGCCGCACTGTGTGAACTTGGCTTTCCGTATTCGGTCGAGATCAGCTCCAGCCGTATCGAAGACCTGGACAGCATCAAACGTAGCTTAATGGCCGACTATGGTGTGCCCGAACATCAGATCGGTCTGATCCACTCCCGAGGCAAAGAGGTCATCAAAGACACGAAAGAGCTGCGGTATCTGCCACCGACGGAGGGGAATGACAATCGACCAATCTTGCTGCTGACACATGCCCAGCTAAAAGGCCCCAAGGACATCAAGCAGTTCACGTACTATCAGGGCCAGCCGCGCAGCGTGGTCATCTACGACGAGAGCTTACTGATCGCTCGTAAGTACTTCCTAGAACTATCCACGGTCACGAGTGCCGTGAGCGCGCTGAACAACAGCTTCAAGTACCGAGCAGATGAGCCCGACGACGACAGCATAGAATTGCGTGCTCATCGGTATGCCCAGCAGTGCCTGGAGGTTCTAGACGATGAGTGGGCCAATCAAGGCTCAGCTTCGACATCTGCAGAGCCCAAACCAATTCGGTTCCCGAAACCTGATGACGACCTTCAGGACTTCTATAGACACCACGGTCATCCAGACATCAATGAGCTGAAGCACCTGGTGGAATACGCTGATCTGGACCTTAGGGTCGTTCGTATCTCAGGCACGGAAGTCGGCGGCTATTGCACCTATGAGCTGGCCTTGCCGGACGAGATCGATCGGATGGTGGTGCTTGATGCCTCGATAGGCCTGCGGATCTTGTCGACCCTGAACGGTACCGTACAGACCGACGAGGAATTCGACGGCCGCATTAAGCGCTACAATGACGTGACCATCCGGCAACTTGTCCATCGGTCTGGTCGCGGCGCGATCTTCAAGGAGTTCTTAGAGCGCCAGGATCAACGGAAGATCTCGAAGGAGATCGCTGACGTTGTTCGCCAGATCCCCGAGAACGAAGCCATAGCCGTGTGGTCGTTTAAGTCCCGCCATGGTGTTGTGCATAAGGGCAAACGCAGTGCCGTGAACGTCCTGGGGACGTTGGAGGACGACCTAAAGCACCATGGCATCGACACTGACGCCAAGGTAATCATCAACGGAGAAGAAAAACCGAGGTTTGCATGGCTGAGCTATGGCCAGGAGACCAGCTCGAACAACTATCTGTATTGCCAAAACAGCATACTGGTGGGCGTGCTGCATCGATCAGACATCGACCTGGCAGCCGAGATGATTGGCGAAAAGCGCGACTTGAGCGCTGACATAACCAAGCGGTTCGAGATCCAACGGACTGAGTGCGCTCACCGGATTTATCAAGCCATCAACCGTAGTGCCTGTCGCATCATCAAGGACGGCAGAGCACAGCGGACAAACGTCTGGCTGATACATCATGATGAGAACTTTGAAGACTTGCTGAGGCCACACATGCCTGGCGTCAAGTGGCGAGAATGGAAGCCAAACCATCTCAATGGCAGGGTCGACAGCAAGGCCAAGAAGGTCTCCAAGACTACTGCCGAGATCCTGGGTGATCTCCGAGAGTGCGCATTCCGAGCGATCCCGACCACTGATTCCGAATGATTGCGACCACTGATTCCGATCGATCCCGACCAGCGTTTCCGAAGGAACGCGACCGGGGTTGGGAGGGTTTGATCGACGCCGCCGG
>Ga0315336_1003987_pt1 | contig 18459 bp, 12 predicted proteins | sample ASW5metaG_FD_204512 | JGI IMG/M metagenome (GOLD analysis project Ga0315336, IMG submission 204512) | Ammonia-oxidizing marine archaeal communities from Monterey Bay, California, United States - ASW #5 | ecosystem: Environmental > Aquatic > Marine > Intertidal zone | place: USA: California... | reverse complement strand
CGGACGAGTTCGACAAGATCGTCATCACGATCCACCGAGTATCCCTCCTACCGGCCGGAGGTGGGGAGCACGTCGTTCTTTTTCGCTCCAACCGGGGTATCGAAGTGGACCTCCTCGACCTGCGCGACGAGGACTACATCCTCGCGGTGCGACACGCCGTGGCCGCGGGATCCTACAGCAAACTACGACTCCATGTCTCCGACGTTCAGTCCGATGGTGGGCCCTGCGACCACTTGGAGATCAAGCTCCCCAGCGGCAAGATCGACCTGACCCCTCGCGGCACCTTCGAGGTGATCCCGGGAGGGAGCCTCGCAATTCGCCTCGATATCGATGCCAACAAGTCCATCAACCTGCACGAGGCCGGCAATTCGGGGAAATGTATCTTTCGTCCCGTCGCCTTTGTCGACATCGAAACCCTCGAGCCTCCGAGCCGCTGTCCACGCAGCGTGGCGGGAACCCTCACCGAGCTTCTCGGGGCTGAGGACGATCCGGGTGGCTTCCTGATGGACCTCGACAGCGACCGGGGGGAAATCGAGGTGCGGCTCTCCGATGGCACCACGATCTTTGACGAGGAGGGCATCCCGATTGCTGCCGCCGATCTCGGTACCGGCCAGCACGTGAGAGTCCGGGGACGTCTTGACGATCGGGGGCGATTGCGGGCAGCGGTCGTCGTCGTGGGGCAGGTAATTATCGTGAGTGGTGTAGCGGAGGGGCCAGTGGTAGACGGGCGCTTTGAGCTGGCCCTGTCCGCCGGCGAAGGGATCGTTGGGACCGTGGTCGTCGAGATCCTCGACGACACCGCGATCGTGAGCGGCTGCGATGAGCCTGTGCGTCCCGGAGAGATCCGTCGCGGCACCCAGGTCCGCGTGGCGGGGAAGCTTCTTGCCGACGACGGCGTCCTTCTCGGGCTCTTCGTGCAGCTTCGTGAGAGCACGGATGGGGACTTTCTCCTTCTCTCGCAAACGTCGACCGGGATGGACCTGACCATCCGGGCTGGGGAAACGCGGGAAAGCTTCGCCGTCTCGCTTTCCGACCACACGCGAGTCCTTCTCGGAGGCCGAACCGAAATCGGCCTACCACTTCTTGAAGCGCTAATTCAGTGCTCCGATATCGGCGGGCGGGTCCTGCTCGATCCGCATTCCCACCGATGGGCGAGTGAAGTGCGCGTCGAACCGGAAGAGCAGACGTTCGAGGTCCTGCGAATCGAGGGGCTCGACAGGATCGTGACCTCTGAGGGGGTGGTGCTTGGCCTGCTCCCCGACGCGGCGATCCTGGACGTCAGCGGCGACCGCAATCGGGTCCTTGCGCTCGACGACATCGGGCCGGGGGATCGGATACGCGTGTTCGGTCTCCGCTCGTGTCCCGCCGGAGATGAGCCGCCCGACGTTGGGTCGCCGTCCACGGCAAACAGGGTGATCTCGGCCGTGCTGGTGGAGCCCCTCGAACAGTAGATGGCAACGTGTTGGAGTGATGGATCTCATCCCGGTGAGGTCAGAGCCTGTATAGCAGGCTTTACGGTCCGGGAACGTATACGCCACACCGAACATCGTAACTTGTTTTTTTAAAACGACTAATGACCCCGTTGCTGACTGGCAAAGCATTTGCGCAACGTTATCCGCACGCCCCCGTAGAGGGCGAAGAAAAGAAGTTTTGGTTTTTCTGAATTCACCGGTTCGCGGAGAAAGGAATGAGATCCATGATCTACAGAGTCTTCAGCGTATTGTTCTGTGTGCTTTTCATGAATGGCGCCCTGCTGGCGCAAGATGACGGGGAAGGTGGGCCTCCCGATGGCGTGCCTCCCGGGCCTCCGGACGGAATTCCCAGGGATCGCGACCCAAACGGCAATGTCACTTCCAGGCACCTGCTCCTACCCCCCGAAGGTGCGGCAAACCAGGACGCCAACGGCGACGCCTGGCTCAAGGAAAATCCGCAGCGCAGTGCCATCAATGTCCTTGTTCGCAGGCTGGAGCCGGGCGTGACCTATGAGGTGGTCATGACCTGTAATGGTGGTTCCGAAACCATCGGGAGCATCACCATCCAGACCGGAAATGAGAACGGAGATGGTGGTGATGGCGGAGGAGGAACCGCCGAGAACGGCGACGGGGATGGCCCAGGAGTGGGCAAGCTGAGGCTGGATACTCGGCGCGGCGACGTACTGCCGTTCGACGCAACGAGCGTTGCCGACCTGGTGGGCTGTACCGTCAGCGTCAACAACTCCGAAACCGTTCTTGCTGCCGAGATCGTCGACCTGAAAGTTCACGGCCCGGGAAGCGACAATGGCGGTGATGGAGGCGACGGCGGCGGCGCCGTGGCGGCAGAGGATCCCTTCGGCGTTAGCGGACTGCATGACGCGAGCTTCCTGCGTGGGGATGCGAACATGGACGGCCTGCTCGACATCTCCGATGCCGTCAACGCTCTGGGACTCCTTTTTCAAGGCACCGCGCCCCCTTACTGCCTGGATGCAGTAGACGCGAACGACGACGGGGAGCTCGACATCTCCGATCCGATCACATCCCTGAACTTCCTCTTCAGTGGCGGAGCGGACCTGCCCCCGCCGAGCTTCGAGTCGGGATTCGACCCCACGGCCGACGGCCTCTTCTGCGACGGAGCCCGTAGCGACGTCTGATACCTCGTTATAAACCCTTAGGGGGCGCCGTAGTTCTTCGGGACTGCGACGCCCCCTTTTGTTTGACACTTATCATGAACAATGAATAGTAACCCGAAGCGTCAGCGAGGAGACGCAGCACTGTGAGCCCTCGCTTACGCTTCGGGTTATGATAGGGTGGCAGGAGCAGCCTAAAAGAACTCAGTCACCCGATTGCATCGGTCCGGGTGAGGGTGTATTGTCGAATCCAGGTTTTCACGGATTAATGGGAATGAGGTATCGGCAGCTGACCACAAGGGTCGTGCGCGAAGGCGCCCTTTTGCAGGGGCTTCTCCTGGCCTGTGCCCTCATCTCTCCGAAAATCGCCCGCTGTGACGGGGGCGAGGGGCGCGGGGCGGCGCCCAAGGTACCGCCAAGCGTTCACTTCCACCTATCGACCGTGACGGCGCAGCCGGGAACGACCTTCGAGGTGCCCGTCCAGGTAGAAGCCGAGACGTCGCTTTCCATGATCGCCCTGAGCGTGGAATACGACAACACGGCCCTCGAGTTCGTCGAGCCGATCCTCTCGCAGCAGATCCACTCCATGCTCGAGCGCAAGCAGTTCGCGGATTCCGAGTTCACGTGGTTTTTCAATCAGGACGAGGGGTGGGCGCAGGTCTTGCTCGTGCTCGACTTCCAGGCGCGGGAGACTTTCAGTATTCCTCCAGGTCTTCTTCACTCGGTGATGACTCTCAGCTTCCGGGCGTCCGCCGGTGCCCTGGGGGACTCCCAGGAGATAACGGTTCCCATTTCGTTTACGCGGCCGGAGAGCGCGAACTACCAGGGCAATTTCGAGGGCGCTGACGTGCCCGTCTACAACATCTCCCGGCGCCACGGCCGACCCTTCACCGCGGAGACCCAGTTCGGGGCTCCTGACGGCGAGGATGACGATTACGTGCTGATCCCCGATTTCGAGGACGGCGAAGTGATCCTCTCCATCATCGGCGACGTCGGTATCTTCGTGCGTGGTGATGCCAACGCCGACCGGGTCCTGGATATTTCCGACCCCATCAATATCCTCGGAGTCCTGTTCGCCGGCGACGGATCGTTTCTTTGCGAGGATGCCGTGGACGCCAATGACGATGGGGAAATCGACATCAGCGATCCGATCAGCGTCCTGAATTATCTCTTCACGGAGGGCACCACAAGCCAGGTTTTCTCGAACGTGCCTGCAGTCGACGAGACCCCCGACTCCCTCGGTTGCGCTTACTACTGAGCCGGATGGTTCATGAACGCCGCAGGGGCCTGGCATCGGAGCCGTGAGTAAAGCCAGTAGTCATTCCCGGCGGCCGCGGCACTCACGCTACACCATCGTTCGCAAGCTGGGAAGTGGAGGCTCGAGCTCGGTCTATCTCGCGCGGGATCTCCTCGATGAGTCCCGCGAGGTGGCGCTGAAAGTCTGCCACCTGGAAATGACTCCAGAGGCGCTGCTGCGGGAGTTTCGTATCCTGCGGGAGCTTCGCCACCCTGGAATCGCGCGGGCCTTCGACTTCGGACGTATTCCCGGAGGCGGCTCGACCTACTTCACTCTCGAATACGTGGCCGGTCCCGACCTCGAAAGGCAGAGCGTGGCACTCCGTCGGCATTCGAGCGCGGATGACCCGGGTCCGCTGCTGGATGTGTTCCTGCAGGTCACCGCGGCCCTCGGATACCTCCATCGAAAAGGGCTCCTCCACCTCGATCTCAAGCCGGCCAACATCGTCTTCTCCGGAGAACGGGTGAAGCTGATCGATCTGGGACTCTTCCAGAACGCTTCCCTTGAACACACCCGCCTGCCCAGGGGGACCGCCTACTTCACTGCGCCGGAGATCTTCGAGGGAGGCCCCCTGGACCGTCGAGCCGATCTGTACTCGCTCGGGGTGACGCTCTACCGCAGCTTCACCGGGAGATATCCCATCACGGGCCGAAGCCTCAACGAGGTCGCCGAAAACCATCGCCAGATGCTTCCAGCTGTTCCGCGCTCTCTTCCGGAAGCGCTTTCACGCATCATCCTCAAGCTTCTGGCGAAGTCGCCCCGGCACAGGTTCCAGAGCGCGGAAGAGGTCACGCACGCCCTAGGCGACTGCTCGAGAGATGGTCCTCGTCACCCGCAAGCCCGCACCTTCGAGGGGCCCGATTTCGCAGGGCGCAAACGCGAGCTCGACCACTTCTTCACCTGGTTCGACGACCTCCGGAAGGGGACAGGAGCTCGTGTCCTCGCCGTCGAGGGGAAGGCGGGGGTGGGCAAGTCCCGCTTCGTGGCCGCGTGCTCGACCGAGATGCTCTCGGCCGGTGCGCAAGTCGTGCCCCTCAATATCTTCAGCGGCAAGAATCAGGACGGCTTGCGTCTGCTCGTAGAGAAGGTGTCCGTTCTCCACCGGCCCACGGTGCGACAACGAGGCCGCCACCGGTTCCTCCTGACCAGTCTCGGTCTCCAGGCCGACCCCGCCAGCTTGAGGGAAATCAGCGAGCTCGATCTCGAACAGATCCGCTCGCGGATTTTCAAAGAGGCTCTCGAGTTTTTCTCCGAGCACGCGTCGCAGACCCTCGTTTTCGTCATCGAGGATTTCCATCGCAGCGACGTCCAGCTGAGAGACTTCGTCGGGCGTCTGGAAACGAGCTCTCCCCTCCCGGAGCTTTCGGGTCCTGTGGGCATCCTCCTGACCCGCCGCACCGCGGTGAGGGCCTCTCCCGCAGAAGAGAAGGGCGAAGGAATTCGCGTACTGCGCCTGGGGCGCTTGAGCCGCCAGGAGATTCTTGAGGCGCTGCGCCAGCGCAGGCCATCGGTGAGCTCGCGAGAAGCCATGCGCCTCGCAACGCTCAGCGGCGGCAACCCGGGGCTCCTCGTCCAGCACCTCGGGCGGGCAAGGTCGAAGGCAAGTGGCGTGGCTTCCGCTTCGAAAGCGGCTGAACTGGGCGTTCTCCTCTGGAGGGAATTCTGCCGGCTGGACGAGAGTGCCCGCTCCCTCGGCCTTGCACTGACACTCCTGGGACGCCCGGCCGACGAGCGTCTCGTGCGAGCCGCAAGCGGTCTCTCCCCTGCCGCGTTCGGCGGGGCCCGGCTGCGTCTGGAAGAAGAGGGCTTCCTGCTCGGAAACCGCAGGGGTTACTATCTCGACCAGAACCTCCTCGAAGAGATCGCGGGACGCGGTCTTGACGCCGACGCTGTTCGAAGAACGCACGAGCGCATCGCGCTGCGGCTTCGCAAGAAGCCGGGCAAGCTCAGAGAGGCGGCGCATCACCTCCTGCGGGCCGGCCGTATCGCGGAGGGGCTCCGAACAGGGGAGCGCGCAGCAAAGGAGCTCCGTGAAGCGGGAAAAGCGGAAGACGCGGCCGAGCTGTATGCGGAGCTCCTCGAATACTCGAACCGCCCCGCGCTCCGCTGGCGACTGCTCGAGGAGATGGGAGGTCTTCAGGAAAAGAGCGGGCAATTCGACGACGCGGAGAAGTCCTTGGGGGCGATTCTGGACGAAGCCGATCTTCCTGCCCTGGACCGCCTGCGAGTCCTCCGCAAGCTCGGCGGTGTCCAGCAGCGTCAGGGCAACAATGAAGCTGCTCGGCGGACATTCGAGGAGGCTCTCGACCTGCTCGATGCGGTGGACGATATCGAGGAGCAACTCTATCTCCTCAACGAGTTGGCGGCCCTCTATCTTTTCCGCGGAGAGTTTCCCCGATCGACGACCTTCGCGAACCGGGGACTCGAAATGCTGGGTTCCCCTGCCTCGCGCCGGTTGAAGAAAGAGGCCCGGGCCTATCACGCGCTCAATTGCCATTCGGCGGCCGGGCACATCCTCCTGCGGCAGTTCGAGTACGAGCGCGCCGCGGAGGCGTTCTTGCGGGGTCTCGAGTTCGCAGAGGAGATCGGCTCCCTGTCGAACACCGCCCTCATACTGAACAATCTCGGGGTCGCTTATCACCAGAGCAATCGCTTGCGCGAGGCACTCCGCGTGTATGCCCGTGGCGCTGCGATAGCAAGGAAGATGGGGGACGGTACGGCGCTCTTCAGCATCCAGTGCAACGTGGCTACCATCCGGGCGCGGATGGGTGAGCTGCGTGCCGCCAAGGGCCTTCTGCGCGAAGCACAGGCCATGCCGCACTCGAACCGCTCCAGGAGAGCTCGCCTGTTTCTCCTCCACTCTCACGGCTTGGTGGAGCGGCTCGCGCTGACGGATGCTCGCAGGCTCTGGGAGGAAAGCATCAGCCTCGCCGATAACCTCCCCGATCCTTTGTTTGCCAGCTACGGCCGCGTGAACCTCCTCGAAAACGAGATTCAGCAAGGCCGGTGGAAAGCCGCGCGCAACGTGCTCAAAGGATTGGAGGCACGCCAGGAGGGGGACGCCCGGCTGACCCGGGCCATAGCTGTGCGCCATGGCTACCTCGAGGCTCTCTGCGGTCACCGCGAAGCCGCCACCGCCCTCATGGAACAGGCACGTGCGGAAGCGGGCTCTGTTGCCGAAGGGGATCTGTGGGAGAGGGTGTACATCGCCTCTACCTTGATCGAGCTGGCCGACCTATCCGAGGCGGAAGCGCTGCTCGAGAGCACGCGAAAGGTGTTTCAGCGGTCGAAACAGGCTCCCGGTCTTCTCCATTGCTCGGTGCTTCTTGCCGATCTGAGCTTGCGGCGGCGCGATGTGAACCGGGCGCGGAAAAGGATCCAGGAAGCCCGAAGGGCACTCCTCCTGCACGACACTCCCGGTGGCTCGCGAGGAGCTGATGCCTGGATTCCTTACCTCGAGGCACGAGCGCGGCTACAGGAAGGGCGCACGCTGGGCCGCGATGTCTCTGACAACCTCATCGAAGCTGCCAGCAACCTCAGCTTCGGCCTCGGAGCGGAGCTCGGCTGGCTGATCGATCTCGTGGCTGCGGAGGGCTCCCATCCACAAGCGACCCGGAAAGCCCAGGCGTCACGTCGCCGCTTCCTGAAAGCGTTGGCGCCTCCGGACCGCAAGAGCTACTCCGCGCGGGATCATCGAGTGCGGCTCGGCCTCGCGGAGACGGGAAGCGCTCGTGGGAAGGCGTCTGTAAGGGTCCCGGGCGAGCCCCGGCAGCTGCGGGAAGCGCTGCGATACGAAACGCTTCTCAAATTGAGCTACCTCAAGGATCCTCGCCAGGCGCTTGCTGCGCTCCTCGGCGCGACCGCTTCGGCGCGAGGCGCGTTCTTTCTTGAAGAAGAGCCCGGTGTTGCCGCGGCGTACAGGCTCGGTGGGCGTGCAAAGAAGAGCGTGGAACGCTTGCGCAATGCTGCCTTGCGCACCGGGTCCGGGGAGGCGGGAGCAGGTTTTTGCGCGGAGTTGCGGCCACCCGGCGGGAAACGGGTGGGAGTCCTCTACGTGGAAGACTGCGCCTCGATGAAGGACGCGGATTTCAGCGGCTTCCTCGAGACCGCCGGCCAGATCGTGGGAGGGACGCTGGCCGTATCCCTTGGCGAGTCGCGAAGGCTCTCGGGCTCCAGCCCCCCCCTGCGCAAGGACTCCACCCGCACGCGAACACTCTCCACGTCGATGCTCATCACGAGCCAGTCACCGCCCATGCGAGAGCTCTTGACCCTGATCGAGAGGACGCGGGACTCTCTCCTCCCGATTGTAGTGACCGGTGAGTCGGGCGCGGGGAAAGACCATCTGGCGCGGTGGATCCACAGCCGCAGCTCGCGGGGGAAGGGACCCTTCGTCGCGCAGGACTGCTCGGCGATACCTCCCGGGCTCCTCGAAGCAGAGATCTTCGGCTACGAGGCCGGCGCTTTTTCCGGTGCCACCCGGCGAAAAGCAGGGTACCTACTGGCCGCGGGGGGCGGCACTTTTTACCTCGACAACATCGACTCCCTTTCGCTCGAGATCCAGGCAAAGCTCTTGAGGACTCTCGAAGAGGGTACGGTGCGTCCCCTCGGCGCTCACGCTCCCCAGAAGGTAAACGTGCGCTTCATGGCCTCTTCTCAGCGGGACCTGCGCAGTGTCTGTGACCAGGGCGAGTTCAGAAAAGATCTCTACTTTCGCCTCTCCGGCATCTGTCTGAGCATCCCGCCTTTGCGGGAACGTGCCGAGGACATTCCCCTTCTGATCCGGTCCTTCCAGCGTCAAATCCGCGGAGGCGGGCCCACTTTCACGCGCTCCGCTCTCGAGGTTCTGCGCTCCTACCCCTGGCCCGGGAACGTTCGCGAGCTGGAGAGCGTGGTGCGCCGTCTTGCCCTCACCACCGACGGTGAAGTGGATGACAAGGAGGCGGCACGCGTACTTCGTCTGGAAGGAGCGCCTCCTTCATTTCCACGCTGGGTCTTCGAGGGAAGGTCGTACGAGCAGACGCTCGAGGAAGTGAAGCGCGAGTATCTTCTCCATCTCTTTGACCGTTTCGACGGAGACCTCGACCGGGTCGCGCGCGAGCTCGGGACCACGAAGCGAAACGTGTACCTGCGCTTCGCGCAGGCCGGCCTCAAGCCGATCGACCTGCGCACGATGCGGAAACCGGGGAGGCGCGGCTAATAGCCTACTAGCTAACTGTCCCCGAGAAGGAGGTACACCTCTCGAGTGGCGGTGCCTCCACTGGAGGTCATGTAGGTGAGGGAGAGACGGGTGGGCAGCAGCTTGTACGTGGTGCTGCAGTCCGTGCTGTTCTTGACCCCGTCCCCGTCAAGATCGGTGACGGGCCCGAACTGCGCGGGAATGGCCTGCTCGTTCACATAGAACGTGGACTGAATGTAAGCGCTGCTTCCGTACCCGTACTCGGTCATGTAGGGCACCTCGAAGCTCGCACCGCTGTAGGTCTGGTAGAGGGCACCGAAGTCGGCGTTTCTCAAAGTCTCCGTCACGCTCTGCATGGCGACGCGCAACTCGTCACGATTGTCGGTTTCCTCGACGGTGGTGAAGCTCGAGGTAAACGAGCTCATGAAGCCCATCATGCCGACGGTTAAAACGGTCAAGCCGATCATCATTTCCATGAGCATGGATCCTGACTGGCGATTCATGAGGCGTTCCTTTCTTTGACTTTTTCTCTTCACTTTTTCGGTTCGAGCAAGCGTTTGGCTTGCTCCTGCAGAAGCCTGTTCTCTACGTACGCCGCCCACGCATCGATATCGTCACCGTACTTCCTTCTGCTCAGCGACTCGAGGGCCGCCACGATGAAATTGCGAACCATTTTTTCTTCTTCCGTTCGCAGGAGTGTGGCGAGAAAAGGCACCGCCTCCTCGGCCCTCCAGTGCTGCAATGCCTTGACCGCCATCTTGCGGTTGTTGGCCACTTTTTCCCGGGGTATGTGATGGACGATCGCGTCATAACCATCGATGCCCAGACGGCGGATGGCCATGATCGCCGCCAGGCGCACCTTGGAGCGGCGGTCGTTCAGGCCCGCCGCAACGACCTCGAGGTCCGTTTCCGCGTCGCCTTTTTCACCCAGAATCTGCAGGGCGAATATCCTGACTTTGATTGATCCTTTTTGTGCAGCCTCCACAAGCAACTCTCTGGAGGCGGGAAAACCCTTGCGCAAGGTCTCGAGCGCCGGAACGAGCTTTTGTGCCTGGGTGTTGGTTTCGAGGAGATCTATCGCGGCACGAAAACGCGCCGTGTCTTTGGATGGCTCTTCCTCCTTTGCAGCAGCTGAAGCTTGCGACGGCGTGGAAACTGCGAGAAGAAGGATCAGCGCAGTCAGTATCAGACTTGTCTTTACGTTTCTCATAGCTCTGACAGGTAAAACGGCTTCACGACCGTGGAGGCTAGTTGTCCTCGTAGTAAACCACCGAGTACGTTTCGCTCAGGAAGCTCGCGACGTTCTGCAATGCGACGGAGCTATAAAAGACATCCGCGTTTCCGCTCACGGTGAGGTCGAGGTCGGGATCGATGGCCGTGATCGATTCGCCGACCATCAGGGTCCCGAAGATATGCGTGCCAGCTCCACCTCCGCTCAACTTCACGTCTCCCTTCACTATGACGAGTCCCTGGAACTCGAACTGGCCCGTGATCTGTACCTCACCGTCAACCAGAAGCACGCCCGCTCCCGTGCCCTGCCCCGTCAGGTGAATGTCCCCGTTAACATAAGTGACTTCCATAGCCGACGAGGTGCCCATGGTCGGACTCGAATAGGTCCCCGGGGTAAGCGTGGTCGTCTGCACCGCCTTGAAGCTATCGAAGATGCCCTCCAGGTCGACAGTCGTCGAGGTTTCAGCGAGGGACGGCTCTCCGCCCAGCCCCAGGACCTGGTCGTAATCGTTCGAATCTAACTGTCCCAGCAAGAGCGCCGTGTTGGTCCCGGGGGGAGAGCCGAGCTCCGTCGCAATCCCGGGCATCGCCGGCCCCGGACCGGGAGTCCCATCGGGGTTGTAGTCGTTGCCGTCAATCAAGAACTTGTTCCCCTTCAGGTCGAGGGCGACGTCCGGGTCGACATAGACGGCCCCCACATCGGGTACGCTGGTCGAGCTCTTCTTGACATAGGTCGAAACGGTGGCCGAGGCGGTTCCGTTCGAGGCGGTGGAGACAACCCGCTGAACATTCGCGTAGGCCGTGTCGGCAACATACACGAATACCGTAGCTCCCAGCTCCGTCGGGCCGATGGCCTGGGGGGTGACGTTCGGCTCACCGAGGGTGGGGATGCCGTCCCCCTCACCCTTATCGTAAGTACCAGAAGCTCCATCCTCTCCAAAATCGTTGGCCGTCGTCCAGGTCGATGTCCCGATCTTGCCGTACTCGCCATTGGACGAGATCTTGTTCTTCAAGTCGTAAAGCCCGATGTCCACCCCGGACTCGGCGTACGTGTGCAGATCCGAGTGATCGAGAAAGTAGGTCGACGCCTGGATGTTCCTTTGCACCACGACGAATTGGGCCGCTGAAAGCGCAGCAAGGAAGCTCAGGACCATGACGGCAATGATAATGGCGTTCCCCACTTCTCTCGAAGAAACGTCGCGGGGTCGGTGCAAGATTCGGGTCATTTTTCCTCCAGCCAGGGCTTCAATTTCTGGGAAACATCGTGCTGCTTCTCGTTACCGTGTACGTCCCGTATCTCCGGTCGAGCGAGCCGACACTCGCCACCGTCACCGTCACCCCCGTTCCGGTCAACACGAACCCCGAGTTGACGAGGTCAATGCCGCCCGTGATCACGATCTGCGCCCCGGTGCCGCTGTCGGTCCGCACCAGCTCCCCTTCGTCGATGAGACCGTTCCCGTCGTCGTCCTGTCCGTTCGCGGTCTCCCCCGAGGTAAGCTGAAACTGGCAGGTGATAGCCGGACCGGCTATCACCGCCGTACCATCGAAGCCCACCGCCGGGGTCATGGTCAGGGTTCCGCCGGAGCCGCCAACGACCAAAGACCCGGTGAGACAGGTTCTTACCTCCCTCTCCAGTCTGGAGAGAGCGGTGCGGTTACGCTCCGTGATCCGATTGAAGGTGTCATTCTCGGTGGTGGTGCGAGTCGAAGTGAGCACCGCGGAGACGATCGGCGCGCCGATCACCACGAGGAGGGCCGAGTAGATGGCGATCTCCAGGAGAGTAAAACCTGCTTTCCGGTTCTTCGGTGCAAAGGACGTACCGGAAACCTGCGCCGTTTTTTGCCACAGGTGACAACTTTTCGTGGTGCCTGTCTGCCCAGATTTGTCGTTCGAGGCGCACATCCGGTTGTGATGAATAGTCATGATCGTCCCTTCAGCAGCGACAGTTGTACGACCGAAAGAAGAAAAGAGCGGTAGGCTACAACCAACCTTTTAGCGAGGCTTTCGTGCCTAAATCACTCCACACACTTCTCTTCGGTCTCACGGCGATTCTCGTGAGCTGTGCCAAGGAATCCGAGGCCGAGCAGCGCGGTTCCGAAAACCACGTCAGCCAGCCTGGCCCGCGTACGACAGCACGACGTAGAAAATCCGCAACCGGCGTGCCGGCCTCTCAAAGTGGCGGTTCCGGGGGCGGTTCGGCGAGTAGCTTGCTCACCCGACCCGCTAAAGGCCAGAAGGAAAGCCGGCAAGCTGGCACGGAGATCGTCGTGAAGATCGAAAAAGCGGAAATCCAACCGCCCTCTGCTGGAATAATCGGCGTGCGGCCCGACAAGTACGTCGTCACGTTGCTGGTCAAGGTGGAAAACCGGAGAGACGGGCCGCACCCCCTCGTCGAGGCGCGACGCTTTTCCCTGAGAGCCAGTGACGGGGAAACAACGCTCACGAAGGTTCCCCCGCGGATCAGCTCCCGAAGAGAGCCGACTTTCAGCAGAACATATCTCAAGAAGCACGACAAGGTCAGCGGCTGGCTGACGTTCGACGTTCCCAAAGAAGCGGACACGCTCACCCTCGAGACGGATCTCGAGCGACCGCCTCTGGCAATCAAGGTTCCACCTCCTAGGAAGGCGAAGGGGGATAGGAAGAACTAGGTGGATTGCCGCGAACCTCCTCGGAGTACGAGGGCTGCTATTTTTGCCGCATCCGCCTCAAGATGATATTGTTCATGGGGGTTTTCCTATCCATGCTTTCCATGAAACAAATCTCAGTTTCTTCTCATAGTCGTAGTGAATCCGGGCTATCGCTCCTCGAGCTGGTGGTCACGGTCGGCATTCTGACCCTCGTTGTCGGCAGCATCGCCACGGCGATGACGGGGACGCAAAGCGTTTTCCTCGAAAGCCAGCTCATCTCACGGCTCCACATGCGCGCCCGGCGGGCCATGGACCGTATTGTCTCCCTCTCCAGTCAAGCGATGACGACGGACTCCCGCTTCACACCACAAAAATCCAACACGGGGGTGAACTCTCACTGCCTCCGGTTCCGCCTGATGCAGTCGATTGACCCGGTAACGGGAGACGCGGTCTACGACGATCTCGACCGAATCTTCATCTATGGCCCGCACGGTGGCGGCCAGCCCAACCGCGGGATCATTATTGGACGCGGGCGTACCCTGGGCCAGATCTATCGGCGGGGCCGCGGACCCGACGGATTCCTTGGGACAACCGACGACAACACCAGGGCGACGATCACACCGGGCTTTCCGGCCGTGGAGCTTCTGATCCCGGCCACGTTCGCCCCATCAAGCGGAGATATGTTCCGGGTGAATGTCACTCCGGCGCCGATTGGACGCCTCCTGACGTTCACGCTTCGCATCAACGCGAGGGGGACGGACGGAAACTTCATCTTGCCCACCGATTTCACACTCGTACAGCGAGTCGCACTGCGTCAATAGAGGCAATAAAAAAAAGAACGAGACGCTCTCATGCTGCCGCAGGAAAAAAACAGCAGATCCACAGGGATGAGCCTCCTCGAGGTGATTATTGCCCTGACGATATTTGCCTCGCTCGTTCTGGCGGCCTCCATGACCCTCGTCAGTGGTATGGCGCACCGCCGGGAGTCCTTCCAGCGGTACCTTGCGGTAAACGCCTTGCGCGACAGACTGGCCGATATCCAGGAGACCGTGAATCTGCCAGAAAATCTTCCACAGGGGGAGGGCATCGGAGCGGTCTACTCCAAGTACGACTCGAAGAATTTCCTCGCTGCCGACCTGCCATCGGGCCAGGTTTCCGTCACCTGCTTCGCGAACGAGACCTTGGTTCCGGTGGCCCTCGGAGGGCCGCAAGATCTCAACTTCGACGGCGATGCGCAAGACAATCTCGGCAATCAGGCGAATGGAACCGACCTCAGGCTGATTCCGCTGACTCTGACCGTGACGTACACGGAGGACGGCATCATCCGGACGATGACGAAACACCGTCTCATCGCAAGATCCACGGATTGATGGAAAGGTAGATGGTCCCTATATGCATAAACTAGAGAAACGGAACGCGAGACAGAGGGGACTGGCGATGCTCATGGTGGTGGTCCTGGGCATTGCTCTGATGTCACTCGCGGCCGTCAGCGTCCAGATGTCGCTGTTCCACAGTGTCGCGCAGGAAGTCCAGGAGGATGCTTTCACGGCACGACAGCTAGCGGAGTCGGGTGCGGCCCAAGCCCTGGCCCGTATCACGGAGGGCGGCTTCACGACTCCCTCCTCTGGCCAGGGCGCGGCGGGGCAATGGGTCCCGTTCTCCGAAGGGGAGTTTCTTTACTATACAACCTTCGACGCCGCGAACAACGTCAGCACCGTGCGTTCCTGGGGCAGAATCGCCGCGGACCCGAGCCCCAGCACCTCCACCGCTGCTCCGGATTCCGTGCTCTGGAACGGAAGGGGCTGGCTGGTCCAGGGAATCGAGGTCTTCATCAAGAGTGTCAAGTACATCCCGGAAACACCGATTTACATGGGGAACGGAGGAATCCAAAAGCCCCGCGGCGGATTCTCCTGGGCCTCCGGAGTCGATCCTGCCGATCCGAGCACCTGGGTTCCGGTATGGGGCAACCCCACCTCCTGGCAGTCGAACTGGGTGCCGTTCGAGGCCAGCGCACTCAGCCACCCCGTCGACTATCTCTATAACGGCGGTACCCCAGCACCGGCCTCGAGCCCGCATCCGTACAACATCTGGGCTTCGCAGAACCCGATCGGGCAGTACAACGTCGAGGCCTGGTTCAAGAACTCGGCGAGCGGGAATGACCCGACAACCAAGCTCACACCTCCGCCGACCACCCCCTACTATGACACGAGTGACCCCACGTCTCTGGACTACCCCTATCCCATTGATCCGAGCATCCCGGATGTTCAAGACTTTGCCGATGATCTCTGGAACACATACAGCGGTGATCCGAGCGCGACGAAGCTCTGGGAGGGAAGTCACAGCGGTACCTACGGTGACATGAGCAACCCGGGGATCACGTTCGTAACCGGCAAGCTGAAGGTCAACTCCGGACGGACGTTCCAGGGAGCCGGAGTCCTGGTCATTCGCGACGACTATGACCCCAACGTCGACACGAATAATAAGCCCAGTATCAACGGCTATCTGGATATCTACGGCACTTTCAAGTGGACGGGCCTCGTCATTGTCACCGGCTGGAACTCGGCAATGTACGTTCGTCCTGGCGGCGATGCCACGATCGTCGGCGCTCTATTCGGAGAGGATAGCGTGCAGTCGATGGGCGAGATCAGCCTGGATAGCGCCACCCTCATGATGAAGATTCAAGACAACTGCCGAGTTCTTTACTCCAATGGGCTCTTCACGACCGGTGGCCTCGTGAACCAATTTCTGCCGCTGGCGAAAAAGGAAGTCGTCGGCAGTCGGGAGATCTGAAGTGCTTGGAAGGGCTATCATCTGCGCCACTGCTGTCCTCGCCCTCGGTCAGGACTCGAGGGGAAACACGGCGAACGATCCCTCGCTCGAGGCAGCCCTTGCTCGGCTACAGCAAGTCATCATGGCCTCGAAGGCGAACCTCGAGGCCCAGGAGAAGGCTTGGCCCACCCGCGAGCGAGATCAGGAGAACGAGTGGCCGACGCCTTTCAACGTGCAAAAGCTGGAGAGAAGCCAGAGAGATCTCGAGCGAGAGAAGGAACAGGTCCTACGGCAATTAGAAAAGGATGCGGTAACAGGAATCAGTAGCTTTCTCGCAGTCCTGAGCGGCGCTGAAGATCCGGCGCTCGCCGACGCGCTCCTTCCTCTCGTCTTGAAATATGGCAAGGAGCATGAGAGAACGACGCAAACGCTCCTGGAGCTCGCGAAACGCTTCTCTCCGTGTCCGCTCTCCGTGGTCAAGGGGCTGGCGAGCCTCGAGAGCCAGGAGGCCGGGCTTCTCCTCCTGGAACTTGGCAAGAAGGAAAAGAACCACGCTATTCTCGTCGCCGCCGGAAACCGCAGTGAACTCGCCCTTCTGGGGCAACTCATCGACCTTGCCGAGGGCGAAGACGCGGTGCTCGCGAAGGCGTCTCTCCGTGCGATCGCGAGGCTATCTCCGCCTTCGAACCATAGCCGAAACAAGGTCGACAAGCCCGTCCGCACAGGCGTGGAACAACTCCGTGCCCGGGACCGTGGGTTGACCGCGATCGCCAAGGTGACGGATGGATTCCTTCACACTCATGCGCTGAAAACTCTCGTTTCCGAGCGGATCCAGAAAGCCCGCTCTCCACAACTCAAGGCGGCCTTGATCGTGTATCTGGGACTCTTCGCAGACGAAGCCTTTTTTCCGCTCTTCGTTTCGCTCTACACGAATCACGCTCATGGGGATGTCCGCCTGGCGGTGATCAACGCCATGGGGATGGTCGGCCCGGTGGCCGGGGAGTTTCTCAAGAACGAGCTTGCCCGACCCGACAATACGCTGACCCTCCGAAAGGGGTGCATTCAGGCGCTCGGAACCTGCCGCTACCGAGACGCCACGGGCACCCTCATCGCGAGTCTGGACGACCCGCGTCTGAAACGTGATGCGGCGCGCTCCCTCAGGCGGATTGCTGGCGAGGACCTCGGCGACAAGACCGTCGTCTGGGAGAGGTGGTGGCGTACGCAGCCGGAAGCGCCCCCCAGCCTTCTGGTCGACTCGGAAGAATTCGAGGAAGGAGGAGTCGAAGCAGCAGATGACCGCAGATCGGCTCCCTCAGCGAAAAGGACTCGCGGGCAGGACACTATCAAGCCCACGCACGCCCACGAGGACGGAGTGGGAGTCGACGTGACCATTGAAGCAGCGGAAGTCCTGCCGCCCACACCTGGAATCCGGGGCGCCGAGCCCGGACACTTCGTGCTCACCCTGCAAGTAAAAGTGACCAACCACCAAACAGAGCCCCTACTCGTGATGCCAGTACGCCTTGATCTGAGGATCCTCTATGGCGGCGTGACCCTGGCCAAGGCTTTCCCTCGACTCACCGCGTACAGGGAGCCCACCCTCCGCAGGACCTCCCTGGATCCGAGTGAGAGCCTCAGCGGCTGGCTCACCTTCGATGTTCCGGAAGAAGCGAAGGAGCTCACGCTCGAGACGGATCTCGGGCGCAACCAGCTGGTGATCCAGGTGCCGAAGCCCAAGCGGCCCGGGCAGTAGTGGCTACTCCTGAATAATCTCAGGCCCCCGCCCGTCCCACAACAACGGGTTCACATCTCATCGGAGTACCGAACCGGGAGTGGAACGACAACGGCATGGGTGCTATTCACCGCGCTGCGCGACACGTTTTGCTCGCACTGAGTCTTCTCTGCATCGGTGCGGGGTTAGGTAGTTGTGGTGGTGGGCACATATCGGGGTCCGCCGAATTTCATTCGAGCGGGTCTGACGATGACTTCGATGATGGGGGAAGCCACGGGGATTTCGGGGACAACTCAGGAGGTTCTAGTTTTGATAGCGGTTTCGAGGACGATTTCGATGACTTCGATTTCTGACCGCGGCACTCTTACGCCACAGAGGTGACGAATCCCTTCCTCCACACTCATGAGCTGCAAACTCTCGTTTCCAAACGGATCAAGGCAGCCCGCTCTCCGCAACTGGGGCGCCACTGAGAACGTCCGCGAGGCTTACGGTTTCCGCGAATCGTCCATCTGGTAGCCGATGATCTGCTCGAGTTCCGCGAGGAGCTCCTTTTCGTCAGAGCCTCCCTTTTTCTTGGGAGGACGCGCCGGGCTCTTTGCCGGAGAGACCTTCGGTTCGCTCCGTTTCCGGCGTCCAGCATACGTGGCCCCGGAGATTCCTTCCCGTCTGGCGGAACCATCGCTTCCTGAGATTACCTGGGTGCAACCCGGCTCTTCCTCTGCATCGGGCTGTTCGCGGAGCTGGGTTTTTTGCAGCGGATAATTCTTGATGAAAGGATTCATGTGCGGAACAAGGTCACCCACGGGGCGCTCCATCACCTCGGTGTGAGAAGGCTCATCTGCTGACTCTTCGCGGATCACCTGCGTTTGCTGGAACTCTTCCTCTCCGTCGGGCTGTTCAATCACCACGGTGTGAGAAGGCTCATCTGCTGACTCTTCGCGGATCACCTGCGTTTGCTGGAACTCTTCCTCTCCGTCGGGCTGTCCAATCACCACGGTGTGGGAAGGCTCATCTGCTGACTCTTCGCGG
>Ga0315336_1003985_pt1 | contig 18463 bp, 14 predicted proteins | sample ASW5metaG_FD_204512 | JGI IMG/M metagenome (GOLD analysis project Ga0315336, IMG submission 204512) | Ammonia-oxidizing marine archaeal communities from Monterey Bay, California, United States - ASW #5 | ecosystem: Environmental > Aquatic > Marine > Intertidal zone | place: USA: California... | reverse complement strand
CGGAAGGCTGGATGTTGGTTCCAAATGACCACCATTGTTTGGACACGCCACCACGATTGGTCTGCCTCTCGGCCCCGCTTACCTGTGCCAGAATTGTTGGCGCGTATTTGCGGTCCTCCTCGGACAGGTAGGCCCAGGTCAGGTCGTTCTCGATAACATGCGCGTCGGCGTCTATAACGGTCATCCTGTTCTCCAGAAGTGTCGTTCGTATGGCGCTTCGATGTCTTGGCATATTACCCCCATCAAGCGCTCGGGAAAACGCCTAAGCCATTCCCGGGGGCACCGCCCACCGTGCGGCACGTCTAGAGTCGGGAGCGGGGCTCAGGTCACATCCATTTTAAATAACTTTTATATAAATATTATCAATATCTTATGTGAATAAATTAATTTTATAGATTGCATATTGGTTCGAGTCGAGCATCTTCGAGAAGAGGACATTACCGGCCTATTTTGAGGTTGTTAATGTTATTCAAATTTTACTCCACCTTTAGGGGCAAAGTGGATATGATCCCGCCAGCTAATTAGGCGCCACACCTCCTGCGGGGCCATCTTTGAGAGCGCGGTTTAACCATCTTCAGACAAACGGCCGAGCGAAGACCCTTGGCACAGTTGGGACAGGGAAAGTTTCACCCTTATCTTGAAGATTGCGGCACGCGAAATGGGATAAACGCAGCAAAGAATGGAAGCCTTTACGGAAAAGTTCGGGATCGGACAGCCGGTCCGCAGGAAGGAAGACCAGCGCCTCCTTACCGGCGGCGGCCAGTACACTGATGATATCAACATAGAAGGTCAGGTTTATCTTGCGTTCCTTCGTGCGACCTACGCGCATGCGCGCATCATTGATATAGATATCTCGGCCGCCACAACGGCACCCGGGGTACTTGCCGTATTCACCGGCCAGGACCTCGCAAAAGATGGTGTCGGCCGTGTTGAAACCGACATCCCTCTCAAAGAGCTCGATGGAACGCCGATTTTCAAGACCCAGCGTCTCGCCATGCCCACCGATAAAATCCGTTTTTCCGGCGAACCGCTGGCCGTGGTGGTGGCCGAAACCGCCTACCAGGCCAAGGATGCGGCCGAGCTCATCACCATCGACGCCGAAGAACTCCCGGCGGTCGTAACCGCCCAACAGGCAGCGGCCCAAAGCGCGGCAGCGATCCATGACAAAAAGCCCAATAACTGTGCGCTCCATTGGGAAAATGATTCGCCTGATGCCTATGACGCGGTCGCTGCTAAGGCGCACAAGATAGTTTCCATCACACTCACCAACAACCGCGTAGTCCCGGTGCCCATGGAGCCCAAGTGCTGCACTGCCGAGATGGATACAGAGTCCGGGCGCATGACCATCTATGCCCCTTTCCAGGGCGGACGCCGCATCCAGGAAGCTGTCGCCGATCTGCTGTTCGACGGTGACGGCGATCGAGTGCGCCAATTCTCCGACAATACCGGCGGCGGCTTCGGCACAAGGTCCAAGATCTACCCGGAGATTATCGCCATCTGTTATGCGGCGAAGAAACTAGGCCGCACGGTGAAATGGCTAGGCGACCGTTCAGAGACCTTCGTTTCAGACTATCATGGCCGCGACCAGGTGAACTCCGCTGAGCTCGCCTTCGATGCTGAGGGCAAGATCCTGGGTTATCGCCTAGAAACATTGGTGAACATTGGCGCTTGGGTCTCCGAAAATGGTGCGCGTCTCGCGGTCGACGGCGGCGGGCGTATCCTTGGCGGCGCTTACGTAATCCCGATACTCTACTATTCCTGCCGGAACATGATGACCAACACGGTATCTACTGATACCTACCGCGGTGCGGGGAGGCCAGAAGCCAATTATATCGTCGAGCGGTTGATGGAAAAGGCGGCCGAAGAGTTGGAGATCAATTCCCAAGAATTGCGCCGGCGCAACTTCATCAACACTTTCCCCTATACCACCCAGTTGGGCATGAACGTCGATTGCGGCGACTTCGCCGACTGCATGGACATGGCGCTCGCCGAAGCAGATTGGGCGGGGTTCGCGGCACGGGCCGCGCAGTCCAAGGCGCGCGGGAAACTGCGTGGATTTGGCCTGGCATCTTTCCTGGAAGGCGCCGGCGGACGACCCGAGGAAATTATGCGGGTGCGTTTCGAAGAAGACGGTGCTGTCAACATCATCTGCGGTACCTTTTCCCATGGCCAAGGCCATGCCACGGTCTATTCCCAGATCCTTTCAGAGAAAATGGGGATACCGTTCGATTCTATCTCGTTGATCCAGGGCGACACCGACACAGCTCCGTCCGACGCTTCCGGTACTTACGGGTCCCGATCTTCGCAGATGGGTGGCGTCGCCATCATTCGTGCCTGTAACATCATCATAGAAAAGGGCAAAAAAATTGCCGGCCACTTGCTGCAAGCGGAAGCCAACGAAGTCACTTATGAGGATGCGATCTTTTCGGCCAGCGGCGGGTCGGTCACCATGGAAGACGTAGCTAAGGCGGCCTACGACACACGCAGGCTACCCGACGGCCTCGATCACGGATTGGATGAGACTTACCACTACACCCGCGATGGCGGGCGCAACGACCAAAGCTTTCCTAATGGATGTCATGTCTGCGAGGTGGAAGTCGACCCGGAAACCGGTACGATTGAATTGCTTTCCTATACTGCAGTCGACGATTGCGGTACCGTGCTCAATCCCCTGATCGTCCATGGGCAAGTCCATGGCGGTGTCGCCCAAGGCATCGGTCAGGCGTTGACTGAACACACCGTTTATGACGAAGAAACCGGGCAACTGCTGACTGGCTCTTTCATGGATTATGGCATGCCCAGGGCAAAACACCTATCCTCAGTAGAGGCTTTATTCAATCCAATTCCATCCACCAATAATGAACTCGGTGTCAAGGGCGCCGGCGAGGCTGGTTGCTGCGGCGCCCCTCCCGCATTTGTAAACGCCGTACTCGACGCACTGAAACCGCTTGGCATAAAACATCTCGACATGCCTTTGACGCCCAATAATACTTGGCGAGCAATTCATGACTCGGAAACCCAAGGAGCGACATCCCGATGGATATGACTGGCGAACAGCGGATCGCCGCGCCCAAGCAGGCGGTGTGGGACGCACTTAACGACGCGGATGCGCTTAAGGCCTCAATCCCCGGCTGTGAGGAGATAGAAAAAAAATCCACTACCGAATTTTCAGCCAAGGTGAGCCTCGCTGTGGGCCCAGTTAAAGCGCGGTTTTCCGGCGAAGTGACCTTGAGCGACATCGACGCGCCTAACGGCTATACCCTGACCGGCGAAGGATCGGGTGGCGCCGCCGGTTTCGGCAAGGGCGAGGCAAAGGTGGTGCTCACCGAGGACGGCGGAGAAACGGTGATCAGCTATACGGCGCATGCCATGGTTGGTGGTAAGCTCGCCCAGATCGGCCAGCGCCTGATCGATGCCACGGCCAAGAAGCTAGCAGGACAGTTCTTCGAGAATTTTGCCAGTCATCTGGAAGCGGAATCTGGCCAGCCAGAAGCTGTTGAAACCGCCGCGCCCTTTGCACCAGCAGTGGCCCCTGCGGCGGCGCAAACGAATGAAGCGGGTGGTCAGAGCTTGTTTTGGGGTATGATGGGAGCAGCCTTGATTATCCTTTGGATTATCAATCATTAGGGTAACGCGCAATAAGGAGGGGAACCTTGTCAATCGAAGTCAGCATGAAGGTCAATGGGAAGCCGGTTTCGGCGGACGTGGAACCACGCACGCTTCTTGTTCAATACCTGAGGGAACACCTGGGCCTTACTGGCACCCATGTGGGATGCGACACCTCCCAATGCGGATGCTGCAACGTCCATCTAAATGGCGAAGCAGTTAAATCTTGTACTATCTTCGCCATCCAGTGCGAGGGGCAAGACATCACCACCATCGAAGGCTTGGCGGAGGAGGACGGAACACTTCACCCCATGCAACAGGCCTTTTGGGAACATCATGGCTTGCAATGCGGCTTCTGCACGCCCGGCATGGTGATGGTGGCATGCGATATTGCGCGGCGCCTTCCCGATGCCGATGAAAAGACCATCCGAGATGAATTGGAAGGCAATATCTGCCGCTGCACCGGCTACCAACATATCGTCGACGCCATCGAGAGCGGCATCAAGGTCATGAACGCCAAGGGCTGAACGGCGCAAGGGGGACAAAACCATGTACGAATTCAACTATCACAAGCCCAAAACTCTGGACGAGGCCTCAGCCATGACAAAAGGCGCCGATGACGGTAAGGTGCTGGCCGGTGGGATGACTATGATCCCCTCCATGAAGCTGCGCCTGGCGGCCCCAAGCGATCTTGTGGACCTGGCTGATGTCGATGGGTTGAAAGGCATCACCGTAGGGGACGGCACAGTCACCATCGGTGCCATGACCCGTCATCACGACGTCCATACCTCCGCCGACGTGCACAAGTTGATCCCGGCCTTGGCAGCACTAGCCGGCGGTATAGGGGATCCCAGTGTCCGCCACCGTGGCACCATGGGTGGATCGGTGGCTAATTCAGACCCCGCCGCTGATTATCCAGCGGCTGTTCTCGGCCTGGACGCTACCGTGAAGACCAATAATCGTGGAATCGCAGCTGATAATTTCTTCACGGGCCTATTCGAAACGGCCTTGGAAGAGGGTGAGATCATCACTGAAATTCAATTCAAAATTCCTGATTCTGCGGCTTACATGAAATTTCCCCAGCCAGCCTCGGGCTTTGCCATGGTCGGCGCCTTCGTCGCCAAGTTCGGGAGTGATGTTCGTGTCGCCGTCACCGGTGCCAAGGATTGCGCGTTCCGAGTAACCGAAATGGAACAAGCGCTGGTGGCAAATTTCTCGGCCGACGCCGTCGCCGGTATCGCCATACCCGAAGACGACCTTTTATCCGATATTCATTGCAGCGCTGATTACCGCGCCCACTTGGTCACAGTGATGACCAAAAGAGCAGTCGCCCAGGCAGTGGGTTAACTCATTAGCCATTCAGCACTATCATAAAGGAAAGGGCGGCCATCAAGCCGCCCCTTCCAATAGGATTGTCCCCTTTGGGCGAACTAATGGTTCATCATCCCCCATGCCCCTCGAGATGTTCGGGATGGTCCTTATAGAGATCGTTGATGAACCCAGAATCATCGATTTCGCGCAGGAAGTGGAAATTCCACAGGGCCAGCGGGTGAATACGCGCAGCGTCGCCATTTTTCTCATCCTGCTTGAGCGCTTCCTGATAGACGTTATTTATGGCATTGAGCCCTGGAAATAGCTTGGGCTCCAGGATCGGCGCGAAATCATCATACAATAATTCTGCCGTTGCACGGTCGAGATCGCCTTCCTTCTTGTGTTTATCCATGATGATTTGGATAGTCTTTTCCCGCTCGGTCTTGAAGAAGGCAATGCCCTCAATTACCCCCTTCAGCATTCGAGTGATAAGGTCAGGACGCTCTTCAACCATTTTCATGGATGACGATACGGTCATAAAAAATACCATGTCCTGAGGCACTAAATCGATAACCTTCAGTCCATCACGCTGCGCGAACTCCTTTCTCGGGAGGGTCATAAAACAGGCATCGATTTCGCCGTCCTTGAGCATTTCATCGAGGCTCTTGCGGTTCAGCTTGAAGGTGCCGTCGGGCAGTTCGACCCGCTCTTCTTTGACGATTTCGACCTGGTCAGTATCGGGGTCAAGCCCGTTCTGCTTCAGGTGTAGCCAAGTGTTGAGACCTGGATGGCGGCCGCGGGAGCCGAACTTACGCCCGCGCACATCCTCCAAGGACTCAATGCCGGTATCGGGCCGGGTGACTAGCGAGATATTGTTCTTGGAAACGGTCTGGCCGAGATACGCCCAGGTGTCGCCCCGCGCACGCGCGGCATAGGTGGACACATGGTTCCCCGAAACGAACTCCACCTCACCTGTCGGTACCAATTTATGGGCATCTTCCCGATTGATTCCTTTGTCGTAATCAACAGAAAGGTCCTGGCGTTCCCAGGCGCCGCATTCGTTGATGACATGCATCAAGACCAAATGGCTCGATGACCGGTAGGGATATTGTACGTGATCCAATGGGCTCTCCTCAAATTATCGTATTATTTAGAATGACTAGCTTTATCTACTGGAACAGCTAACTTTCTTCACCTCACCGCCGTTGAAATAAGCGATTTCACAAAGCATCCCCGCCTTCAGCTTTTTGCGCTTGGCCTTCTTGCCGTTAATGGTGACCTTTGAACGTGAACTCGACACCTTGGCTTTATGTGCCGCACCCTTGTTCTTAAAGTGCAGAAAGCGCCCGCCGCGCTTGACGGCAAGAAGCTTAGCCTTGACCTTCAGGCCAGGGCCGGCCAGCTTCTTCGCTAGCCGCTCCAATTGTTTTGCAGACAGCGGTGCCGAGGGAAGGCCAGCCTTGATGCGAATTTGTCGGATGTGTTCCATTATCGTTAGCTTTGGGTAGGCCGTGGAACCGACCTGATCAGTGATGGTCGAGGCACCTACAGGCCGGAAATCAGCGCTGAATTGGTGCTTAGCAAACTTGATGTAGTCCGGATCCTTGTTGGCCTTGATGAAAGCCGCACGGTAAACCTTGACAAATCCTTCTGGCGTTTTGGGTGGGAGCGCGTACCACTTGTCTATACCGCTCGCTTTTGTCCAAAAGTCGAATGCCTCCTTATCCAGACCAGAAACCTTGCCCCTCATCAGCTCCGGCATAGTTGGCACGTCAGGAAACGTCTGGCGGCGGGCAAATCCGCCATCTTGGGCCTCACCTATTTGAACGATTCCCTGAAAATTTCCGGTCCGCAACAAAGACTTATGAATGGCGATGGCCGAGGTCCCAAAACCATCGATCTCTCCACGCCGGGTTGCCAGGGCCAACGCCGCGGAACCGGGATAGCCGACAACAAATTTTATATTCCACCCAAGGTGTAGTTTACCGAATGCGAGCATCTGCGCCCAACTACGGCTGCCGTCGAGCGTGCCAATGATAACTGGCTTCATAGTCTTGTCGGTCAGGTTTTTTAATTTCGCCTTGTTTATTGTCGTGACCGAACCACCCCGAAGAACAGCACCGATAAATTTGTAGTGGGTCGGGTTGTATTTGACGACACTCTTACGAAGATTGTTGGCGTCGACGTATGAGCTCGCCCCACCCATCCAAGTCAGGCCATCGGGTTTGACCCTGTTATAGAAGTAGTTGCTAGCCTTGACCCCATGTCCCGCTGGCATATTGCGGAAAACCATCCGTGGTTTGCCAGGCAGGTGTTTCTCTAAAAAGCGGCCGACCAGGCGGGTGGTGCCATCGGTACCACCGCCCGGAGAGGAACCAATGATGACGTTGATACGCTTACCTTTGAAGTTCGGGGCAGCTTCAGCGACCACCGCCACGAAAGCACATCCCAGAGCGCAGAACGTAGCTAATAATGTGGTTTTAATATTGTCTTGAGTCATTGATCCCTCTCCCATTGCGTCTCATGGCTCCTTGCTGCTAATGATCGCAGCTGTGCCACGATCCGGCCCAGCCGGAGGCGCTTAATTTCTTGCGCAAATTGCGCCACGAATTTTTTCCATCATAACAGATTGCGTAAAAACGTCATTCCCCTGTTTTACGCCTTGCATCCGCTCTCGAATATTTACAGGAATGTCCAATCAAGCGGGTAAAGGAACGATGTCAATAGTGGTATCTCCCAGACCACGCGAATCAACGTATCGAACAGACCGATAAGAATTAGTTCTGACATTACCCCCAAGATAATGGCTAGACGCCAACTTCCCCCATGGAACCGTGCGTAGGCTAAAGGCACGATGAAGAAGGTGATGTGAAAACCAACCAGCACGATCCCAGCCAATGTCGCTGCAATCCAGCCCGCCGCCTCCAAATAGCGTTTATAAATATTGCTGCCCTCAATAGGCTTTTCCGTACCTCCGGGATTACGACGGTAGCGCACAAAATCGACGGTAAGCTGAAGTCCCCCAAGGAAAAGGCCCACACCACCGACAAAATAGACGTCCAATGCCGCCCGCATAGGCCATTGAATCGCTTCGAACATGGCCCAGATCATCACCGAAAGAAATAGACAGGTAAACACCACGCCGCCGATGGATTGCATCCTGGGCTGGTCCTCTTCCAGGTAATAATCCATCTGCACCTTCTGTTCCTTGCGTTGGCTCCACATCGGGTAAAACACTGTGGCAATGATCACCGCCGCGATGATTAATACACCGGGAAACAGCATCCATTCATAGGCGTAACGGTCGACGGATAGCCACAGATAGGTCTGGATTTTGGGCCCCAAAACCACCGCCACCAGTACCGGTGGCCGCGGCCAGCCGTAGCGCCGCATGAACACGCCGATAAACGAAAACACCACCAGGGTAGCGAGGTCTTCATAGGAAAATGATATCCCGTAAGCGGCGGCGATGGTGAAGATCAGGGTCATTGGCACGACCACGTAAAACGGCATCACCGAGACCTTAGCGAAGGGACCAGCCAAACCCATAGACAGTGCAGCGGCAAAGATATTGGCGACCACCATCAAGGTAATCATGGCAAAAATATAATGCTGGTCGGTGGTAACCATGGGCTCACCGGGGACGATGCCGACGGCCGCAAATGCGACCAATACTAAGGCCATAGAGGTCGACCCGGGAATACCGAAGAACATGGTCGGGATCAGGCCGCCACCCTCCTTGGCATTGTTGGAGCTTTCCGGCGCGATCACGCCCCTCACGTCGCCCTTGCCGAAGTTTTCCTTATTTTTTTCGGTCTGGGCAGCATGGGCGTAAGCAAACCAATCTGCAACCGAGGAGCCCAGGCCCGGCATGATTCCCACCCAGACACCCACTAAAGAGCAGCGGATCACCAGCCACCAATTCTTGAACGCATCCTTGCACCCCTGCCACAAGCCAGAGCCCAACTTGCCAGTTTCAGAAATGCTGGTGCGACGAATTGACAGATCGATGAGTTCGGGGATCGCGAACATTCCGAGGCCTACCAGGGCGATATGAACACCGTTAGACAGGTAATAGCCTTCAAAGGTGAAGCGTTCGATCCCGGTACGGACTTCTGTCCCCACAAGCGCCACGCCGAGCCCAAACGCGGCGGCCATCAAGCCCTTTATAGGGGTCTTGCCGGACAAGATCCCGACCGCGCTCAAGCCCCAAAGAACTAGCATCAATAGTTCCGGCGAGCCCAACAAGAGCACCAGGGGTGCAACAATTGGAAGGGAGAGCAAGAACACCACCGCGCCGAATAAACCGCCCAGGACCGAGGCCGTGAAGGCTGCGCCGAAGGCCCGGTTGGCCTCGCCCTTGCGTGCCATAGGATAGCCGTCAATGATGGTGGCCTGGGACCCCGCGCCACCCGGAACCGCGATCAATACCGACGGAAAAGTATTGGCGGTGTTGGAAATAATGGTAATGCCCAGCATTAAGGCGATGCACTCGTATGGCTGCAGCGTCATGGCAAGGGGAATCGACATCGCCAGCAGGGTCGAGGAACCAACCCCCGGCAGGGCCGCAAATACGGAACTTAGAACGACTGCCGTCAGCATGATCATCAACGGCTTTGTCTGAAGAATGCCAGACATCCCCTGCCAAACGACTTCGAAATCAACCATGACGCTCCATTTCAAATTTTTCCCTTAGACGGCTTAACCTTCGGTTTGGGATCCAGCGATAGCGCGCTCAGAATCTTGCCATGCCCGGTCGAGATTAGTGGGCTTATTGCAGGGCACGGGGAACAGGGGGGCGTCGCGACATTTCTCTGCAGCCTCAGAATTGGGAAGCGAATCGTCCCAGTATTTTCCGGTGAACCGGCAACCGTTACAATCCCCAGATTCGTCGGATGCCAGCCACAGAGCCATCTTATTCATAACATCAGCATCGAGCCCACGATCACGGATATCGCCACGCCCGAAACGGGTATTAACCGCGCCTCCCGGTCCCAGACAATTGACAGTCACGCCAGTTCCCGCTGTTTCCTCGGCCCAACTCAGGACCTGGGCCTCGACGCAGGCTTTGGACGGACCATAGGCGCCAGCGAATTTCTCATGCTGAGAATCAGCGTTCTTATTGGTGACCACAATGCGTCCCCAGCCACCTTCAATCATTTTTGGTATAGCCGCCTTGGACATCATGTAGGGACCAACAACATTTGTAGTGATTACGTCACGCCAGCCCTCGGGGTCGGTTTCCCAAAAAGGGATATCCCGGGCACCGTGGTAACGCTGGCTCTTGCCAGCGTTGTGGAATAGCACACTGAGGCCGCCGAAAGATTCAACGGTGCGAGCTACAACCATCTCACAATCAGCGAAATTGGTGACATCAGCAACCAGGCCGAGCCCAGTGCCCGCGCCGCCAGCCGCATCAATGGCCGCCACCGTTTCAGCTAATTCAGCCTCGATGGCATCGCGCGCTTCATCACTGGCAGGTGCTGCAGTGACCGTGACACCCTTGGCCCCCGCACCGGCATAGGTGACGGAGATTTCGCGCCCCATGCCGCGACTAGCACCTGCTACGATGGCAACTTTTCCACCCAGCGTAATCGGTTCCATTCTTGCCTCCAATTTCTATCGGCTTCGCAGCCGGATTGACTCAATGTTTAGTCGAGGCAGAATAGAGTTGCAACCACGGACAAGTACCGGGGGGGCCATGATAAAATTCGCGAAATTGCGCAAAGCAACACGATAACCGCGTGGTTTCTCGCTGCAACCGCAATATGTTATGATTTATCTAGATTACCAATTCACAGGAAAAAGCGGTCCACAGTAATGGTCCACGCAGCAGGGGGCATCATGCCAACCATAGATTCCGACGCCCATGTCATCGAGACTCCTGCCACTTGGGGTTATATGGAAGGGCTGGATCTCGTTCATCAACCGGTCACGATATCGACCCCCGCTGGGGAGCCCATGGAAGGCCGGGCCCAGAAGCAAACCGAATTCTGGGGCATTGACGGCAGGCTGATCGAACGGGAACGCAATATCGGCCTCGATACCGATCGTGGTGCCCGTGAGCTAAGCGACATAGACAAGCGGCTAGCCCATATGGACGAACTTACCATCGACGTTCAAGTACTCTATCCAAGCCTATTCCTGCGTCCAATCACCCGCAGGCCCGAAGCTGAATTGGCCCTTATCCAAAGCTACAACCTCTGGCTTGCCGATATTTGGAAGGCGGGTGGCGGGCGGCTTAGATGGGCCGCCATGGCGCCGCTCCAATCCCTTGGCGATCCTGGTTTGGTGCGCGCGGAACTCGATCTATGCAAGGCAAACGGGGCCTGCGGCATTTTCATGTGCGGCCTTGCCTACGACCGCCAGTTGACCGAGCCCTATTTCTACCCGCTTTATGAAATAGCTCAGGACTTGAATTTGCCAATCTGTTTTCATGCTGGCAATGACAGCGCCGCCGTGCATGATTTTTTTGTTGATGGCGATGGTTTGTCTAAGTTCAAGTTTCCGGTCATTGGCACCTTCCATTCCCTCATGCTGCAAGAGGTCCCGGCAATGTTCCCAGAGCTGCGCTGGGCCTTCGTTGAGACCGGCTCAGCTTGGTTGCCTTACGTGCTGGGTGAATTAAGCCGCCGTTTCAAGCGGCGCGGCCGGCGTATTCCCGATGACCCCATGGGAGATAACAATTTCTATGTCGCCTGCCAGGTGAACGAGGACATCGAATATATTGCCGGCATCGCTGGCCATGACCGGTTGGTTGTAGGCACCGATTACGGCCATCACGATACCTCGACCGAAATTGAGGCTATGCGCCTGATGAAAGAAAAATCAAACATTGCGCCGGAAATTATCGATAATATTTTGGGTGCCAATGCCTGTGCCCTTTATGGGCTCGACCCATAGAAATTCTGAAAAGAAAGAGAACATCCAATGCCTACCATAGATGCCGACGCCCACGTGATTGAGACACCAGAAACCTGGTCCTACATGCGCGATCACGAACAGGATTTCCGGCCGCAAATTTTCGAGCGGTCAATCGATGATGGAGCACCCCGACGGTCGAACCAACGCAGTGAATATTGGGTCATTGACGAACGCCTTTTATCCAAGGGCAGCAATGTCGGCCAGGACGTTTCCGCTGATTCCAGGGACATGACCAATATCCAGGCCAGGCTTTCGCACATGGACGAGATCGGCGTCGATATTGCCGTCATTTATCCAACCATTTTCCTGCGACCACTGACCCGAGAACACGATGTTGATTTCGCCTTGGCGCGCTCATATAACCGCTGGATGACGGACATCTGGAAGCAGGAAAAGAACCGGTTGCGCTGGGTCTGCGTACCCCCGCTTCTATCCCTGGTGGATACTGGCAAGGTCCGCGCCGAGCTGGAATTCTGCAAGGAGCACGGCGCATGCGGCATCTTCATGCGGGGGATGGAATGCGAACGTCTGCCGACTCATCGGTATTTTTTCCCGTTCTATAAAATTGCGCAGGAGCTAGACCTCGCTATCACCTTTCACGCCGGGATCAATAGTTTTTCCGTTCATGACGCCTATGTCGGCGATGTCGCCATGTTCCGCGCCAAGTTTCCGGTTTTGGGGGCGTTTTCCATGCTCGCTCAGGAAGAGACCGCCGCCCGCTATCCAGGATTGCGCTGGGGCTTCATCGAGGCCAGCGCCCAATGGCTGCCCTATATGCTGGGCGAGGCGCGTATTCGCCTCAACCGCCGCGGCCGCCCTGTGCCCGGCGACATCCTAGGCGACAATAATTTCTATATCACCACCCAGATGACCGACGATATTCCCAGCCTGGTCAATGAGGTTGGTGACGACCACCTGTTGATCGGCACTGACTACGGGCATAAGGATACCGCCACCGACATCCATGCCATGCGACGGCTGGGGGAAGACGGGAACCTCAATCCGGATTCGGTTCACAAAATTCTCGACACCAATCCCGCGGGCCTTTACGGCCTTAATTGAGCTGAACACCTGGGGAAACACCTGATGACCACCATAGATGCCGATGCCCACGTCATTGAGACACCGCACACTTGGTCATATATGGCCGAAAATGAGCAACAATTCCGGCCGAAGATATTCGTTCGTGACCCGAATGACGGCGCGCCCTATGGCACCAACACACGTAACGATTATTGGGTGGTCGAAGAGCGGCTCATCAGCAAGACCAACGTCGGCCAGGAATTTCCCGAAGATTCAAGGGAATTGACTAACATTCAGGCCAGGCTTGACCATATGGACGAAATCGGCATCGACATCCAGATCCTATTCCCGACCTTCTTCCTCCGGCCCATCACAAAAGCGCCGGATGTCGATTTCGCCCTCAACCGCAGTTATAACCGCTGGCTCGCTGATATCTGGAACAACTCCGGAGGCCGGTTGCCGTGGGCATTGATGCCACCTCTGCTGTCACTTGCCAATCCTGAAAAGGTCCGCGACGAGTTGGCATTCTGCAAGGAAAACGGCGCCTGCAGTATTTTCATGCGGGGCTTGGAATGCGAGTTGAATCTGGCCGACCGATTGTTCTTCCCGCTTTACGAAATAGCCCAGGAACTCGACCTCGCCATTTGCCTGCACGCAGGCAACAACAGCACCGCGGTCCACGATTCCATGAATGGCGACGCGCTGATGACCTTTAAGTTCCCAGTGATGGCGTCGTTTAACGCGCTGTTAGAACACGAAGTTCCCAAGCGCTTTCCCGCACTGCGCTGGGCCTTCGTCGAAACCAGTGCCCAGTGGGTACCCTATGTGCTGGGGGAAGTGGAAATTCGCCTAAATCGTCGGGGACGGCCCATGTTTGCTGACCCGCTGACTGAAAATAATTTCTATATCACCACCCAAAAGACTGATGACCTACCTTGGCTGCTTAGCGAGATAGGTGACAACAATCTGATAATCGGCACTGACTATGGCCATAAGGACACGGCGACAGAAGTGGTAGCACTGAAGCGCATGCAGGAGGACGGCAGCCTGCCGGCAGCAACAACCAAGAAAATTCTAGAAACAAATCCGGCGAAGCTCTATGGAATCTGATGGCCCATCTTACAGACTTGGGCGGATTTGGACAGGTTAACTAATCACCGGTATACCTGGCCTCAGCACCTGGAATATGAGGGCCGGTTCGTCACCGGTATTTTCGAACTGTTCAACTTCCATATTCCCGACCAGGGCGGCCTCCCCTTCGCGCATGGTCTTTTCTGTGATGGTGCCATCGTCATGGCGGTTGCGCACGGTTAGTTCGCCCTTTACCACGAACAGGGCCTGGCTGGTTCCGTCATGACGATGAAAGTCATTGGATTCACCGGGTTGATAGATGATCCGCGCAACTGTCAGGTGATCGTCGGACAGTAACGCCTTGCGGCGCTGTTCGTCGAAAGCCTCGAGATCATCTTCGGGATCCCAGATTTCTATTTTTTCCGTCATCGCAGTATCCGCAGTCAGGCACCCGACCGGTGGAAAGAGAAATTCAACCGGCCTAATTCCACCACATTAAACAATTAGGGCCCGGCAACAATGGGCAGGGAGTTCAAGATTAACCACCTCCCCCTCATTGATTTCCGTGCTTGGATGCAGGCGCAGACGAATGCTGGATCCCTTGAGATTTATTCGAAATTCCTTGGCATCTCCCATGAACATGGCAACGCCCACGTCTCCTTGGAGGACGTTTTCGCTGCTTCCGCTTTGATCAGCAACCAACTTCACGTCCTCGGGCCGGACTACGACCACCACCTCGAGACCCGTGACCGCATCATTTGGCAGTTCACACCTGATCATGCCCGAACTGGTTTCAACTTCACCCATACGGTCACCGTTGGTTCCAACCGTCTTGATTTTGCCTTCGATGAAATTTGTGAGGCCAATGAAATCAGCCACAAATCTGACCGCCGGCGTCCTGTATATCTCGACCGGGGAACCTTCCTGGACGATCTTACCCTCGTCCATGACAGCGATAATGTCGGACATTGTCAAGGCTTCCAACTGGTCATGAGTGACATAGATCGTCGTGATACCGAGGCGCTTCACCAGATCGCGGATTTCCGTACGCGTCTCTTCGCGAAGCTTGGCATCAAGGTTGGAAAGTGGCTCATCCAATAGCAAAACTGCCGGTTCACGGACTAGGGCGCGGGCCAGGGCCAGGCGCTGTTGTTGTCCGCCGGAAAGGAATGGCGCCGGCCTGTCCTCGTAACCACTTAGCTGAACCAGATCCAAAGCCTTCAAAACTTTCTCACGAATTTCAGCTTTGGTAAATCGTCCCTTCATTTCCTGCAGAGGAAAGGCGACATTGTTGAAGACATCCATGTGAGGCCAAATCGCGTAACTTTGGAAAACCATGCCAATTTCGCGCCGATAGGGCGGCACCATGGTATGGGCATCATATGAAAATACAGTCTCATCGTTGATGGAAATGGTTCCCCCGCTAGGACGCTCTAAACCAGCGACGGAACGGAGCGTGGTGGTCTTACCGCACCCCGACGGGCCCAGCATGGTGTAAAACTGCCCGCGTTCGACATTAATATTAATACCTTTGACTGCATGGACACGACCTTCCGTACTTTCGTAGTGGACGTGTAAATTCTCAATGTTAATCATAGTCCCCCAATCCCTCGCCTTCTAAACTGTGGCCCGTTCAACGGACGCGCGTTCACATCCGTTATTCGATATTTTTGACAGTGTGACGGTTTCCCACCACCCATTCAATGGCCGTCTTACCTCTCCTGCATTAGGTCTGGTGAACATATTCGATTGTAACCAACCCTTACAAGCGGTTGAGGAAATAAACAATCCCCCTACAATTGACATCGATGCCTTACACAGAGCGGGGACCCTCTATCAAGTTCTTCGCCGGAGCCACAAAGGAATGGAGAAGCTGACCTCCTCAAGAAGTATCAGGTCCTTGATATCGATAATCTGGGGATCGCGCGCGTCCAAAACATTGATGATGAACTCGTTCCAGGGAGGCTCCATGCGCGCGATTTAATCTGTCGTGTTGCCAAAGATAGAGTGTTATAGGCGATGAGTTCTTGGTCACTGAAATTAGTTGCCATGGTCCGAGCATTCTTCATATTAGATCTCTGACTGCAACTCTAAAAAACACTCAAGATGACGTTCCTGAGACGTTCTGGCCGCGCATCACGACCCTTGTCATTTGCTCTGGATGTGACGGGCGGAGCCGAAACCGAAGGCGCGGAATCCCATGGTCACCGCCATCAGCAGCGCTATCATTATGACACCAATGACGCCAACCATCTGTATACCCCCCGCCCCTTCGTCCCACATATTCCAAACGAGAACCGCGAGGACCTGATTCTCCGGCCCCTCTGTCAGAATTAAAGGTAGGCTGGCGGCTCGCACGGCATGAAGCATCACCCAGATCCAAACACCGACGAAAGTCGGTACCATTAACGGATAGAAGATCCGCCACATAGTGCGCCACTGCACGGCTCCTGATACATAGGCGGCCTCCTCCAAATCTTTGTGGATCTGCAAAATGGCAGCATTCATGGCCCGGGTGCCATAAGCGATATAACCGACCGTGAAGGCGATGGTGATCGACCAGATGCCTCCATAGATGGGAATGCCCATATTGTCCGCGTTGATGAACACCCATAGGAAGGCCACGCCCATGACGATCCCGGGGATCGCGTGAGGCATAAAGGCCATCTGATCAAGAAGCTTCCGGCCCAAGAACTTGGAGCGGACCACCACCAGAGAAATCAGGAAAGAAAATACCACCACCGCCGTCGAGGTGACTACCGTCATCAGGAACGTATTCCACACCGAAATGCCGATCAGCTCATCGTTGAAAACCTCGACATAGAACTCAGTCGTCATGGCCTCGAAGGCCTCCCAGGACGGCGTCATCAGATAGGGCAGGAAGGACACGTAGAGGAACACCAGGAACGGCAAAACGATGGTGAACAATAGGAACACTAAAACCAGCGAAAAAGCTGGCCACTTCCAACGCCCAAGCTCGGCGAGTCGAGGCCGATACCCCTTACCGGTGATGATAGTGAACTTTTCAGATTTTGCGATGACACGGGAATAAAGGTAGGTCGCCACCACCGCCACCACCAGGTAGATCATGGACAAGGCATTGGCCTCTCCGTAGGCCGGCTCCACTGTAACCGAGCGGTGCAGTGCATAAATCTTGGTCGAAAAAACATAGATATCCGCCGGCATGCCGAGGATTCCTGGCACCTCGAACACCTCAAAGGCGGTGATGAACTGGTAGATGAGCACGGCGAGCAGTCCCGGCAGCATGAGACCCAAGGTGACCTTGCGCAGGGTCGAAGACGGTTTGGCACCGCACATGGCGGCAGCCTCCTCCAGCGCAGGGTCCATGGAACGCAACAGCGGCACCATCATCAAAAAGGCCGTCGGCACCAGCCTAAATCCCTCGACGAAGATCATGCCACCTAGGGAATAGATGTTGATGGGCTCGATACCTAAGCCCAGGGTATCGATGAGGAACTTGTTGATGAATCCGATACGGGGGCTCAACAACAGAACCCAGGCCATAGCCTGCAGGAGACCCGGCAAAACCAGCGTTAGGGGTACGCCGGCATAGATCCAAATCTTGCCGGGTATGTTGGTACGCTCCACCAGCCAGGCAAGTGCCGCAGCCAAGGTGATACCAAAGGCCGTCGCACCGGTCACATAGATGCCGGTGTTATAGAACAGTGCATATGTGTTGGGGTCGGTCCAGACGTCGATATAATTCTCAAAACTAAGTTTTGAAAGAGAGATATCGGTGGGAAGCGCAGCGGTGGAGAAGCTACCCAGAGTCAACAGAATCATGGGAGCCAGCACCAGGGACGAAACCCCGATCAGCAGCGCCCAATGCCAGTAATTCACCAGTTTAAGGGCGCGAAAAAAAGCAAACCGCTGATGAGGAGGCGGATAGGATTCTAGCGCCATTCTGACGTCTCCACTCTATATCCAGTGATTTCCAGAGAATAATTAATTACCGGCGCCCGAAGGGTTGCAACAGTGGCCCATAGGTGGGCGATGGTCAAGGCAGAGCCCTGGCCCTTCTGAATACCACCGTCTAGGCCAAACACCTCACAAACACCAAGAGAAAACGGGCCCCCGAGGGCCCGTTTCCTATTACCACAACAGCGTCAAACGCGTTATTTGCAGTTGAATTTTCGGGCTTCCACGGCCTTACCCTTGGGCACATAGGTCCCCGAACACTTCATCCCGGCCTTAACGTTGCCCCGCTCATCACTCTTGCCATTGATCATTACCTCCGAGCGCGAACCGCTGATTCGGAATAGTTTTTCCTTGCCTTTGACCTTCAAAGTGATCCTGCGGCCGCCACGTTTTGATTTAACTACTGTGCCCTTGAAGGCCTGCGGGCCCTTAGGCTTACCGGCAATAGAGATCCACTTGGTATCCCAATACTTGAGGACCTGGGCGTTCACCTCAGGGTTTTTGTAACTGAACTTGGCCATTTCCTTGCCCTTAAGGCTTTCAGGCCAATAGACAAACCTCTTGTCACGCATGCCCTTATGAGACGGCG
>Ga0315336_1003984_pt1 | contig 18465 bp, 11 predicted proteins | sample ASW5metaG_FD_204512 | JGI IMG/M metagenome (GOLD analysis project Ga0315336, IMG submission 204512) | Ammonia-oxidizing marine archaeal communities from Monterey Bay, California, United States - ASW #5 | ecosystem: Environmental > Aquatic > Marine > Intertidal zone | place: USA: California... | reverse complement strand
CTTGCGATTCGGTTGAACAGAGATGAACATAAATCGATGCGCATCAACGACCTCCCCATCGGTAGCAACCCCCCCGCTCTTTCCTTCGACCACTTCCCTACACGCCAACAGCACTTCGTCTGGCGTAACTGGGAAATGATCCCCGTCGAACGCATCGCTGCGGTGCTGAATACGGACTCCGACACCGTCCTCTCTCTCGCCTTCGACATGGGCCTGCGCACCCCGCCCGTCGTGATCGACGAATGGCTGGCCCGCGGCTACATCACCCTCATCAAGGCCAATTGGCACCTGCTTCCCTACGACCAGCTCCTCCAGCTCCTCGATTGGACCCCCGATCTGATGGACTACATGTTGAAGGAAGAGGATTTCCTCTTCTGCAAGCTTGGCAGCCTCAAACCGAAAGTCGACCCGCTGCACTACCGCCCGCTCACGACCGAAGAAAAGCAACGAACGGAAACGTTGCGGGGCATGGTGGAAAAGCACTTTCCGGAAGGCGCCGGGGGCGAGCGCCCCTTCGACTTTCTCGAACAATATCAACGGCCCACCGGGATGCCTGCTCTCTCCATGGCCGGCGAGTTCGATCTGCGCCTCCTCTATGCCTACGCAGCGCCCTACGGCGACACGCTGCTCGATGACCCGGCCGAATCGTTTCCCGAAGGCCTCTTCGAACAGTACCGGGCTCTCGGTGTCAACGGAATCTGGCTGCAGAGCATCCTCTACACCCTCGTACCATTTCCGGGCGCCGAAGCCGCCGGCAAGGACCACGAAACCCGCACCGCAAATCTTCGCAAACTGACGGAAATTGCGGCGCGCTACGACATCGGGGTCTACCTCTACTTCAACGAGCCCCGCGCCATGGCGGCTTCCTTCTTCGACGCGCACCCCGATTGGCGCGGCGTGCAGTCGCCTTTCCTCGACCTGCAGACCTGGTGCACCTCGAGCCCCGGCGTGCTGGAACACCTGCACCATGCCACCGCCACCCTATTCCACGAGGTGCCCGCGCTTGCCGGCGTCTTCACGATCACCATGTCGGAAAACCTCACAAACTGCATCTCGCGGCCTACTGAAACCGGTCCCTGCCCGAAATGCTCCCAGCGCGATCCGGCGGACATCATTGCGGAAGTCAACAACACCATCGAATCGGCCGTTCACTCCGTACGTCCGACTGCGCGTGTCATTGCCTGGGCATGGGGCTGGGGCAGGGATTGGGCTCGTGATGTGATCGACCGGTTGAATCCCGGCGTGGAGTTCATGGCGAAATCCGAGGAGGAATTGCCCGTCGAGGTCGGCGGGATCAGGAGCATCGCGTCCGACTACACGCTCTCGCAGGTCGGACCGAGCGACTATGCGCGGGAACTCTGGGAACACGCACGCGGTCGCGGCCTGAAAACTCACGCCAAGATGCAATGGAACCTCACGTGGGAATGCAGCGCCCTGCCTTATCTGCCGGTACTCAACCTCCTCGACGAAACGCTACGCGGTGTGCGCGAGGCCGGCGTGAACGGCGTCATGATGGGCTGGACTCTCGGCGGGTGTCCCAGTCCCAATCTCGAACTGGCGTCCAAGCCGCTCGACCGGATCGCCCGGGACCGCTACGGCGAATCCGCCGCCCCGATTGCGCTCAAAGCCTGGGAAATCTTCAGCGAGGCTTTCCGCGAATTTCCCTTCAGCATCGGCGTGGCCTACGCGGCGCCCTGCAATGTGGGATGTATGAATCTCTTATATGCCGAAAGCACCGGCTACATCGCTTCCATGGTGGGGATCGCCTACGACGACCTGGACCAGTGGCGCGACATCTACCCCGAAGAGGTCTTCGAGGAGCAGTTTCGAAAGCTGACCGACGGTTGGCGCGAGGGCCTCACCGTTCTGCAGACCGCGCAACGGAACCCGCAGGTTGAGGAACTTCTCTGCCTGGCCGAGGCCGGCTACTGCCACTTCCGCAGCGTCTACAATCAGATCCGGTTCGTTCGCCGTCGAAACGAGTTGGGCTTCACCCGCGACGATACCTTTCGCGAAATCCTCGATGAGGAAATTGATCTCGCCAAACGCCTCCTCGCATTGACTCGGCAGGACTCCCGCATCGGCTTCGAGGCCAGCAACCATTACTTCTACACCCCCAACGACCTGCGGGAAAAAGTCCTGAATTGTGAGTACCTGATGTGGAGTAGTGTTTAGTATTTAGTATTTAGAATCGGGAAACTGAAAACCAAAAACTAAATACTAATAAAAGCCGCACCGCGGATGCGGGACGGGGGCGTGGATTGATTCCTTTACTTGGGAACCACCCGGTACCGGAACTTGTTGGTATCGACCCCATCCGGATCGTACAGCACCTGGGTTCCACCATCACCCGTGGTCCTGGCGCCCGTATTCTCAAAGACGGCGTTGCTGAGAACGCCACTGACGTCCGGCTCGAAGAACCGCACCTCGGCGAATCCTGCATCATTCGTGTTTGCAGAGTTGCCGTAGTTTGACTCGAGCCCGAACCCGGTGTTGATGAGGGCCACGTACCTGGCCGTCACTCCGCCCAGGTCGGCGGCGAGATCCGGCGCGTAGTCGGTGCCAAGGCCCGCGGACTGCGGAATGATTCCCGTGTAGGCGGTGGTCCAATCGCTCGCAGTGGTTCCGTTGTTGGACGAGACCTGGACCTCCAGGTGCTTCCATCCCTGGAGGGTCTGATTGGGCTCGCCCCAGTTCCAGATCCAGGCGGTGGTCAGGACGCGAGGTCCGCCCAGATCATAGGTAACGTAGTGGCTGCCCGGAGTCTGTCCCGGGTTCTGCGCAACGCCATTGGGTCCTGGAGGAATACCGGCGGTGTTGCGGGCGAGCCACATGTTCGGGGGTACGGTCGGGTCGCCGCTGGTGTGCAACGCACAGTCAAGGCCCGTGATGCCGGCGCCATTGATCGCAGCGATGGCTTCCCGCGAACCCGCTTCCCCGGAGTGCTCAACAATCGACACCGAACTTTCGGTGGAGCATCCGTTGGTCGGATCCGGGCTTCCGATCGGAGTGCCCGGAATCAGGGAACGCTGCAACTCGTACACCGTCCCCGATACGGTCGGGAAGGTGAAACAGGTCTGATCGCCGACGGACGTCGCCTGAATTGACGGTGAGGGCGGCTGGTCGGTCAGGACAAAGCGCACCTCGGATAGGCCAACGTCGAGGTTGTTGAGGTTGTGATTCGCGTTGGCCGGGTCATCCGTTCCCAGAATCACCACGTACTGCGCCGTATCGTTTATGCCGATGGTATCGGTGACCCCAATGTGTCCGGCAGAACTCAGGGTGTCGGCCCGGTTCAGGGAGATCACGTTGCCCGCTCCGCCGACCTGGGTCCAGTCGTTGATGTCGTCGCTACCCCAACCGGCATTCTGATCCGTAACCGGATGCGGAAGCGCCCCGCCTCCGCCGACCGTGGTGTAGAAGATCTGACAATCTTTCATTCCCTGGATCGTCCAACCGCCGGGGGCGCTTTCGGCGTAGTTCCAAATGAGCATGTCCGAAATGTCTTTCGCGGATCCCAGGTCGAATTCAACCCAGACGCCGTCATGGGTTGCCGCAAAGCGATCGGCACCGAGGGCCTGCGTAGTCATCCACATCAGGTTCGCCGACGGATTGTTTTCGTGCTCAGTCCCGTTGGCGGCGATTCCGGCGCCGTTGATGAGACCGATCACAGGGCGAGGGTGAGTCGTTTGGCTACTCGCCCGCGCGCTGACCTCGTTGGTCGTATTCCAGCCATTGTTCGGGTTGGGATTGCCGACCGCGATGAGGGCGGCATCACTGCCGTAACGGTAGAAGGCATTCGGGTCGGCGCGACTGGATACCAGGGTGGCGGTTCCGCCATCGCCGACATGGAAGGACGGATCGGCATCCGCCCAATTCGGATTCAGGCTGGTAGCCCTCTGCACATTGTAGGTTACCCCGATGAAGTCGAAAATGTCGTTGGCTACGACATTGGTTCCGGTGCCCATCGTGGCGCCAACGCAATCCGCGAACGGGCAGGTGGTATCCACTCCCTGGGATGTGCCGCTGATCCCGGCGCAAAGTGTCGTCAGGAGATCCTGGCACGTTCCGTCCGGAAGGCAGCAGGCTTCCAACTGCGGGCACATGGCCGTTTCACAGGAAGTGAAGATCCCCTGCGGCACCCCTTGTTGCGATGCGCAAGTGTTCGACAGCAGATCCTGGCAGGTTCCGTCATTGAAGCAGCAGCCTTCCGGCTGCGGGCACGCGGTCGCGGCGCAGGAAGACGACGCGCCCTGCGAAGTACCGTCCTGGCTCGTGCAAACGAGAGGTTCGAGGTCCTGGCAGGTCCCGTCGCTGAGGCAGCAGGCTTCCGGGGGATTCGGGCAGACGGTACTGAGACATTCTGAGCCCGGGGCTTGCGGCGTGCCGCCCGCGGTCGTGCAGTCCGACGGTTCCATGTCCTGGCAGGTGGTGTCGATGAAGCAGCAGGCTTGCACGGTGTTGGTGTTGCCGAGTCCGGTGGGATCGCCGTATACGCGCACTTCGCTGATCCCGACGGCGAAGTCGTTCGCGGTTCCGTCAATGGTGAACCGCCAGCTGTGGTTCGGAGAGGCATCCGATGTGATGCGGATGAACCGTGCCGTTTGTCCGGTCAAGTCGATCGCAATCGACGCGGTCGTAGGCCCGGTCCCGTTCGCAGGCGCAATGGGAATGTCACCCGTAAACACGGTGGTCGGCGGGCCGCCATGTTCGCGCACCTCGACGGTGGCCCCTTTGATCCCCTGTTTGGCCCAGTTCGGTTCGTTATCGTTCCAGATTACAAGATCGGTCAGGGCGAAACTCTGCCCCAGATCGTACTCGATGAAGACCGGCGGCTCGGTGGCACAACAGAGGAGACCGATATCAACAAACACATCCGTACTATGCGTGTCGTTGGAGGCGCCCGCGGATCCCGAATCCCCGGACATGCCCGAGTCGTTATAGGTCTTGTCCATGGTTCGGGAATTGTGCTCCGGAGAGCCGACATGACTCAGGATGGTGAGATGTTGCGCCGCAGCCAGGGTCACCCCGGCCGCCGTCGCAATCAACCAGGTCAGGATCGTTTTCAATGTCTTCATTCTGATGTACTCCTCTCCGGAGAATTTCGGGACGCGGGGAATCTTGAACTACGAAGTTTGCGAAGAATACGAAATTCCGGTATCGATTGAAAATCGCTTTTCAGTCCAGCCTCTGATGTTCGCAGGTTCCATCGGACTTATCGTAGGAATGAGAGATCGGACAACGACGACGGCGAAGATAGCGGTGGACGATTTCATCCCCCTCGTGGTCCGCTATCGTCAACCGTTCTCGTCAACCGAAATCCCGGACCACGATAGCGGGGCACGATTTTCGGAGGCCCACAGGGGTACTTTCAGGTTAGGCGGCGCGGGCACATGCCCACCGCAACCGATCTGAAAGTGCCTTTGAATAGTTGAAGCAGGATAAAATAGGACCGGGCGAGTCAACTTTGTCGTCTTTGTCCCCGTCCGGATGATGAGGTTTTGTTAATGGCGAATGACGAAATCCGAAATCGATTGGACCCCCTTTCGGGGAAGAGGGCACCTTGTCCCTCGTCATTCTTGGATCGCAGGAAACGCATATTGTGACGTAACCTGGTTCCATTCTCGCTGGAATCCTCGCTTGCATCCAACGAATCATTCCAGCGTTCGCTTGCATTTGTGTCATGGTGGTATTGTGCGCCTCCGGAGGTGCTGTAGAAAATGGAATCCACCTGCGTTCCGAGGATCTGCGTCCTGCTTCTTGATGATGGAAACACCCTATCCAACTTCACAACACTGAAAACTGCCGGTGAGTACGGTAGGTAAGGAAGTCCTCCGTTCGCGAGTCTTGCTGAATCTCGTGGACAAAAGAGACTCATCCGGGTAGAGATCCCCTTGGTCGGGTGATCGATTCCACCATGAAACCGCTTCCTATATTCTTGTTCATTGGATATCTGAGTTTCTTGGGTGCATACGAATTGCCCGCGATCGAAGTCATCATGGATGGGCGCTGTAACATCTACGGCGCGGGCCATTCTCCTCCGCACGATGCTCCATCCGTTGGCGTGCATGACGGTGGTCTTCCGCCCGTGTTCGTTACCCTGGACCTGTTGGGGAGCCCGTCGAGAATCATACTTTCCGCCTCCGGAGGAGTCGCATTCTGCCCGTCCTGCGGTGTCGGTGGTCCGGAAGGTATTGATCTCAATTCTTCGGGACCGCCTCTGAACGGGATTTCCGGCTTGATGAACTTCCGGGGGAGGTCGTTGACCGCCTGCTTCACAAGCGATGCCGACCCCATGGATCCGCCTCCGCCCACACTCGATTTCGCACAGATCGGAATCAATTTCTTATCGATTGCTCCCCAGCTTCATCAGTTGTTTTACATCGGAGATGGAACGGCAGATCCCAACGGCGTATCCCAGGTGATCCGGGTACCTGCCGGCGCCACGAAGCTCTATTTGGGTTTGATCGATGGAACGATATCGGGAGGCTTTCCCGACTGGTATGAAGACAATTCCGGATCCTTCACGATCAACGTCATTGCCGCACTTTATCTTGATATCGAATCCGCTACCGGAAATCCGGGCATTTCCGTTCACGGTCCTCTCGGTACGACGAACTCTGTCGAATCCACGACCAACCTGACTGCGGCCGGTTGGGTGCCCATCACCAACGTCGTGCTTCAGTCACTTCCGGAGATTCTGCATGATGCCGCCGCTACCGCGGATCGTGCCCGGTTCTATCGGGCCGTAAAATTCGAGGCCGGACCTTGAACAATGATTCTGTCGTCCCTCTGTTTTTGAAACCCAAAACAGTTTTTCGACAAAGGTCATAAAATCGGCCTCCACAAATTATCACAGAGGCGAAGGAGAGTGTAGAGTCCGCTTTTTGTGTCTAATTCCAAGCTTTCTTGTCGCCAATCGGAAGTCTTGGCGACTTCCGCTACATGGAGGGTCCGTTCCATCCGAAATCGAAAATTCGAAATTTGGTTGCGGCTTTGCTGCTCATGTATTTCGCGTATTTCGTGGTTTGATTCACAGAGATGCTGAATCGGTCCTGTCGACAGAGCGACGGGTGGTTACGGTTTGTCCGTCGATTGCAGCCACTTTGAGTAGTCCTCTCTTGTCATGGCAATCAGGCTGCCCAGGACCATCGGTTTCAGAATTCCGCATAGCTGCTCACACCTCAACTCATACTGTCCTTCCCGCTGCAGGTTGAATTCCAGCGTAAAGGCAAGATCCGGGACCGCGATTTCCCGCAGATTTAACTCCGGAACTGAGAATGTATAGAGGTAATCGAGGCTCTTCAGATCCAGGCGAACGTCCGCGTCAATCGGGACCCGGATTTCCTGATCGGTCTGGATGTCGTCATTTGTGCGTAGGATGCCGTCCAAACCAGGGTTCCGCACCTGCCACCGGTAGTTGGTGCCCGTCACTACGATCTCGATCGGCCCCTCAATCGGCAAGGGTGGGGCCGCGGCGGGGCCGCAGCCCACCACGAGGGCTGGTCCTGTCAGAAGGAGAAATACCCAGAAAGGCTTCATATCACCCATAGATCATACCATGGTTGACTTTCAGCGCAGCCTTGCCTCACCGCGAATCCGGCGCTAGGCATACTATAAAGCTTGACAAATCGTCTCCAAAATAATGCATACACTGATTGACATGACTACTGATTTCAGGTTAAAAACGACGAATAAGTTTGATTAAGCAGGAGCAACACAAACCAAATACAGTAGGTAGAAGGAGAAGGAGTAGAGATGAAAAAACTTCTAGTAGCGGTTATAGCAGGCAGTTTCGCGTATTCAGCTTTAGCGACATTCGTCGGCAATCCGACCCCAAGTAACGGATTCGACTCCACCAGCGCGGTGAGCGTCCGTTCCATGCACGAAAAGGACGGCGGAAATGCCCGACCCATGATCAACACGATCAACGGTGCAGGCATGTATCATAACGGAGCGCGGGTCCATACCGATCTAATCAATGATCCCAACGACCCTCGTGGATCATTCGATAACGGCGACGGGTTCGTAACCATGGGCTTCCAGGATGGCACGCCCACCGGCGAACCCAGTCCCCGCGGCGGCACCGTGTTGGGCTCGCAGTGGGCCGAGTTCGGTTTTGATCAGGCCTACGACATCAAAAACGTCCACATCTGGAACTACAACGAGGCTGGCGCGGCCTTTTGGGCCATGCAGGGAATGCGGGACGTAACCATCGAAGTCACCTCCGTGGGTGACGGCTTCGGATGGGGTTCCACTGATCCCGGCGATTGGACCACTTTGTTTGCAGGATCCCTCAATATGGGCGGGGCTCCCCTTCTGACGGCGCAGATCCTTCCGGCGAACATGACGTTCCAATACCTCGTGATTACCAGCAGCACGGATGATCTGAGAGTCAACTTCATGGATGATTTCCTGGCCTCCCCGTTCCACTCGATCGAAGCGGGTCTCAGTGAAATTGAATTCGAGATTGTTCCCGAGCCATCCGCTCTGGCATTGCTTGGACTGGGCGCCGTCGCACTGATCTTGCGCCGCCGACGCTAACATCTCCGAAAAATTCTCCTTAGAGGCCCGCCCATACGGCGGGCCTCTTTTTTTGTACCCAAGGGTAAATCCCGCAGGCCAACTTGCCATGCCACAGGCTGGTCCCTATCCTTTGCCCGTGCACTTGACTCGCATCCTGATTGTCCTGCTCATTCTCCCCGGCTGCGCCCGTCCCCCTGCGCCGCCGCCGGCAGCCATCACTTCGGCGCCGTTTGCCGGAACCTCGCCCGCAACCGGTACCCGTTTCGAGCAAATGAATGCCGATCAGACGGGGATCGACTTCACCCACCGCTGGACCCCGCCCAAACGATACGAGCATGAGCTCCCTTTTCCCTGCGTGGGTGGCGGGGTCTGCGTGGGCGACTACGACGGCGACGGACTCCCCGATCTTTATCTCACCCGCCCCTTCGGCGGATGCCGGCTATACCGGAACCTCGGCGAGTGGCGATTTGAAGACGTGACCGCCGCCGCGGGCCTGGAAGATGAAACCCTCTGGGGCCAGGGCTCGGTCTTCGCCGACCTCGACAATGACGGGGACCTCGACCTCTTCGTCTGCGGGTACAACTGCCCCAACCGGCTCTACATCAACCGGGGCAACGGCACCTTCAAGGAGGTCGCCAAGTCCGCCGGCCTCGCCTTCCGCGGCGCCAGCATCATGATGGCCTTCGCTGACTACGATCTGGACGGCGACCTCGACGGATACCTGGTGACCTACCGGATCTCCCCGCGCAATACCCTGAAGGGCCGCTACCTGAATGGACCGAAGGGCGTTGTCATGGACCCGGCGCTCCGCGAACAGATCGACCTGCTCTCCGGTCCGGATCAGCGCACCTTCGAGATCATCTCCGGCCAATTCGACCGGCTGTACCGCAACAACGGCGACGGCACCTTCACCGACGCCACGCGAGCGGCGCTGGGCGGGGCGGCTGCCGCCAACGAATTAGGCAACGCCGTCCTCTGGTGGGACTACGACAATGATCGGTACCCCGACCTCTACGTGGCCAACGACTTCGCAGGACCGGATCGCCTTCTCCACAACAATGGAGACGGTACGTTCAAAGACGTCACGCTCGACGCCCTGCCGCACACGCCCTGGTTTTCCATGGGAGCGGACGCGGCCGATATCAACAACGACGGGCGCTTCGACCTGATGGGCACCGACATGTCCGGCACCAGCCACTACAAGCAGAAAATGAGCATGGGCGACATGTCCGCCAACGGCTGGTTCCTCGAGTGGGCCGAGCCACGTCAGTACATGCGCAACGCCTTGTACCTGAACAGCGGAACGCCGCGTTTTTTCGAAGCCGCCTACCTCACAGGCCTGGCCGACACCGACTGGACCTGGTCGATCAACTTCGGCGACCTCGACAACGACGGGTGGGTCGACCTGTTCGCCGCCAACGGGATGACCGGCGACTGGGGCAACAGCGACTTCGCCCGGAGAACGGGGCTGTCCCGCGATGCCGTCACCGCGAAGTCCGCGAAAATGTTTGCCCACGTCCCGCCGAAGCGCGAAGCGAACATGGCGTTTCGCAATCGTGGTGATCTTTCCTTCGAACCGGTGGCCGCGGACTGGGGTCTGGACTTCGAAGGCATCAGTTTCGGCGCCGCCTTCGGCGACCTGGATGGGGACGGCGACCTTGACCTGGTGGTAAACAATTTTGACGAGGAGCCGGGAGTCTATCGGAACCGGACTGCCGGCTCGCATCGGATCGCCGTGCAGCTGGTGGGCTCTCAAAGCAACCGGCGGGGAATCGGGGCCCGGATCGAAGTGCGAAGCGGAGACAGGATCCAGACCCGGTACATGACGTCGGCGCGCGGCTTCATGGGCGGGGTGGAACCGGTGGTTCATTTCGGGCTCGGATCCGACCCCGTGATCGATCAGCTTACCGTGTTCTGGCCCGGCGGTCAGATCCAGGAATTCTCGGACCTCGAGCCGGATCAACGATACACGATCGCCGAGCCGCGCCATCCGCCGCCGACGTCGCCACCGCCCGGGCCGCCCGGGCGGATGTTCCGGCGATCGACGAATCCTCAGAACGCGGTCCATCGGGAACGCCCGTTCGATGACTACCTGACGCAGCCCTTGCTGCCCTACCAGCTATCGCAACTGGGTCCCGGTCTCGCCTGCGCCGATGTGGATGGCAATGGCCTGGACGACATCTACGTCGGCGGCGCAGCCGGCTTCGCCGGCGTACTCTATCAGCAGCACGATCCCGGGATGATGTACGCCAACCCGTCGCCGAATTCGGTGTTCGCCCTCCACCGGGAGCGGGAGGACCTCGGAGCGGTTTTCTTCGATGTGGACGGGGACGGGGACATGGATCTCTATGTCGTGAGCGGAGGCGTTGAAGCGGGTGCGGAACAACCGGACCCGGCCCAGGACAACCTTCTTCGCGACCGGCTCTACCTGAACGACGGCTCCGGTGGATTTGAGGAAGCACCGAATGAAATGCTGCCGGATTCTCGCGACAGCGGCGGCCCGGTCGCCGCGGCCGATCCGGACCGGGACGGTGATCTGGATCTGTTCGTCGGCGGCCGTGTGATTCCCGGCCACTACCCGGCCACCCCGAACAGCCGCCTCTTGCGGAACGAGGCAGGGCGGCTGATCGACGTAACCGACGAGGTCGCACCGGACCTGCGCGAGACCGGCCTGGTCACCGGCGCCCTCTGGTCCGATGTCGACGACGACGGAGATCCCGATCTGCTGGTGACGCACGAATGGGGGCCGGTGAAGCTGTTCCGGAACGACGACGGACGCCTGGAGGATCGCACCCGGGAGGCCGGACTCGCGGATCGCATGGGTTGGTATAACAGCATCGGCGGCCGGGATGTGGATAACGACGGCGATATAGACTACGTCGTCGGCAACGTCGGACTCAATACGAAGTACCATGCGTCCATCGAGCACCCGGCATTGCTCTACTATGGTGACTTCGAGGGCGAAGGGCGAAAACGATTGATCGAGGCAGAGTATGAAGATGAAAAACTGTTCCCCATTCGCGGGAAGAGTTGCTCGGAACACGCGATGCCTTTCGTCACCAGGCAGTTTCCCTCTTTCCACGAGTTCGCCGTCGCGTCGTTGTCGGAGATTTACACCCCCCGATGCCTGGAGGACTCGCAGCGTTTCAGCGCCAACAGTTTCGAGTCCGGCCTGCTCATCAACGACGGCAGCGGACATTTCACCTTTTCACCGTTGCCGCGCCTGGCCCAGATCTCTCCGGTGTTCGGAACCGCATTGACCGACGTCGACGGCGACGGCTGGACCGATCTGTACCTTGTTCAGAATTTTTTCGCGCCGCAGCGGGAGACCGGGCGCATGGACGGAGGGATCAGCCTTTTACTGACCGGAGACGGCAGCGGATCCTTCCATCCGGTCTGGCCCGATCGCAGCGGGTTGGTGGTGTCCGGAGACGCCAAGGCACTGACCTCCACCGATTTGAATGGTGACGGGTGGGTCGACTTCGTGGTCGCCGTCAACGATGGCCGGGTGCAGGGCTTCGAAAATCGCCGCTCCCCCGACGGCGCCACCATGACCATCGCATTGAGTGGCCGGCCCGGAAATCCCACCGCGGTAGGCGCCCGCGTAACGGTGGAGCGCGAGAACGGACCGCCTCAAACCGACGAACTCCGGGCCGGTGGAGGATATCTTTCCCAGTCCTCCGCAAAACTCTTTTTCGGCCTCGGAAGCGACGAAGGGGCAACCCGAATCAAAGTACGCTGGCCCGACGGAACGGAAACCGCCCACCAACCACCCCCCGGCAGCAAAAACATCATCCTTCAACATCCCTGACGTAGCACGGGTATGCGACCCGTGTAGCGGAGACTCAACCGGAACACCAGCTTCCGCATCTGAACAAAAGGCAGCGAAGAAAACGAAGCCGATTCGTCCGCATGCATCCGCGAAGTCACCAGTTCATGACATCGCTCCGGCTCTTGCTTGAGAAACCGCCGAAATCGGTTGACGATAGCGGACCACGAGGGGGACAAAATCGTCCACCGCTATCGTCGCCGTCATCGTTGTCCGATCTCTCATTTCTACGAAAAATCTGATGGGACTTGTTTCTGAATACGCCTGATTCTTCAATCCTAATCGCAATCCTAATCGCAATCCTAATCTCAATCTTAATCGATTAGGATTGCGATTAAGATGCATGGAAAACTGTGATACCGTGCCAACCTGAAACCCGAAACCTGAACTCTCAAGCAAAGTGGCTGAAATCCAAATCCCGAACCCCGAATTACCAAGGTCAGGTGCCCTCCTCCCCGAAAACGGATCCAATTGGTTTCGAAATTAGACATTCGGGCTTCTCTCGTCATTGGGTATTTCGTCATTCGTCATTAAGTAAACCCCATCATCACGAAGACGCTCTGGAATCTCAAAGAGAGCTTATCGTAGTGCCACACGGCTCACCCCGTGATACCGGCGGCCCGGGCCTTTTCCAGCAGGGCCCGAACGCGGGCGCGATAGGCCTTCTGGCGGAGCCGGGCTTTCTCTCGTTTCCGGGCTTCCGATACACGGGGGCGGCCAGGTCGCGGGTGGAAGACCGGCTCCGGAATTGTGAAGAGATTGCGTTGCCGGAATGAAGCCGGTGTAGCGGCCAGGAGCCATCCCCGGATCGGCGTAGCGAACCACGGTTCCCGTGCAACCCGTCGAGGATCCCGGGACCATGCCGGTCTGGCGATGGAGGCGCGGTCCGCAAGCCACTCCGCATAGGCCGCCAGATAGGCATCGGCTGTATTTCCACCGGGAAATCGCCCTGACAGGATCGCCGGCGTCGCGGCCACCCTCCGGCTCAGTTCCTTGCGGCTGTAAACACCCCCGCGCCGAACTTCATGCTGCCAGTCCCTGAGATTCATTCCGAATTCGCGCAAGGAGCCTGACTGCTCAGCCACCTCGCGTAGCGTTTGCGGACGCCGTATAGCGCTGGAGTTCATTATGAGAGCTCCTCTTCAATGAGGTTTTTCAGCACTGCGGCATGTTCGGCCATTATCACATCGTCCGGATAGTATTTGTCGATGGTGCCTTGTATTTCATCGACGGTTTTGATGCCCAACTTGCCGATCAAAAATCGTAGATCATCCAGATCACCCTGGTACCCCGGCAGAGGGTGCCGGCAGGCCAAAGCTTTCATGGCGAGCAGATACCCCGCGGTGGGCGCCGTGAGCATGATTCCCGGGGCGTCCCAGGGTAGGACGCGGGTCTGCCCCGAAGGCGCCAGAAACATCTTTACGTCATCATTCAGCCAGCCGTCCGGCAAACCCAATTCCCGGCCAACCCTCATTGCCAGCGCCATCCCTTCGCGCGATGGGTGAACGACCGCATCTACATCCTTTGTCATGGCTCGAACGTCATAGGCCAGCATCATCAGCGCTCCGCCATACAGGCAGATCTCTACTTTGAAACCAGCCTCCAAAGCCAATTCGCCCATTCGATTCAACGCTTGAACCAACAATGGCTTCGTGATGTTTGTCATTAATAAAACGTAACGTTATTATATATATTTGTCAAATATATAATAACGCAAATTATGGAAAGATAGATTCGGAACGGAGCAGAATGGCATCTGACTCCAATGCGGGCTCGAATCCAGAATGACTCATTGATTCCCCCTGGAACAACCAAAGTAGCCGTCCACCTCCGGGGGACGAGAGGCTGAACAGGACAATGGAAGAGGAAGGTCTGAGCCTCGCGCTCTCCTTCCGGAACTCATTGACTATTCATCCTCCCGGAACAACCTCAGCCAATCACCCTCACTTCCAGCGGCGCCAGCGAAACCTCGCTCTCCGCCACCCCTGAAAGCACGACCCGCTGCGGATCCAGCGTCTTGTTGATCACCCAGATTTTGCAGCCGTCGTCCACAATCACGCCGAAAGCATCGACCGCTTCATGGAAGTCGACATCGGATGGCACAAGGGTCCGTCCCGCGTGAGCCGCAAGTGCTTCCAACACGTTTCGCGCGCGAACCTCTTCGATATCGAAAGCCGCCTCATCCACCTTCGCCAATGCCAGGTACTTCACCATCCGCGCGCACCACGCCGCCGCCAATGCCTCGCCGCCCTCCAACTTCATGTCCGCGGTTGGGTAGGGGGCCTTCATCGAAATCGGGTCGATCCGGATGCTGCTGCACGAGGCGAACGAACGCAATGTTGTTACTTCCGGAACGATGGCCGGGCAGTTTTCCATGTAGGTATCGTTGTCGTACAGGTGCGCGCCGGGAATCACGCCGAAGGTAACTTTCTCGAGGGACTTGTAATCATCGCGATTCCGGCTCGGTCGGGAATAGTCGACGAATGGCGTATCGGTTCCGATTTCAATTCTCGGGATCACGAACGCTTCCTCGCCCGGATTCACTGCCACCGCGATGGGTCCCGCCGGGGAAGTTGAAACCGGCTCTTCGGCATGCACCGTGAGCGTGAGTTTCTCGTTTGCCCGGGCTCCCGCGTCGGCCTGTTCGTCGCCGAATTGGTTGTCGGTGAAGCTCTTGAACGAGTTGTCGCCGAAGTTCCGCTGGTCTTCCATGCGCATGGGCGAGTCGTGCGTATCCACGGTGACTTCAATGCCGGAGTCGGTGACGTAGTCAAGTGTCCGATGATACTCTGCCACCAGTATCGGTTTGACGAGATGGGGGAACGCATCGGAAGTGGTGGTCCCGTCGGCATGGGTCAACTTGAATGCCTGTCCGGCGACGGCCTCGCTGCCGTAGAGCACGCAGAAGCCGATGCGAGGGGTTTCGAACGTGGCATTTGCTTTCCCGTCGATTTCAAACGCGATGGTGCCGTCCTCCGCTCCGCGAATCCGGCCGCTCCACTCGAAGTCGCAATCCTCCCGCCGGCAGACGGCGTCCATCCGGATGTCGAAGCTGTCTTCCTTCGCGTCGATCACCACCCGGGAGAATTTCGGCATCGGCGTGTCCCAACTCGCCACGCGCACCGCGTAATAAATGCGGCGGATGATCTCCTTGTCTCCCACCCGAAGATACCGCAGCTCCCCGTCGGCAAACTTCATCCGCACCGGGCCGGCGCGTAGAACTCTTGTATTCGATTGAGTCTTCAGTGCATCCATGATTCATCTCCCGGAGTCTTAACTTCAAAGCGGTATATCGCAGCCACCAACCATCGGCAAGAACCAGGTTTCCATTCAATGTAGCGGAAGTCGCCAGACTTCCGATCGTCGACGAACCAGCCGTCCCGATCCGATCACTACCTATCCACGAACGCCACGTTCTTTCAAAGGATGGGCCGAAGCCAATTGGGCAGGGCCTCAGCCATGAACTCCTCCCGTCCCGCACGGAAAACAGCTACGCGGCGAAACGGCTTTCCAGGATCTTCGTTGTCGAAGACCAGAACGTACGGTAGCTGCCGAATCGCCGCCTGGAGGTTGGCGAATGTTCTGGGATGGCGAGATTTCAGTTTTTCGGATGGCACATCATGACCACCCTGAGAAACCCGCATCGCTCCTCCACTGACCGGGTCTGCATCAGTCCCACCGATCGGCTCAGCTGAAGCTTCGCCCTCCAGCCGATTTATTGATCTTTGCAAGGCGAGCTTGAGTAACGGGGGACAACCGGTGCGAGGGGGACGAAACGTGTCATCCGTGAGACACGCGAGGTCGGGTATTTCACGCCTGGGCGGTCAAATTTGAAAGAAATCCGTATTTCGTATTGATTTTTCTCCGTGTTTTTTGGCAAAATTTCTACGAAGTCCGTGGAGCCCCTGGTCTGATCGAACATTCATTTTGAATCAGCGTAGGATGATCATACGTATGAAAAAGATCCTGATTCCGATTCTTGCCGCATTCAACCTGTTGCTTTGTTTTCCCCAGCTATCCACTGCCGACACCGCCCTTGATCTCGAAATCATCCGCAGTCAGTCGCCGGGCGGATTCACTTCGTACTTCGCATTTCCAAGGTTCACGGCAACGAATCCGGTTCCGACAACCTGTTACCGGATTGAATCGCCGACCGCGAAGTTCAAGTGGAGTTTCGGCACCAACACGACCGGATCAGCTTCATCCTTTCTCACCCTTCAAGGGGTCTTGGACGAGTGTACCAACGGACAATGGACAGTGACCACGGACAAGGACCTGCCCTCCGAGAACACCTACACTTTCACCATGACGATCTCCGGGCTCGACACCAATCTGATGGGTGCGGTACCCATCGTTTCTCCGGCGGACGGCGCGACCTCGGTGGCAAACAATCCATCCTACACCTGGACCGGACCATCGGGTTTTGACTCGGTCGTGGTGCGGGCGTACGAACCGGACTTCAATCCATTCTATTCAGCGACCCTGCCGTCGAACGCGACGAGCTGGGCAACCGGCCCGATGCTGGCGGACGGAACCAACACCTTCGAAGTCCGGTACGAGATTGCGAGTTTCGCCGGCGTCATGACCACCGTCCCGATGGACGGCGGAGCACAGCCGCTGCCGGGCTGGACCTCCGGCTCCCGCCTGCGGACCAGCTCCCAGTCCACGTTCGAGGTGGGGCAGGCCGGCACCCCGCTGCAGCAGGCGGTTGACAACTTCAACCTTGAATTCACGACCGGCGGGGCCATCGACTGGTTCTCTCAAACCGATGAATCCAACGACGGCGTCGATGCGGCGCAGAGCGGCTCCATCGATCACGATGAGGAGTCCTGGATCGAGACGACGGTCAATGGACCGGGAATGCTTTCCTTCTGGGTCAAAGTTTCCAGTGATGATTTCGATGGATACGACTACCTGGAGATCTTCGTCGATGATGATATTGAAGACGAGATCTCGGGGGAATCCGGTTGGCAGTGCTACGAGATCGAGATTTTCACCGAAGGGCCTGTTTCCGTTCGCTGGACCTATTTCAAGGATGAGGACTTCACCGGCGGCGACGATGCCGCATGGTTGGACCAGGTTGCGTACCTGCCGACGATTGACGTGCAAATGTCCTTGTCCATCTGGCGGGAGTTGGATGAAGGGGAAGAGGAGTTTTTCGCCTTTCCCAACTTGGATTTCGTGTGTCCGTCACCGGTGACGGAGCATGCCGTCGAGTCGCCGAACGAACTCTTTTCGGGAAGCACCTCCAGCGGGTCGGCGGTCATCATGGATTCTCTGCAGGAGGTGATCGACGAGATCGAGGCGGGCGACTGGACTCTTTACATCAACCGCGGAGATCCATCGGAGCTTCAGTACACGTTTACGGCAACCGTCGCGAGCCTGGTCACGAACGACATTCCACTGTCAATCATCACTTCTCCGGCCCACGGTGCGACCGGAGTTTCAACCAACCCGGCGTTTCAGTGGACCGGACCGGGAAGTTTCTCGTCGCTATTCGTCAGCGTAAGCAACCTGGGCGGCGGCGCAGGCGGGAACGAATCGTTGCCGGTCGCGGCGACGACATGGACGAATGCCCCGACTCTCGACCTGGGCACAAACCGGTTTCGGGTGACCTATACGCTCAACAATTTCGCCGGCATTCTCTACAGCGAGCCCGTGAACGCCCCAACCAATACGTTGAGTTCCTGGTTCCCGAGCACCCGCCTGAGATCCGCCGCGGATTCGAAATTCGTGGTCAGCCTCGAGGCGGCGGAAGGCATCGACATCGTAAACCCGCGGTTATCGGGAACGGATTTCGTTTTCTCTCTGAACGGGTCAACCAGCGAAACCTACGTGGTCGAGTGCCTGACGAACCTCGTTACCGACGCCTGGACCGTGGTGACCAACATTCCCGGAACCGGCGCCTTGCAGGACGTCGTGCTGCCTCTCGGAACCGCCCGCGAAGCCTTTTATCGCATCGAGACCCAGTAAGAGGCTCCCGGATCAAGAACTCTGGAGGGCGAAGCTTCAGCTGAGCCGATCGGTTGGATTGAAGCAGACCAAGAAAAGACAGTAGAGGAGCGATGCGGTGAACCTACCCGGAAGGATTGATTCAAGCCACCGGCTCA
>Ga0315336_1003983_pt1 | contig 18487 bp, 15 predicted proteins | sample ASW5metaG_FD_204512 | JGI IMG/M metagenome (GOLD analysis project Ga0315336, IMG submission 204512) | Ammonia-oxidizing marine archaeal communities from Monterey Bay, California, United States - ASW #5 | ecosystem: Environmental > Aquatic > Marine > Intertidal zone | place: USA: California... | reverse complement strand
GGCGGCCGCTGGAACTGCGGCCGGGGCTGGATTTGCGGCTGCGGTCGCGGGGCAGCCGTCGGCCTCTGGATCTGAGGACGATCCGGACGACCCTGCGGTCTTGCCGTCGGCCCCGAAGGAGCGACCGTTCCCGGCCGAGCGGACGGCGGCAAGGAATCGGGCCGTCCACCGGGCCGCCGGTCGAACCGATTCGGGCCGCCGTCACGTCCCGGTTGTGGGCCGGTCGTCGCACCCGGCGCAGGCAAGGCGTTCGGCAGCGGGCGCGCACCGGGTCCGGGCCGTCCGCCCTGTCCCGGCGTCTGTCCCGGCAGCACATTACCGGGCCGAAGGTTGCCCGGCTGGACGCCGCCCGGCGGTCGTCCCTGTCCCGGCGTGAACGAGGGCCGATCGCGGCGCGGCCCTGGCATGACGCCGGCCGGAGCCGTCACCTTGCCTTGGCGGATCAGGTTGGCGCGGCGCGTGGCAGACGGCGGCAGACCCGGCGCGAACGCAGGTCGCGTAAGGCCCGCGCCTCCCGGACCAGCACCCGGCCGTCCCGGCCTGAATTGACCGCCCGGTCCGCCGGGCCGATTGGCTCCGGGCGGTGGACGGCGATTGATGACGCCATCGATGACGTTCCTGTTGTGAATGTTGGTGAACAGGAAACGATTGACCGGCGGCCGCACGTAGATCGGCGGACGAATGAAAATCGGGATCGGGATGAAGATCGGCTGCGGCAGATAATACGCATCGTCGTAGTAGATCGGCGGATCGAGCACGACGAAATCTTCCGGCGGCGGCGGCAGATAGTAAATCGGCGGCGGCGGCGGCGGCGCAAATCCGAACTCCGGATCGCCGAACATCAGATAAGGCCGGTCGATATAGTCGTACTCGTAGTCCTGCGGCGGCGGCACTTCATACGCATAGGCGTCGAACGACGGCGGCGGCTCGAGTGCAGCTGCAATGTTGGCAAGCCGGCGGCGCGCATCCGCCGCATGCGGGCCTTTCGGATAGCGCTTCAGATAGGACCAGTACGCCTGTTGCGTGTTGGCGCGATAGGTCTGCCGCCATGTGATCGCTTCGCGGCGGGCGGCAACGATCGCCCTCACCCGCTTGGTCATCGGATCGTCGGGGTAGGTCGTGATAAAACTCTCGTAGTCGGCAATGTTGTCGCGTTCGAGCGCTGCGATATAGGCGTCCTTCGCGCCGAGATCGCGGATCGGCTTCGACCGCGCGGCGGCGTCTTCGTTAGCCTGCAGCGGCGGCGCATCCGGCGCACGCTCGAAGAATACGAAGTCGCCTTCGAGCTTTTGCGCATCCCATGGCACCTGCGCGCCCTTGGTCACGTCGTTGACGCGCAGCTTGGTGCGGTTGAACACTTCGGGAAGCGAGATGCCGCCAGTGCGGATCATTTCCGCCAGCGCCTGTGCGTAAGGCCCGTAGTTGCCGGTCGGATTTGGCGCGACCGTTCCGGGCGCTGCATTAAACGCGATAAGCCCCTTGGGCTCCGGCTCGATCAGCGCAAGACCGCCGGCGAGCGGTTGGCCCTCTTTCGCAAACGGATGATTGTAAGCCGTATCGAGCACGACGATGTTGGCCTTCAGCGGCAATGACGACAGCTGGCGGATGTAGTCGCCGACACGCAGTCCTTCGACCGGAACATCGGTGTCGCGCGCCATGGTGGCATCGACCGGCACGAAGTAATTTTCGCCCGCCAGTTGCAGGCCGTAGCCCGCAAGATAAATCACAGCGACCGTATCCGGCCCTGCCGTCTGCGCCTTCTTGATGAAATCGCCGAAGGTCTGCCGCAGCGTCTCGCCGTCGAGATCGCGCGCACCGACCACATCGAAACCCGCCGCCTGCAAAGTCTGGGCAATCAGGCCCGCATCGTTGGCGGCCGTCGCCAGCGGCGTACCCTGATAGTTGCCGTTGCCGATAACCAGCGCGACGCGGTTTTGCTGGCCTTGCGGAGGTGGTGTTTGCGTCTGCGCAGAGAGCGGCGACATCACCGCGGCGGCAAGCAATACCACCGCGACATTCAAAACCCTGATCATCCCGCGCATCCAGCGTATCCCCGTTCAGCCCATCCCGCCCAGTGGAGGTCAGACCACCTGAACATTGTTTGAACGAAAGATAGTCGGAATAAGGCAGCGAGTCTTCTTGCCGCCAATCACCTTATCGCAAGCCGCTTGGTGGAAAGCCGCTACACCGTCTGGACGTCCACCACGCCGGAGACGGCCTTGATCGCGCCTGCGATCTGCGGCGACACCTTGAACCGGCCCGGCAGCTTCAGTTCCACCTCGGTTTCGAGGTCCAGCATCATCACCAGCGTCACTTCGCCGTCGCCGGCTGCCGGACCCGCAGACTTGGGACCCGCAGACTTGGGACCCGCAGGTTTAGCAGGCTGGATCTTGTTACCTGGGGACACCGCCTGATGACCTTCCAGCCGCTTGGCGATCGACTCCAGCGGCTTGTCGTCGCGCACGAAGATGCGCAAACCCTTCTGGGTTTTGGCGGCGGCATCGTCGAGCGGTTCCGCATGGAGAATCCGGGCGCGCACATCCTCGCCCTGCAACTCCGCGCCGATCTGCATAAGCACGGCCGAGCCGGGTTCGAGCACATCGCGATACTGAGCCAGACCTTCGGAAAACAGCACGGCCTCGAAATGTCCGGTCGGATCGGACAATCCGATGATGCCCATCTTGTTGCCGGTTTTGGTACGGCGTTCCATCCGCGACACCACCGTCGCGGCAACACGCCCCGCAGTCGCGCCGGTCTTCACCGCGCGGGAGAATTCGCTCCATGACTGCACACGCAGCCGTTTCAGCGCCGTCGCATAGTCATCCAGCGGATGACCCGACAGGAAGAAACCGATGGCGTCGTATTCACGCCGCAGACGGTCCGCAGGCAACCACGGCTCGATATTCGGGAGAACGATGCTCGGCGCATCCGCGCTGCCACCGAACATATCGTTCTGGCCCGACGTCGTGGCTTCATGACCGCGCTGGCAGGCCGCAACGATCACGTCGGCGCCTGCGAATACCCGCGCGCGGTTTGAATCGATGGTGTCGAACGCGCCCGCCGCGGCCAGACTTTCCACCACACGCTTGTTGATGGCCCGTGGGCTCACCCGCGACGCAAAATCAGCCAGCGACGTGAAGGCGCTTTCGCCCCGCGCCTCAACCAGAAGATCGACCGCCTGTCCGCCGACGCCCTTCAGTGCGGCCAGTGCGTAATAGATCGTCTGGTCCCTGACCTCGAATGTCGCCCCAGAGCGATTGACCGACGGCGCCTCGACCTTGATGCCGAGCCGCAGCGACTCGGCGCGGAATTCCGACAGCTTGTCGGTGTTGTTCATGTCCAGCGTCATCGATGCAGCGATGAACTCCACCGGATAATGCGATTTCATATAGGCGGTCTGGTAAGAGACCAGCGCATAGGCTGCGGCGTGACTCTTGTTGAAGCCGTAGTCGGCGAACTTCGCCAGCAGTTCGAAAATCGTTTCCGCCTGCCCTTTCGGCACGCCGTTTTTGACAGAGCCTGCCACGAAGCCCGCGCGCTGCTTGTCCATCTCGGCGCGGATCTTCTTGCCCATCGCCCGGCGCAGCAGGTCAGCATCGCCGAGCGAGTAGCCGGCCATGACCTGCGCGATCTGCATCACCTGTTCCTGATAGATGATAACGCCGAACGTCTCCTTCAGGATCGGCTCCAGCATCGGATGCAAGTATTCCGGCTCCTCGTCGCCGTGCTTGCGCGCGCAGTATGTCGGGATATTTGCCATCGGACCGGGGCGATAAAGCGCCACCAGCGCGATGATGTCCTCGAAGCGGTCGGGGCGCATATCGACCAGCGCACGCCGCATGCCCTGACTTTCAACCTGGAACACGCCGACCACTTCGCCGCGCGCCAGCATCTCGTAACTTTGCTTGTCGTCCAACGGTAACGTCGCAAGATCGACATCAACGCCGCGCTGCTTCAACAGCTTCACCGCGACATCGAGCACCGTCAGCGTTTTCAGGCCGAGGAAGTCGAACTTCACCAACCCCGCAGGCTCGACCCATTTCATGTTGAACTGGGTGACCGGCATGTCCGATTTCGGATCGCGGTACATCGGCACCAGTTCGCTCAGCGGCCGGTCGCCGATCACAATGCCCGCAGCATGGGTCGAAGCGTGGCGCGTGAGACCTTCAAGGCGTTGCGCGATATCGAAGGCGCGCGCGACCACCGGGTCTTCGTCGCGGAAGGCCTGCAACTTCGGCTCGCTCTCGATGGCTTTCGCCAGTGTCACTGGTGCGGCCGGATTCTGCGGCACCAGCTTGGTCAGCCGGTCCACCTGCCCGTAAGGCATCTGCAACACGCGGCCGACGTCGCGCAGCACACCGCGCGCCTGCAATGTTCCGAAAGTGATGATCTGCCCGACCTGCTCGCGGCCGTAACGCTCCTGCACATAGCGGATCACCTCCCCGCGCCGGTCCTGACAGAAGTCGATGTCGAAGTCCGGCATCGACACGCGTTCCGGATTGAGGAAGCGCTCGAACAGAAGGCCGAACCGGATCGGATCGAGATCGGTCACGGTGAGTGCATAGGCCACCAGCGAGCCTGCGCCCGAACCGCGGCCCGGCCCGACGGGGATTCCTTGCGCCTTCGCCCATTTGATGAAGTCCGCGACGATCAGGAAGTAACCCGAATAGTTCATGCGGGTGATGACATCGAGTTCGAACGCAAGACGCTTGCTGTAGTCTTCCTCGGTCATGCCCGGCGCAAGACCATGCAGCGTCAGCCGCCCCGCAAGACCTTCGGCCGCCTGACGGCGCAGTTCCGCGCCCTCCTCGGCTTCCGCGTCGCCGGTGTTGTCGCCTCCCACCGTGAAGCGCGGCAGGATCGGCTTGCGTGTCCGTGGCCGGTACGCGCAGCGCTTCGCGATTTCGACGGTGGACGCCAGCGCTTCCGGCAGATCGGCAAACAGCACGGCCATTTCGGCGCGGGTCTTGAAGCGATGATCCGGCGTCAGCTGATTGCGATCGGTTTCCGACACCAGACGCCCGCCGGCGATGCACAGCAGCGCGTCGTGCGCTTCGTAATCGTCGGCGCTGGCGAAAACCGGCTGGTTGGTCGCGACCAGCGGCAGCCCCATCGCATAGGCCATATCGATCAAGGCGGTTTCGCAGCGGCGTTCGCTCTCGATCCCGTGACGCTGCAATTCAATGTAAAGACGGTCGCCGAACAGTTTGGCGAGCACATCGCAACGCGCCTGCGCCAAGGCCTGCTGATCGGCAAGGATGGCCTGAGCGATCACACCGTCGGGGCCGCCGGTCAGCGCGATCAGCCCGGCGGTCTCGCCGTCCAGCCACTCGATCTTGATGTGAGGTGCCTGATTGACAGGCGTGTCCTGAAACGCGCGGGAGTTCAACTTCATCAGGCTGCGGTAGCCGTCTTCGTTGGTCGCCAGCAGCACAAGCCGCGCGGGCTGGAGCGCATTGCGGGCAGCGGGATCCTGATCGCCGAAATCGACAGACATCGCGCAGCCGGTAATGGGCTGGATGCCGTAGGCGGCGAGCTTGTCCGAGAATTCCAGCGCGCCGAACATGTTGTCGTTGTCGGTCAGCGCCAATGCGGGCTGATGATCCCCCTTGGCGAGTTCAGCCAGCCTGGCAATCGTCATCGAGCCTTGCAGCAGCGAATAGGCCGAATGGACATGCAGATGGATGAATCCGGGGTCAGATGCAGGCGATTTCGAGGGGGCGTTTTTGGACATGCTGACCTTGGCAACCTTCGCAAAGTTTCATCGGCATGATGAACCCGGCGCGACGACGGAACGACCCACGATAGAACGACTCATGGGGGTCGATGGTGGTGCCTTGTACAACAGGTGTCTACGCGGAAGACCCGGACCCACTGGTCGAACGCGGGTCCATCATCGTTTTCCCCAGCCTCGGGCGGTTCCGAGGCCGGTCAGGTCACGCGTTCACGGCATCACATCTGAGGAATGACTTGCGCCCAAATCGCGATCATTCCGACGAAAAGCACAAGCGAGGTCAGGGCAGCAGCTTCTTCAACGAATGTCTTCAACATGACCGAACTCCCTATCGACTGGATCTATCGTCTCTCGTCTCTTGTCTCGACTCTGCGAGAACGTAATGAGAACATTGTTCCTTATTTGTTCTCCAAGTCAAGCGTCGGTAGTGGGTCAGTTTGAAATTTGACCTTGAGATAATTCGCTTGGTTAACAGAGCTTTCCGTTGATGCAGACGCCGCTTGTAAGGGCGCGGATGTTGCTGTCGATGCGCGATAGCGAACCCTCAACGTCGGCGCGCGCCGGTGCTGGTGACAGAACGGGCATAAGAACGTTGGCCCAAAGACCAGCGGCAATGACACCAAGCAAAATCTTTGTGCTGCGATCGATCATGGCTATCTCCTGTTTTCCAATAGCCAAGCCTGCGACGTCTCCCTGATCCATTCAAGGGCATCAGCCTCTTTCTCAAAGCCGAATATGCTGTCGACTTCACCACCGCGCCACAGAACGCTGACCGAGTGTCCTCTGCCGATAGCGTATTGCCGAACCACGAATTGATATTCTGGCTTGTAGTTCGCAAGCTCGAATTGTTCGATCAGGACAACGATGTCCTCAACTTCCCAAAGCTTGTCAGACACACCAGCGGCCATTGCTGGCGTGACCTTCAAGGTCTGATGGATGCGGACGAAGTTGTAGTACATCGTATGAAGCGCAATCGCTGCGGCGTGGTTTTCGACCTTCTTTGAGAACGCATTGGTCAGGCGCGTGAACCGGCGCATATGCATTCGCATCGTGAGGTTGCTGCGTTCAACGTAGGACGTGCTGATGTGCTTCGTATCAGGCTTACCGATCTTGGGATTCTTTTCAGCGCCGGTGCAGATGGCGGGGCTGTAGCGGGTTTCAGCCTGCGGCGGTGAACCGTAGTGCTTCACCAGCATCGCGTAATCAACGTCCTCACCGAACATCGCGTCAACGGCGGTCAGGTACGGACGGTGGCCGTCGCTGGTAAGCTGGACGCGGTTTGCCAGCCTGCCCTTCAAATCCGTGGTGAACTCAAGAGCGGCGTCCATATCGCGGCCAGCAAGAAGCCAGCTAACGATCAGCTTGGTATCGGCGCAGAGCGCGGTCCATGTCCAAACATCGCCAGCGACTTCGGGAGCGGCCTTGGCAGCCGCCACATTGCCGTTCTTCGCGTAAACGAACGACCAGATTTCATCCATCTGAACGCGCTTGCACGGCAGGTTGCGGAGCGTCTTATCCTGATAGGCGGCGCAGGCATGACCCGCGGTCACAAGCAATTTAGCGACCGTGTTCTTGCTGGCACCTGTCAGACGGGTCACAGCGCGGATCGACTGCCCCTCGCAAAGGAGGTGGAGGATTTGGGCGCGGGTCTTTCGGTCCAGCCTGTTCATGACCGGAGTATCTGACCCTTTATGCTTAGCGTCAAGTATTATTGTCAGTTTGGTTCCGAGTAAAGTTCCTTTTAACCTATGGTTGAGTGAGTCAAAGTGACTCACGTACTTGCAGAGTTTTGTTATTGACTTATATGTCAATCAGGACAGAATGGCTACGTCATGTCCGAGAGCAATCGCTCTTTCGGCTGCAGTTTCATGTCCCAGGAAGGCCAGAAAAACGGACTGTTTTGATGAGCCAGGAAATCAATGATCTTGTTTCCGGACCTTGGGAGAACGATCTCATGGAAGATCGTTGCAACAGGCTTCGCGCCAATTTGGAAAGTATTTTGGCAGGCGACCGCCTGACAGTTTGCTGGCGTCCTCACAGCGGGAGACCACGACACCAAATCGGCAGACTCGATGACCCCGAGGAAGAAGTATGGGACATCCGGAGCGTTGATAAGCCCGGCCTCCGAATCCTCTTCCGCTTTGCCGAACCGGATGTCCTTATTGCTTTCACATGCAGCCCAAGATCGGTGCCGTTACCTTGGCTGCATCGTCTGCCCCTATTGAGTGATAAGGATTGGAAGAGAGCAAAAACTGAATGCAAGCGACAATGGGGAGTTCTATTTCCGGCCCATGAACCACATAAAGGAGCCGACCTCAGTGATTACCTCTCAAACGCCATTTCTGACTGAGATTGCAGCGGGCCACCTTGGACCGCCGATTCCGATCGGCAAGCGATCCTATTTTCAGGAGCGGTTGAGAATTCGCGTTTTCAATTTTCTTCTTGAGAAGTTTATCGCGGCTCAGGCTAAGGGATTGAATAAGGCGCTTTTGGCAAAACGTATTGGCAAGACGCCGGACGTTGTTAATCGGTGGCTAGGCCAGCCCAGTAATCTAACAATCGACACCATAAGCGATCTATTGCTCGGTATCGCAGCAGAAGAACTGGAATTAGAATCTTCATCGCCGCTAGATAAGATTGCCGACAATTATTCTAGGTTTGACGATCTAGCATCAGCGAGCGCGCCGCCCAAGCCTGACAGTGTACCCGCTAGCGCGGTTACGCGCGCGGTTGACGAGCAAAAAATCAATCATGGAGCCGCAAAAGCGGCTTACTCTGCGTTGGGTGCCCAGTGAAAGTCATCAGTTATGATACCGGCCGCGTAACTTGGCTTTTCCCAACGGAGGAATTTCTCCCACTGGGAAGCGGCGATGGAAGAGCAATAATCGAGCAGGTAGCTGAGAAGTATGAATTTTCTCATCCCCCGCAAAACCCGTCACGCGAGGAAGTTGAAAAAAACGGCCTCAAATTTGGTGGAGGACGATTTGTTTTCGATGGAAAATTATTCGTCATCAACGAATTCGTTGCATACAACGATGGCATCGTCGCAGTTGCACCGGCAACCGAGCCAGCAACTGCATTTCTAGAAGATATTGTCGAATTTTTAAAAGAGGCGTTTCAATTTAGGTCTCCGATAACACCGATAAAAAAAGTAAGCGTTAGCAACGTAATTATTGAATTTGATGGCCCCATCAACTCGATGTTGGCTGAGCATGAAGCGTTTACGAATCTAATATCAGGCTATTTGAATGCAAATGAAGGCACCTCATTCCCTGCTAAGCTGAGCCGCCTTGATTTTACTCAGGATAGAGGTGCAAGCGAAAAGCCCGTATCGCTTCCAAAATGGACCCTAGAAGCGCGAGCGAACGTGCCTATTTCGCAAAATCGATATTTTTCGTCAGCAGCAATACCAACGAAACAGCATTTGCAGATGATTCAAGAGATTGAAGCCATATTCCTCAAGCGAACTGCAGGTAGCCACTAGTCGCTGTCTGACCACCTGCTTGTCGCGGCCTTTTTTGCGATCTCAGCACGGCGCTCCGGCGACATGGAATTCGCTCGCGCCTTCCCACCCTTCTTGCCCAAAGCCACCGCAGCCGGGTCCTTGCCCTCTTCCTCGGGCGTAGGATCGCGGTCCGGCTTTTCCCCTGTCGCAATATCGATGATCGATTTGGCGAGCTGGTTGGGGTCCCTAGGGCGCTTCGGCGGCTGTGACATGCAGGTCCTTTACTTGGCGGTACGCCAGTTTTGACACAGCCAGTTCGGCCGCCGTCATCTCCCGCGCCACGACTACTTTGCGGACATTCGCGCCCGGCCCGAGGTTTTGTCGCAGCGCGCCAGACGCAGCCACTGCGTCCTTGGCCCCGACCTCGAACCAACGGAAATCGACCGCCTTCCCGGCGACGTGGCGGTGGCCTATCCCGACTATCCAACCCTTGTGTGCAAGCTCTGCCATTGAACCAATATGGCCTTTCGAGCGTCCTATTTCCAGACGATCCCGCTGCCACAATCAAAGTGACCCACTACCCAAGCGTCGGAAATTTCGGCCCGGCCAATGTTCTGGCCATTGCTAACAAAACGTAAACCGCCCGTGTGTTTCGCAAATCCATCAACAGCCACGCAGGAACGTGAGTTGACGGATGCCGTTAAAAACGGTCTGGCTTCAACATCTTGAGGAAACCGGCATCGCCCGGCAGGAGATCACAATGCGCAACCTACTTTTGGCCCTCGCCGTGCTCGGCACCGGCTTCGCCGTCCAGTCCGCTCCGGCGCAGGCCCGCGATTATCCGTTCTGCCTTCAGGGCCGGGACATTGCGACCGGTCAGGGCGACTGCAGCTATTCGACCTATCAGCAATGCCAGGCGCGGGCGTCCGGAACCTATGCAGGCTGCTACGCCAATCCGTATTACGCCTATAACGACGATGAGCCGGTTTATCAGCCGCGGCGCCGTTATCGCCGCTCGGACTACTGAGCCGCTCTCTTCCGGCTGACGTCAGTCGAGTTCGACGACGTGGCCGTCCTGGAGCGAGACGCGGCGATCCATTCGCGCCGCGAGATCCATATTATGCGTCGCGATCAGCATCGCGACGCGTGTCGCCCGGACAAGCTGGGTCAGGGCATTGAACACATGATCTGCGGTGTGCGGATCGAGATTCCCGGTCGGCTCGTCCGCGAACAAAACACGCGGCGCATTGGCCACCGCCCGCGCAATCGCCACCCGCTGCTGCTCGCCGCCCGACAATTCAGCCGGCCGATGGGTGATGCGCTCCGCAAGGCCCAGATAGGACAGGATTTCCTGTGAGCGCTTGACGGTCTCCTTCTTCGGAAGACCGCGGATCATCTGCGGCATCATCACGTTCTCAAGCGCCGAGAATTCCGGCAACAACCGGTGCGACTGGTAGACGAAGCCGATATCGGTGCGGCGGATCTGCGTCCGTTCAGAATCGGACAGCCCCGACGTCGCGGTGCCGCCAACATAGACTTCACCTTCGTCCGCCTGCTCCAGCAGGCCCGCGATATGCAGCAGCGTCGATTTTCCCGTGCCCGATGGCGCGACCAGCGCAACCGACTGCCCTTCCCACAACGCCAGACTGGCCTTGTCGAGAATGGTCAGCGTGGCTTCGCCCTGTTTGTAACGCCTGCACACGTCATGCAGATAGACGACCGGAACGCCATTTTCCCCCTGCTCCATCGGTGCGCTCATTCGTATCTGAGGGCTTCGATGGGATCGAGGCGCGCAGCGCGCCACGACGGATACAGAGTCGCAAGAAACGATAACGTCAGCGCCATGATCACGACCGCCGCGGTTTCTCCGACATCGACTTCAGCCGGAAGCTTGGACAGGAAATAAAGTTCGGGTGAAAATAATTCGGTGTTGGTCATCCAGGAGATGAATTGGCGGATCGACTCGATGTTGAGGCAGACCAGCAGTCCGAGCAGGAAACCCACCAGCGTGCCGACCACACCGATGGCGGCGCCTGTGATCAGGAAGACCCGCATCACCGAGCCTTGCGATGCGCCCATGGTGCGCAGGATCGCAATATCGCTGCCCTTGTCCTTCACCAGCATGATCAGGCCCGAGACGATGTTCAGCGCCGCCACCAGCACGATCAGCGTGAGGATCAGGAACATGACGTTGCGCTCGACCTGCAGCGCATTGAAGAAGGTGGAATTGCGTTGCCGCCAGTCAACCAGAAAGATCGGCCGTTGCGCCGCTTCGGTCACCGCCTTGCGGTAGGTATCGATCTTGTCGGGATTGGCCGTGTAGATTTCGATGGCGGTGACATCGTTGGCGCGATTGAAATAGGCCTGCGCTTCCGTGAGCGGCATGAACACGAACGATGAGTCGTATTCCGACATCCCGATCTCGAACACGGCAGCGACCTTGTACGGCTTGATGCGCGGCGTCGTTCCCATCGGCGTCACCGCGCCACGCGGCGACACCAGCGTGATGCTGTCCCCGGCGCGCAGCGACAGTTGATCGGCGAGCCGGCGGCCGATCGCCACCCCCTGCTTCTCGTCGAAGCCTTCCAGCGTGCCCTGCTTGATGTTCTTGGCAATCGACGTGACGTTGTCGAGATCCTGCGCGCGGATACCCCGGACGAAAACGCCGGAGGCGTTGAACGGCGACGATGCCAAAGCCTGCCCATCGACCACCGGCGCCGCGAGGCGAATTCCCTGAACCTTGCTGATCCGCTCGGCGACCTCTTTCCAGTCGGTCAGCGGCGATTCCAGCGGCTGAACAACGATATGCCCATTCAAACCGAGAATCTTGTCGAGCAATTCCTTGCGGAAGCCATTCATCACCGCCATCACGATGATGAGTGTCGCCACCCCGAGCATGATGCCGAGAAACGAAAAGCCGGCGATGACCGAAATGAAGCCCTCTTTGCGCCGTGCCCGCAGATAGCGGGACGACAGCATCCATTCGAAGGGCGCAAAAGGTGGGGTCCGAACTGGCTCGCTCATGTCTGTTCCATAGTCCGGATTTTCACACGAATCGGGCTAATTCTAGTCGCCAGCCTCCGCGACTGCGACAGCACTGAAGATTATTCAGTGGACGATCATGATTGGGTGAAGCGGTTTATTGCCTCATCCAGGCTCATGAATTCACGCGATCCGTCGCTGCGGCGCTTGATTTCGACCTTGCCCTCGGCGAGGCCCTTCGGCCCGATCAGTATCTGCCAGGGAATACCGATCAGGTCAGCCGTTGCGAATTTGCCGCCCGGCCGCTGGTCGGTGTCGTCGTAAAGCACATCGACGCCCTTGGCCGAGAGCGCCGCATAAAGCTTCTCACACGCAGCATCAGTATCGCTGCCGCCCTGCTTCAGGTTGAGAATGGCGATATGGAAGGGCGCGACCTCTTCGGGCCAGATGATGCCGTTTTCATCGTGGCAGGCTTCGATAATCGCCCCCACCAGACGGGACACGCCGACACCGTAGGAGCCGCCATGGACCGGCTTCTCCGCACCATCGGGACCGGACACCATGGCTTTCATGGTGTCCGAGTATTTGGTGCCGAAATAGAAGATCTGCCCGACCTCGATCCCGCGGGTCTGCACCCGCTTGTCGGCCGGCACTTCGCTCTCATAGCGCGCCGCGTCGTGAACATCCTCGGTGGCGGCATAAAGATCCGTCCACTGCTTGATGATCGGCGTGAGATCGCCGTTGTAGTCCACACTCGCGTCCGGCACCGGCAGGTCGAGCACATCCCTGTTGCAGAACACGCCGGATTCACCGGTCTCCGCCAGAACGATGAACTCGTGGCTGAGATCGCCGCCGATCGGGCCGGTTTCCGCGCGCATCGGAATCGCCTTCAGGCCCATGCGGGCGAAGGTGCGCAGGTACGCCACGAACATCCGGTTGTAGGACAGCCGAGCCGCCGCCTCGTCGACGTCGAATGAATAGGCGTCTTTCATCAGGAATTCGCGGCCGCGCATCACGCCGAAACGCGGGCGCTGCTCGTCGCGGAATTTCCACTGGATGTGATAGAGATTGAGCGGAAGGCTCCGGTACGACCTCACGTAACTCCGGAAGATTTCCGTGATCATTTCCTCATTGGTCGGACCGTAAAGCAGTTCGCGCTTGTGGCGGTCCTGAATGCGCAGCATTTCCGGACCGTAGGCGTCGTAGCGCCCGCTCTCACGCCACAGATCCGCCAGCTGCAAGGTCGGCATCAAAAGCTCGATCGCCCCTGCGCGATCCTGCTCCTCACGGACGATCTGCTCGATCTTCTTCAGCACCCGGAAGCCGAGCGGCAGCCACGCATAGATGCCCGCCGCCTCCTGCCGCATCATGCCCGCGCGCAGCATCAGCCGATGCGACACGATCTCCGCCTCCTTGGGCGTCTCCTTGAGAATTGGCAGAAAGAAACGGGACAATCGCATGGGAACACTCAGGGTTTCGATTTGATCCGGGAATCGGCGGGGGTGCTTGGGAACCGTTTCACTGAAAGCGGATCAAACGGCAAAAGACAAGAGAAAGCATGGCGATCGGCAGTGTGACATTCCGGTCATTTGCGGTTCCGGCAGCCCATGCTAACAGCCTGACGGGGTTGAAATGACGGCAACACGGATCAGAGCGATAGGACGATGGGCTGCGTTTGTCGCGGCCTATGCACTTATCTTCAACGTGATGCTGACCAGCGCCCTGCTGGCCACGATCTCGCCCGCCAAGTTCAACGCCCTGCACGAACTCTGCCTCAACGGCGTTTCGGCGGCGCCGAAGGCTGACGGCAGCAGCGATCCCGGCAAGCCGATCATCCGCTGCCCGTTGTGCCTGTCCGGCATCGCCGCGATGGCCGACCAGCCGCCGCAGACCCCCGCGCTCGCCATCCGCATCGCGCTGCGCATCGCGTTTGAACCGGCGCAACACGACGACGGCATTACCCTCTTTGCCGCCAGCGATTACCAGCCCCGCGGACCTCCCCATCTGAGCTGACGACTTAGCGCTTTCGCGCATCCGTTCAATCGTCATTTTCATTTGGTGGATCTACACCCATGTTTTCCGTTTCCATACGGACGCGCAGCGTATTGCTGGCGTCAGCGTCAATCCTTGCCACGACTCCTTTCGCTCACGCGCAAACCGCAACTCAGGAGCTCCCGACCGTCAACGTGCAGGCCGAACGGCAACCTCGCCCGGCAAGAAATCGCGCCGCCGCTCAACCCGCTCAGACATCGGCTGCGCCAGCGGTCGCAGGGCCTGCAACCCCCGGCCCGCTCGGCGTCAAGACCGCCGATCAGGCACGCACGGACATTCAGCAGACGCCCGGTGGCGTCGCCATCGTCGCTGCGGAGGATTACAAGAACAACTCCGTCGCCAACACGATCAAGGACGTCCTCGGTTATGTGCCCGGCGTGTTCGCGCAACCGAAATGGGGCGACGACACCCGCCTGTCGATTCGCGGCTCGTCCCTGTCGCGCAACTTCCACCTGCGCGGCGTCCAGCTTTACATGGACGGCATTCCGATCAACACGTCGGACGGCTATGGCGACTTCCAGGAAATCGACCCGACCGCGTACAAGTACGTCGAAGTCTACAAAGGCGCGAACGCGTTGCAGTTCGGCGCAAACTCGCTCGGCGGTGCGATCAACTTCGTGACCCCGACCGGCCGCGACGCCAAGGTCAACAGCGCAGGCGTCGACATGGGCGCGTTCGGCTATCGCCGCTTTCAGGGAAGCGTCGGCGGAGCCAGCGGTCCGTGGGATGCGTTCTTCACGGCCTCGAACCAGAGTGCTGAAGGTTTCCGCGATCACAGCTACGGCCACAGCACACGCGCGAGCGGAAATATCGGCTATCAGTTCTCGCCGGATTTCGAGACGCGCTTCTACATCAATGCCAACGATGTGCGGCAGCGGATTCCGGGCTCGGTGACAAGAGCATCCGCGCTCACCTCACCGGAAACTGCCGCGCCTGCAAACATTACCAACGACCAGCAACGCAACATCGACACGGTGCGCCTCGCCAACAAGACGACGATCCGGTTCGACGCCACCACGGTGGAGTTCGGCGCGTTCGCGGTGGACCGCCACCTGATGCACCCGATCTTCCAGTGGCTGGATTATCAGTACAGGGACTATGGCGGCTTCGGAAAAGTGACCGACGACCGGATCATCGGTGGCTATCGCAACCGCTTCGTCGCTGGCGTGAACGTCATCAATGGCGAGATCGATAACAAGCAGTACCAGAATATCGGCGGATACAAGGGTTCGCTGCTGTCGTCGTCTCTCGACAAGTCGAAGAACACCTCGGTCTATGCGGAAAATTCGTTCTACTTCCTGCCGACCGTTGCAGCGATCGGCGGCACCCAGTTCCTCTACGCGACCCGCGATCGCACGGCGCGCGCCGGCGCAACGTCGAGCGGCTCAACGGAGTTCAATCTGTGGAGTCCGAAGGCTGGATTGCTGTGGAACATCGATCCGACCTGGCAGGCTTTCGCGAATATCTCGCGCAGCGCCGAAGTGCCAAGCTTCGGCGAAGGCTCGGCGATGATCGGGATACCGTTCTATCTCATCCGCCCGCAGACGGCGACGACGTACGAAATCGGCACACGCGGCAGACGCCCCGATCTGACATGGGAACTGACCGGCTATCGCGCCGAGATCAAGAACGAACTCCAGTGTTTGACGACCATCCAGACGCCGGGCTCGTGCACCGTGATCAATGCCGACCGTACGGTCCATCAGGGCATCGAGGCCGGTCTCGGCGTCGCAGTATTCAAGAACATCTTCACGAACGTTCCTGACGCGGACAAGGTATGGATCAACCTCGCCTACACCTACAACGACTTCCGCTTCGACAATGACGCCACCTTCGGCAAGAACCAGCTACCCGGCGCACCGCGTCACTTCCTGCGCGCCGAGGCGCTCTACAAGCACGCCAACGGTTTCTATATCGGCCCGAACATCGAATGGGTGCCGCAGGCTTACTACGTGGATAACGCCAACTCGTTCAAATCGGACGCGTATGCGATCTGGGGCCTGAAGGCTGGCGTCGATGACGGCACCTATTCGATGTATCTCGAAGCCCGCAACATCGCGAACACCGCGTATGTCGCCAGTGCAAGCATCGCGCAGATTGCCAACGCATCATCGGCGCTGTTTGAGCCGGGCACGGGACGCGCAATCTATGCGGGTATGAAGGTCCGATGGTAGTTGCCCACCATTTTCAGGCAGCTCAACTTCGACAGGCTCGAAACGCTCGCAAACGGCTGGTTTTCGGGTCAAATTCGACAATGGTGCAGTGCCGCAAAAATAGACATTTAATGCTGAAAAACGTGACAATCAAGAAAGCTTCAGCTACACAAATGCGTCAGCGCGATACGGCTATTCGCCGGATCGTCTGGTGGTCCAAGTCTCGGGAGGAGCCCCTGGCGCGCACAAGCAGCGTCGCCCCGTTCAATAAAGAATAAATCCAGCTTTATCGGGGAAAATAGGGTCGACACAATTTTTTGAGCAGGGCTTTGGCCCTGCTCTTTTTTCTTTCCGGCTTGCTTGAACGTGTGCGCGACGAAATGCGCGCGAAATCGCCTGCGTGATCGGGATGAAATATATCGCCGGTGGCGCGCGATTAGAGCGGAATACCCATCAGCTGGGTCAGGCGCTCGACATTCAGATAGCCGCCGCGAAAGGCCATCATTCCCGCAACGAAGATCACGGTCGAAATCGCCGTGGTCCAGAGCAGCTTGCGTCCCATGCGTGCTGCACTGGGCGCGCCGGGATCGGTGCCGGCAATTTCTTCGCCGTTTTCCATCTGGCTGCGCACGCCGAACGGCAGCACTGCGAACAGCACGATCCACCACAACACAAAGTAGATCGCGAACCCGGTTGAGATCGAATAGATCATCTATCTCACGCCCCTCTCAGGACTGTTCGATTTCGACGAGTGCCCCGGAGAAATCCTTCGGATGCAGGAACAGCACCGGCTTGCCGTGAGCGCCGATCTTCGGCTTGCCGTCCCCCAGCACACGCGCGCCCTCGGCCATCAGCGTATCGCGCGCAACGAGAATGTCCGGCACTTCATAGCAGATGTGATGGATGCCGCCGTCCGGATTGCGCTCGACAAACTTCGCGATCGGGGAATCATCGCCGAGCGGCTGAATGAACTCGATCTTGGTGTTGGGCAGCGTCGCAAATACGGTGATCACGCCGTGCTCTGGTAACGGTACCGCAGCGGAAATTTCCGCGCCGAATGCCGTGCCATAGATTTCGGCGGCCTTTTCGGCATCCTTCACTGCAATCGCCACATGATTAAGCCGGCCCAGCATACGTCACTCCTCGACACATCGAACGGAAATCAAACCATCAACACATGAACGACGCAGTGCGTCTTCTTGCCCCACTGCTCGTTGATCTCGGCGCGCACAGCCCGGCGTACCGATTCGGCAATCGCATCGGGATCGCGTTTGCGCGCGCGCGGCAGGCTCTCGACCGTGGACACAACCACATCGAAAACATCGTCGGCGATCACTTCGCCTTCCTTATTCTTTTCCGGAATACCGACCAGATCAACCTCGGGATCGTCTGCGAGCTCGCCCTTCTCAGTCACCGCGATGGCGACAAATGCGCAGCCCGCAAACGCCAGCCGCCTGCGCTCAATAACGGCGCGCGCCTTGTCCGACTCGAGAATGTTGCCGTCCTTGAAGGTCCGCCCGTTCGGCAGTTCCTCGATGATCGCCGGATCACCCGGCCCCAGCCGCACCAGATCTCCATTTTTGCAGATCAGCACCTTCGGCACGCCACAGGCGCGCGCGAGCTTGGCATGCTCCGACAGATGCAGCGCCTCGCCGTGAACCGGGATCAGCAGTTGCGGTCGCACCCATGAGATCATGTCGCGCAATTCGTCGCGCCGGGGATGGCCCGAAACGTGGACCATGTGGGTGCGGTCCGTGATGATCTCGATGCCTTGCGTGACGAGGCCGTTGATGATCGCGCCGACCGCCTTCTCGTTGCCAGGAATGGTTCGCGACGAGAAGATCACCGTGTCGCCCTTGTTCAGCGTCACCTGCGGATGATCGTCATTGGCGATGCGCGCGAGTGCTGCGCGCGGCTCGCCCTGACTGCCGGTGCAAAGCGCCAGCACCTTGTCCGGCGGAAAGCTGCCGTAGTAATCCGCGCTGCGAAAATTCTGCACGCCGTCGAGATAGCCGGTCTCGCGCGCCACCTGCACCACACGCTCCATCGCACGGCCCACAACGACGACCTCGCGGTCGGCGGCTTTCGCGGCGTCGGCCACAGCCCGCAGACGCGCCACGT
>Ga0315336_1003982_pt1 | contig 18494 bp, 14 predicted proteins | sample ASW5metaG_FD_204512 | JGI IMG/M metagenome (GOLD analysis project Ga0315336, IMG submission 204512) | Ammonia-oxidizing marine archaeal communities from Monterey Bay, California, United States - ASW #5 | ecosystem: Environmental > Aquatic > Marine > Intertidal zone | place: USA: California... | reverse complement strand
AACGTTGTTGAACAAGCACAACGTCCTTCTCCTCCTCCTCCTCCTCCTCCGCCCAAAGCTCATCCAGCAGATCGACACCGTCACCCTGAACATGGTAGCCGGGAGTCTCTTCCGAAAAGCCACTTCGACTAAGACCCGCTAAGTCTTGCTGAGCACTAAAGAAGAGAAAGATCGCAAGGGTAACCAGGGGTATCCAGAGGGGAAGCGTCGGATGAGGTTGGGGATGTTGTACAAAGAGCGGTAACACAGCTAAACCAACGGCAACACCCATCGCAATGCGGCTCGTCACGATACATGCCGTACGCCGCCCCACGAGCGGCCACAGCGTGGCTCGCAGGGCAGGTCCCCCATCAAAAGGATAGGCCGGCAATAGATTGAGTAACAATAGCATCCAATTCAGCCAGAGCGTCAATTTGCCAGCCAACACCCAGGAACTGCCCTGACCTGACTCGACCAACTGGGACGGCACAAACGGCTGTAACAACCCCAACACATGCACGCTTGAATCGAACGAGAGGGCAATCGCTGCCAGGACAACCAGACTCAAATGGACAAGTGGACCCGCCAGGGCAACGAATACTTGCACTTCGGGTTGGTCAGGAACACGTGGCGAACAGAGACCACCAAAAGGACCAATCACAATTTGGTCGACCTGGCCACCCAGCTTGATTGCAGCCACCGTGTGGGCAAATTCATGGAGCAGCAAACTGATCAACAATATGCCAACGGTGATCAAACCTGGGCCGAGCATATCGCCAGCCGTGACCGCCAATGTCAACACGATAAAGATCAGAAACAGAATGTGGAGTCTGACCGGAACGCCCCAAAATCGGCCCAGGGTTAAGCTCCAGACAGTTACTTGACGCCCTACCATGGCTAATCTCAGCACACGAGACTGTTGCAGAGCCAATTCAACGGACAGTACACTCGTCAACTGATAGACAAGTGTCCCAGATACCTATATCTTACCAGCCCATTCGCGGGAGGGCAAACGCCTGCCGGTTCGTCTCGCGGGAATCCTTCTTGGGCGTCGATCGATAACCATCCCCTTACCGGTATAATGGTATTCATGAACAGCAATCACAACATTCAACCACTATTGCAAACTCGACGCTTTACTGTGGTCGAGCACCAGATCACTCGACCCGACGGTTCCGTCGCCACCTGCGCAGCCGTTGAGCACCCCGGAGCGGTGGTCATTTTGCCCATTCTTCCAGACGGAAAAATCTGCCTCATTCGCAATCATCGCCTCACGGTCGGAGCGACGATCCTGGAACTTCCAGCCGGCACGAGAGAAGAAAACGAAACACCACTTGAGACCGCCAAGCGGGAATTAGCCGAGGAGACCGGCTACCGAGGAAACCGCTTTGAGAAACTTGCCGAGTTCTTTACCTCTCCGGGAATTGTGAACGAACGCATGCACGCTTTCGTTGCCACTGAGCTGACCGCTGGTTCTCCGGCGCGGGAAGCGAATGAGGATATCGAAAACTACATAGTGGCATGGGACGAAGTGCTGGAAATGGTTATGCAGGGAACCATCCAGGATGGCAAGACACTGGTCGCGGTGTTGCTGTATGACCGCCAGTTGCATCGTCTTGCGTAGCGGAAATTGGTTCCACTCTTGCTGAGCCGCGGGACTGGAATTCAACTTTTGCTTGCGATTTTGCAACTGGAAAGCAAGTGTTACTCCACGGTTACACTCTTGGCCAGGTTGCGCGGCTTGTCGACGTCGCAACCCCGCAAGACGGCAAAGTGATAGGCGAGTAATTGCAGCGGTACGGCGGTCACAATTGGCTGTACAAAACTTTCGGTAACGGGAATGGTAACCACATCATCGGCAATTTCACTGGCACGGGTATCGAGTTCATCGACAACCGCAATGACAGGGCCGCCACGGGCCTTGATTTCCTCCATGTTTGAAATAACTTTGTCGTAAACCTCTCCCTGAGGCACAATAAAAACGCTTGGCGTGTTTTCATCGACCAGGGCAATCGGCCCATGCTTCATTTCTGCGGCAGGATACCCCTCGGCATGAATGTAACTGATCTCTTTGAGCTTTAATGCACCTTCCAAAGCCGCCGGGAAATTGAACTGCCGACCGAGGTAAAGGAAATTTTCGGCCGCTGCATATTTCGCTGCGATACGGCGCGCTTCGGTATTCGTCTTCAGTGCTTGCTCAATGTATTCCGGAAGTTTCTCCAACTCCGCAATCACCCGCAAACCAGCTTCATAACTCAAGTCCCGGATACGACCAAAATAAAGGGCGAGCATCGCCATGACCACGCATTGCGATGTGAACGCCTTGGTCGAGGCAACTCCGATCTCGGGGCCCGCGTGCAAATAAACGCCGCCATCTGCTTCGCGGGCAATCGTGCTGCCAACCACGTTGCAGATGGCCATTGTCGGATGACCCTTGCGCTTCATCTCGCGCAGGGCAGCCAGAGTGTCGATCGTTTCGCCACTCTGGGTAATCGCAAACAACAATGTCCCCGGAGAATGAGGTGGATTGCGATACCGCAACTCGCTCGCATACTCCACTTCAACGGGAACGCGGGCAAGAGCCTCGATCATGTACTCTCCCGCAAGTCCCGCATGCCAGCTTGTGCCACACGCAGTCATGACAATACGATCAATCGATCGAAGTTGTTGTGGCGAGAGATTGAACCCGCCAAAAATTGCAGTCGCCTCATCACGATCAATCCTCCCGCGCATCGCGTTCCGCGCCGTCTCTGGCTGCTCAAAAATCTCTTTGAGCATGTAGTGTGGATAGCCCTGCAATTCCACCTGAGTAGTCTCAATCTGCAATTCCTGAACATCATGCCGAACACGGCCTTCATCGCGGTGGATAACACGGATTGTCTCAGCCGTTACGACCGCCAACTCGTGGTCAGCAAGGTAGACAATCTTGTCGGTGTAACCAACCAGCGGTGATCCATCGCTGGCAATAAAATGCTCACCCTTGCCGACGCCAATTACCAGGGGACTACCAAGCCGGGCAGCAATGATCAGATCGGGCCAGTCGTGAAATACGATCGCTAAACCGTAGGTGCCGCGAAGTTGCGACAACGCCGATTGCACCGCACCGATTAAAGGAGCATACGGTTCAGCGGGGTCCGAAACCTCCCAGTCAACATCCTCCATCTCGCTGGAAATAAGGTGGGCAATAACTTCCGAATCCGTCGAACTCTTGAAGACATAACCTTTTTGCTCAAGCTGCTCTTTCAACGTGTAAAAATTCTCAATGACGCCATTGTGCACAATCGCCAATCCAACATCACCACCCAAGTGCGGATGGGCATTGGTGTCGGACGCCGGCCCGTGGGTCGCCCAACGTGTGTGACCAATTCCAACATGACCCTCGACCGGCGATTTCCGTAACGCGTTTGCCAGGTCATCAATCCGCCCAGCCGTCTTGGTAATCGCAAGCTCGCCAGCTCCATCGATCGTCACCACACCTGAGCTGTCGTATCCACGATACTCAAGCCGGCGCAACCCCTTGAGCAAAAAATCTATGGCTTCACACGAGCCAATGTAGCCAACAATTCCGCACATAGGCCAACAATCCTTCCTATCAAAGAGTTCCCTCCCCCGCGGCAACATTGCCGACGAGGAATGAACCAAGATAGCTCATTGGTCCCCCTCCTTCCAGCGTAAACGCTGTCAACAGATCCATCTATCACTTTGCAGACAATTTTTGTATCACTCAAAACAGAGCTTTCTTACCCGGTGATCCATGATGCCAGGCAAATAAAAAATGAGAACTTATGTTGTCATTCCTGCCCGCAAGGCGTCGACCCGACTGCCAAACAAAATGCTCCTTCGCAGTACGGGACAGTCGCTGATCCAACACACATTCGAGGCTGCCTCCGCTGCCAGCAAACCTGTCGGTGTCCTCGTCGCCACCGACCACCAGGAGATCTACGGGGAAGTGATCGGCTTTGGTGGTCGTGCCGTTCTGACCAGCCCTGACTGTGCTAGCGGAACAGATCGCGTTGCCGAAGTTGCGCAGACTCTAAAAGACGCCGATATCCTCGTTAATCTTCAGGGCGATGAGCCAGAAATCGCTCCCGCGGATATTGACCACGTGATCGAACTTCTCGAAGAAAACCCGGCCGAACAAATGGCCACCCTGGCGACTCCTATCCAAAATCGTGACCAAATCCACGATCCATCCTGTGTCAAGGTGGTCTGTGACTGCCGGCAACGGGCACTCTATTTCAGCCGCAGTCCGATACCGTACGTGCGGGATAAACTACCTGTCGACAGCAGTGGAGAATCTTTGTTCCATCAGCACGTCGGACTCTACGCATATCGGCGAACATTTCTGTTGCAATTGGCGGCCACGCCCCCCTCGTTGCTTGAGCAAGCCGAAAAGCTCGAGCAGCTCCGCGTATTGCAAATGGGCGAAACAATTTGCGTGGGTATCGTTGAGCATGTAGCCCAGGGAATCGATACGCCATCAGACTACGCTGCTTTTGTCAGCCGAAATCTTCGCCGTGCCGGGTAAACCTCAGCTAACGATCCCGCCGGTGTTCTCGTCACCGTCCCGACAATCGATCGCCACGGTTTGCCGATCGCCAAAACACCCGCGTGGCTCGTCAGTTCGACTATTGCAGTTTTGATCCCACCGATCGTACGAGGGTAAAAGCTGCTTTGAAGGTGCCTTCAATAGGTTAGAATCATGAAACCATGCAGCATCCCGATCTGTCATCACGTCTCCCCCTGTTGATCACCGGCATTGCGGGTGTCACGGGTTCCAACGCGCTTCATTATTTCCAGACAAAATACCCGGGGCAGGTTATCGGCATTCGTCAGCGGGACAACTGGCGGTTGAAAGGACCTGGGATTATTGCCTGTAATGCTGAAGACCCTCACGCACTTGCCAAGTTGTTCGATCACTACGAGTTTCGGTCTGTGCTGAATTGCGCTGGTAACTGTGCTTTGAAAGCATGCGAACTCGATCCACGGATGGCGTGGAGAACCAATGTGGAAGGTCTGCTTAATTTGCTCGCCATCATTGTTGACAAACCAGTCCGGCTCGTACACTTGTCGATTGATCTTGTATTTTCGGGACGTGATCGTGGCCCTCATGCTCCCGGATACGTCGAATCGGAACGGCACGATCCGGTAACCGTCTTCGGCAAGACCATGGTTTCCGCCGAACAACTCCTGGCGGATTGGATTCCGCAAGCATGCGTACTGCGGATCTCACTGCCAATGGGGGTGAGTTTCAATGGGCATGCCGGAGCGATCGACTGGATTCAATCGCGGTTCAAACATCACCGTCCAGCAACCCTCTATTTCGACGAAGTTCGTACCCCAGCTTACACCGACTGTTTAAGTCGGCTCTTCTGTAAGATCCTGGCAAGTGACATCTCGGGTTTGTTCCACACGGGCGGGCCAAGGCGGCTAAGCCTCTACGAAATTGCGCAGATCGTCAATCGCGTCGGGGGATACGATCCCAATTTGCTGATGGGGTGTCCCAGAATCGAAGCTGGCCCCATCCCGCCGCGGGCGGGCAATGTTGCCATGGATTCCACGAAACTTGCCAACGTTTTTGGCGGCCCTCTTTTGAGTGCCTGGCCGTACCACGAACAGTTTGTACCCACGTCTCGCGACTGGCATTACCACCGCGGGCCCGAACAAGGTTCTGAAGCACTACTTGCCGAAACCCTCTATCGAAACCCTTCCAGGACACCGACTGATGACATCGATCAAAAACGCAAGAGCCGTCGTTTGCCCGTGAAATGATAGCAAATCGACAACGAGCAGGGATTCGGCATGCTAGCAGTAAGCACTCTCGCAACCGCCTCTGTTGATGGGTCCTCCGCAGTTGATGTGGACGTCAAAATTATTCTTTTAGTTAACCGCCGCCGCAAGTCGATGCTCCAGTAAAACTGGTGCGGTTGATTCATTTGCCCATCCGCCAACAGGTTTCCACTTGAATCGGATTTTGTGCTGCTGTCATCACCCAACTCCCACACAATAGGTTTTCCAATCCCTAATCAACTTGCTTTCCCGTCGACTTCCTTCTCACCTGAAATAGCGTTGATCATCTGTACGTACCAGCGGCCAGAACATCTTGAGCGATGTCTTTCCTCGGTCGCGAATCAAACGGCTATCAATCAACTCGAGGTGATTATCAGTGACGACGGTTCGCGCGATAACACTCAAAGCGTGGTAAGGGCCTTTGCTGACCGCAACATTTGTCCTGTTCGCTTTGCCACTCAAAAACACAAAGGGTTTCGTGTATCCCGCGTTCGCAATAATGGCGTCTCCTACTCCACGGCACCCTATTTGCTTTTTGTCGATGGCGATTGCGTCCTGCCCACCGATCACGTTGAGCACCACCTGGCGGCCCGCCAGGACCATGTCGTGATCGTTGGCGACAGCCTGCGACTGGACAAGGTTGAGTCGGAGCAGATAACAACAAGTACAACACTCGGCAACAAAATGTTAAACCGGTATATTTCCCGGCAGGAGACATGGAAGATATTTCGCAAACGCTGGAAGGACCACTTTTATGGCTGGCTAGGTAGTCCGATGCGACCTCGGCTGACGGCGAACAACTTCGCACTTTGGCATCACGACTTTGAACGAGTCAACGGATTCGACGAAAAATTCATCGGTTGGGGCCTGGAAGACGTGGACCTTCAGCGACGGCTAAGTTTGCTTGGACTCCGCTTTCAAACCATCCTTCACCGCACATCCTCTTATCACCTGTGGCACCCGCGCGAAGCGAGTTTCGCGCGGAATGCACTCGGCACTTCCAATCGGAAATATTACGAACAGGGAGTGCAGACGGCCGCTTGTTCGCAAGGTCTGAACCGGACAGAAACTGGCGACTTTGAAACAATCAACATGAGTCCCTCCCAAACTGGCCACCCTTGGCATTCGAAAGCCGCTTGAGACCCGTTCAGAACGAGACTCAGCTAAGAGGGACAACGTGGCGTCTCAACCAAGTTCGGCACGGTGTGAAAGGTCACCCTAAGACCTCAATCGTGTTGTTTACCGGATGCCCGGTAACGTTGTCAAAGTCAACGTCCGGGATACGGTCACTGCAATGTACTTTGCGCATGTATGCGGGCCGTAATTGGTATTCATATCGCATGTATCCACTTCGCTATCACATGCGAGCAGAGTCTCGTCACCTTCTCTCTCGACATGATCTTGGGCAATCTTCAACTTAGTAGCGTCTGTGCAAACAGAGCAAGCCAGTGGAAAAAGTTGCCTCAGAAAATGACCTCGCAAGATAAAAATTTAATGACGGCCTGCCCAGAGTGATTTGCCGTGTTTGACCATGATAGCTTCGGAACTGCCTTCCGCATGGCAACACACATCCCAACAGCAAGACCTGCAAGCGGCGGTGTTGCAGGCGAAGTTGGAACCGTTTCCTGGGAGATGGCAACGGATACCAGATTCCTTAATTGACACGCCGATTAGTGTTTGGTATTGCCTCCCCTGGCTAGTGGTCTCCTTGGCTTTTATTGCGGCAGCAATCCCCTTACCGGAGGGCAACCCGACATATCGTTTTTGGGCATGGGTGTAGCAACTACTGACTGCTATGAACCAGAAGGGCGCGGCGTTACGTGGCCTGAATACCCGTTACCCCAGGAACTGTTGCGCGACGGATTTTCGTGGCATCTCCTGCTACCCGCCAGGAACGTAAAGAAGCAGTGATCTGCCAATTCTCTACGTCCCTGGAAAGGCTGTTTGGTTGAACTGGGGAAGACTTTCCGAAAAATCTCCATGAAGGCAAAGACCATGAGCAGCAATATTGCTGTCGTTATCCCGGTTTACAACCGCAGGCAGTCCGTGTTGGAAACGCTGCAGTCCGTTGCTACCCAGGATGTGTTGCCACACCAGGTCGTTGTGGTAGACGACGGATCGTCCGACGGTACCGGTGAGGCTGTCCAGCGCTGGCTTCATGGGCAAACACGTCTTACAAACGCAACGGTACTTCGGCAGGAAAATCGCGGTGTGGGAGCAGCACGAAACCGCGGTTTCAACGAGATTGGAGATTGCCCTTACGTAGCTTTTCTCGATTCAGATGATTTGTGGCCTGTCGATTTTCTGGCTCGATCCCAGAATGCCCTTACAACAAACCCGCATGCCATTGCGGTCACGTGTGACCAGGTGTTTTCTGGCTTGCAGCGGCGCAAACGGTTTCGCAGCATGTCGGCAATAACAGAAAATGCAACGGCCTGGTTGTTTTGCAACGACGGAGCCCTTAACTCTTGTTCGGTCCTCCACAGTGAAACCTTTCGTCAACTGGGTTGCTATAACGAAAGCCTGCTGACTGGTGAGGATGTCGATCTGTTTCTGCGCGTGAGCCTCATGGGTCCCTGGCTTCACATGGAAGGGGAGCCGGTGGTCCATCACCGAGGTTTGTGTGCAGAGCGCGGGGAAGAGGAAAATCTCAGCGAGAAATTCGGTGACTCCTGTCGCCGCTGGGCCTTAATTCACGAAAACTTTATCCACCAAACCACTGGTAAGCAGTATCTCAGTCGCAATGTTTGTCGTAATCGGTTGGCGTACTACTGGTATCGAGCCGGGCGTCAATTGATGCGAGCCAAACGCGTTAATGAAGCCCAACAATGCTTCAGGCGATCGTTGACTTGGCGCCTTTGGCAAGGTAACACGTGGTTTCGGCTGGCCCAAACTTTTTTGTCTCCACAAGGTTGACACGATCAGCCTGGCACCCGAGAGCATCGGTATCCACGCGTGGAACCAGACACACGTCGGCGGGCTCTGCCATCACGACTTCTTCTGATCTCCAAAGGATGAGAAGGCCCTGGAGGATTTGAACCGGCTGCCGTAAAAGGTCTTTCAGTCCGTCGGCAAGAGCAAACACTTGATGCCTTGCCGAGACCGGACCGTGTCAAACGCCGCCTTCCACTGGGTCAACGGGAAACGGCTGCTCACAAGCGGCGTGGTCCTGATCGCACCCTCGCCGAGCAGTTGGAGAGCCCGTTCCCATGTCCCATGGCAGTAGGTAAAGCTCGGGAGAATCGTCAACTCCTTGATAATCGCCTGGTCTAAATCAATTGCGATCTCGCGACCGGGCAGACCAACCGTTACCACTTGAGCCGCCTTGCGTGCGAAGGTGATGCATTGCTCCAGGGACGCCTTTGATCCACCACACTCGATGGTGACATCGGCTCCCAGACCATCGGTCATCTCCAGAATCGAATCGAGAGAGTCCGTTTGTCCATTGATCACAACGTCGGCGCCCAAGTCCCTGCCCACGGCGAGACGATGCTCATCTCCCCCGGTACCGGTCAGGACCACCGTGGCTCCGCGCGATTTCGCCGCTTGCAAACACAACAGGCCGACGGGCCCCGGCCCCGATACGAGAACGACATCGCCGGGCGAAATCGTGGCCCGCTCGTAAACTGCCCGAACGGCAACCGCGGTTGGTTCGGACATCGAGCCAGCTTCGAAGTCGACGTTGTCGGGTAGCCGGTGCAGGCTTTCTTCCCTTTGGCAAACGTATTTTGCAAAGGCCCCGTCCACATGGACACCCATGCTCTGTCGACGAACACAGAGCCCTATGAGTCCGTCCTGACAGAAGCGACATCGTCCACACGTATATTTGAAGGTCTCGGAGGTGACCCGATCGCCAACCTTGAATCGGGTCACCTCGGCACCCATTTCCACCACGACACCCGACATCTCGTGCCCCAACACCATCGGCGGGCAATTCGTGTACTCGTCATCATGGATGTGAAGATCCGTCCCGCAGATCGCGCCAACCTTGACCTCCACTTTCAGTTGGTCAGGCTCCGGAATGGGCTCGGGCAAGTCCAGGACCTCAAGGTTCCCGATGCCGGCAGCTGTCTTTACGAGGGCTTTCATCGCCTGGTCCGAATTTCGCTGATGATGATCTCCAGACCATCGACAAGACTGTTCTGAAATCGAACGACGGGACCATAGGAGCGAAAGTTTTCCGGAACTACCGATCCCTCGTCACATGCTTTGACAAAGTCAGGAAACTTCTGCCGCAACTGCTCGATTACCTCGCGGGGCGCGGATGATTCGATGCGGCTTTCCACCCGGGGAGACTCCCTGACCAGCGTCTCGGTTAGCTTTCCCGAAAGAGTCACTGCCATGCCGGGCCCCACGAGTTCCGTCCAGTGTGACGTTGAACGGGCACCGCCAGAGAGAATGCTGGCCTCGTAGTTTCGTTCACGATAGACCTTGTATGCAGCCCGTGCGGTGCAGAGTCCCGCCTGGCATCGCACCTCGTCCGAAACTTCAACACCGCGTCGAGCCGCATCCTCGGCCAGGTATTCGTCAAACATGCCTGGCAGCATCGTGATGAGGCACCTCGGTTTCTTCGTGGTACGCTGCAATCCCCGGCGATGCGCCTCGGCCATGTGGATGTACTGATCCACCGAGAAACTCATCGTGCCGATCGTGGACCAGCCCCGCGCCGTGAGTTCCTCCAGCGCCTGGGCACCTTCGACCGTCGCCGGCTGCTTGATGATGACATTTTCGCCGAGGTTACGAAATCTCTCCGCCTCGTCAAGTAGCGCCGTCAGGTTATCATTTCTGAAAGGAGTGCCCTGAATCGCGACATGCCCGTAGCGGCCACAGCTCTCTCGATAGAGAGCGTGGAACATCTTCAATGGCCGGGACACCGCTTTCTGAATGACTTCCATGGCCAACTGCTGTTCATCTTTTGTGCCAGCATGCTCCAAAACCTCATCGACCGTCGCATGGACGAATTCGGGCTCCGCCTGGAGAAGCGTGGCGATGTAACGCGGGTTGGATGCGATGCCAACCGCTCCAGCTGTGAGGCCCAACTCAATCCCGGGGAGGGCTGGATTGTTGACCCAGAGTTCCGTGTCGAACTGCTCGTGGACCTCGTGAAAATAACTCATCTCTTTGTCGCCTCGATTAAGCCCTACAACCACCTCGAGATTCCAGTGACTCCGAACACGGTCACCACGAACCCGAAGGACCACGCAGACAACCAACAGCCGACCCATCCACAGCTCCCGCAGCAAGTGGACTTGCGTCTAACTACAGTATCGAAAAGCACCACAAGCCACAAGTAACGGTTGCCCAGACAACGTCAACGGGCGTGAGTACGATGATCGGATCCAGCGTACACCAGAACCGCGTAAAGATCGTAGCCAATTCACAAGTCGCGAGGCTCCGCTACGGTCCAAATTAGCACTGTCGAATTACTGACGCGGCGGCAAGTGATACCCGTGCGCGTTTAACCGAATGCGATACAGGCCGTTGCCAGCCGTGATGTACAGCAGGTTGCTGTCCTTGCCACGACCAAAACCGACGTTTGTCGGTACTTCGGTCTTGATGTAGGCCAGTTCCTTGCCTTTCGGCGAATAGACGACGATGCCCGGACGGTTTTCCGCCCGCACGGCCACGTACAGGTTGCCATCGCGGTCGCAAACGAGGCCATCCGGTCCGTCGAACGGCGCGTAGTCGGCAAGCACCTCGCGGAATTTCGCAGATCCGTCTTCGGACAGGTCATACGCCAGGAGCGCCATCCGCCCCTTGTGCAGCGGCACGTTACCCTTGTCGGGCTGGTCGGCAGGGGCATCTTTAAAAAGACGCTCAAACGCCGTAGCGCCATTGTCATTGCTGACCACGTAAAGTGTCTTCTGATCGGGCGATATGCACACTCCGTTGGCCTTGCCTGCATCGGTGATGATCCGCTCGATCGATCCATCCGGGTCAATACGGTACACACCCACCACCGGCTGGTAGATCGGTTCGTGACCCAGATAGCGCGGATCGCTGAAATAGATGCGGCCCTTCTCGTCGATGGTAATGTCATTGGGGGCATTAAAGCGGTGGCCTTCGAACAGACCCGCGATCACATAACTCATGCCGGTCTTCATGTCGGTGCGAATCACACTTCGGCCTCCGAAGTCGGCTCCCTGGGCGACAATCATGTTGCCCGCCGCGTCGAACTTGATTCCGTTAGACATCCCGCTTGGTGAGCGAAAAATAACGGTCTTGCCAGTGGCCGGATCGAACTTCCAAATGTGCCCCGCGTGGAACGCACCATTTTCATCCCGCGCAAGATGAGAAAATGTGATGTCGCTGAAATAGACCTTCCCGTCCGGGGCAACCGCGACACCCTCGGTCAACACAATGCCTTCGAACAACTTCTCCGGCCTGGCACCCGCCGGTACAATGCCCTCGTCGCCCAGCACGGTGCCAGGTGAGAAAATCCCCGGTGAGAACATCCAAGCGACGACAACAGCAAGCAAACTCCATTTCTTGGGAAAAATCTTCTTGGAAAAAATCATAGTGGCTTTCCTACATGGGGATTCGTAAGTGTCACGGCGAAACAACGCGGCTCAACAATCGTAAACGATAAACGATTTTGATCCGTTGGCGCCGCGATTTCAACAGTCTGGCTGCAAATAGAGCCTCCTAGTGTTCACATGACCATTAGTATCGTCCCGAAAGGGGACCATTTTTGGAAATCGTGTGGCTCGCAGGCGGTGTGCAACCCATCGGCGAACGCCGATTTTCAAGATAATTTCGACGGACGTTTCGGCGGGCTAGTTATGGTAGTTACAGGGCTCCCTGGGAAACGTTTTTCCCAAGTCGGCATGCGGCATTTGGCGGTAGTGTGGCAGCAATCGACTCGATCCGAGACTCGCGGCTGTTGTAGAATCAAAAGCTGTAAACAGATCCCTTGAACCATCGCAATCACTGGCACCATGATTTCCCACAATTCCAACTACCTGTTTGTTGTCATCCTGCTCGCGATGCTTGTTGCACTGTGCCCTGCAGAGCCGTCGACTGTCGCTGAAAAAACGGTAGACCTGACGCATCCTTTCGACCAACGAACGATCTACTGGCCCACGGAGACCGGGTTTACCTTGCAGAAGGGGCCAGCCGGGTTCACGGATCGTGGCTACTATTATGCCGCGAATCGTTTCGCCGCACCGGAGCACGGCGGCACGCATATCGACGCTCCGATTCACTTTTTCGAAAACGGGCTAACGGTCGACCAGATTCCATTGTCACAGCTCATGGGAGACTGCGTGTGTGTGGATGTCTCTTCTCAATGCGCGGCAAACCGCGATTACCAGGTAACTGTCGAGGACTTCCGCCAGTGGGAGCGAGCCCACAACGGGTCGTTGGAAGAGAAGATCGTTTTACTGAATACAGGCTACGCTCGGCGGTGGCCCAAACGCGAAGACTATCTCGGCACAGCGGCGACCGGCCCCACCGCTGTGAGCCAGTTGCACTTTCCGGGACTCGACCCGGCCGCGGCCACCTGGTTGGCGACCCGCCGGCGGATCAAGGCCGTTGGTATCGACACGGCCAGCATTGACCACGGACCGTCTCGAAATTTTGGCAGCCACGTCAACCTGTTCCGCGAAAATGTACCTGCGTTGGAGAACCTTGCCGCGCTCGACAAGCTACCCGCAACAGGATTCAAAATTATTGCACTGCCGATGAAGATCGCCGGGGGATCAGGTGCGCCATGCCGCGTGGTAGCGATTATTGCTGAGTGACGCGTCGCTCACTTGGCTTCTATTCAGGAAGATCTTTGCTTTCGATATCCGGAGCTTTGGACAAGTCATTCGACGCTCGCAAGTTCTGGACTTGTTCTGCGTACTTGGCGTTTTCCGTTGCAAATTTCCAGACCATAAAGGCCAGGAAAAACGCCAAACAGACCACAACCATCAGCATTTCCCAGCCTACGAAAGGATAGAGCGGCCCAACTTCCGTCGGGTTGTTGTTCCAGTTTTCAATGGGACCGGTTGAGTTCATAGGTCACTCCCGTAGCTCGGAGATCATGGGGTTCTACGTTGCCAGCCGACTTTGCAAAACCTCACGTTCGGCGGCAGCAAGTTCATTTCTGTCGGCAGTTTCGCTGGCCAGAATATCGTGATCCAGCCCTGCCACTTCCACTTCTCGTGGAATACGCAACACACCGAGTTTCTTGAGAGCCCACGCCAGAATGAAGCACGGTATGAATCCCAGCACGAAGAACACGATCACGGCGCCGATCAATTGCCCCCACGGCGTGATCGGGGCATAGCCGGCAGTGGGTGAACTGGGATAGCCCCATAGGACGAAGCCCGCAGCGATCACCCCAATTGCCCCACAATACCCGTGAATGGCAACGGCTCCCACGGCGTCGTCGACCTTGAACTTTCGTTCCACCCAGTAATGCAACTTGTAGCCGCACCAGACGCCGACGATGGCGATCAATAGCGCCTGCATAGGATGATACAGATCGTTGCCTGCCGATGCCGTGATGATGCCGCCCAGCCCGCCTTGAAAAGTCCAAAATGGATCGCCCTTCGACACCATGTAGCCAATCAACAGGCCGCCCGTCAGGGCCATGAGGAAGTTGAACGTAATCGCGCTTAATGTCGTTGGCGTGAGGTAAATCGTTGTCGCCGAAAAGAAACTGCGACCGTCATCGGCATCCACATCAATCATGGGAACATTACACGCGGCATAGAAACCCCAGAACCCGGTGTAGATCAAAAACATTCCAATGACGATCAGCCAGGTGTTGTGAGCGGGAAACACGCGCGGCGCACCATCTTTGCAAAAGCGGCCAATCCGAGGTCCCAACTGGATCAAAATCGCCAGGGCCGAGCCACCGGCCAGCGCATGAATAACGCCCGACGCATACGCGTCATGATATCCCAGTATTTTCACCATCCATCCGGAATCGGACCAGCCCCACGCGGCAGCGATGACCCAGGTAACACAGCCCACCAGCATCGCCAATACCCAAAACGCGCCCGAGCGGATGCGCTCGATGACGGCGCCGGAGAGAATCGAACCGGCCGTCCAGGAAAAGAGCAAAAAAGCGGCCCAGAATACTCCGTTCAGCCGCGCCCAGAGTGCCGTATCATCGGAGGTGAGCCCCTTGTCGCCCGGTTCTCCGCCCATGTGCGGCCCCATCAATTCGTTCCAGGGCTCGGACCACGGAGCACTCTTCAGGCCGCCTGTGATCCCCGGTCCGTTCTGGAAAGAAAAATAAAGCCACCAACCGACGAAAAAAAACCCGATCGTGATTGTGGGAATCAACATCGAGTTCTTCATCAACGTGTTGAGCTTGTTCTTCTCGCGCGAGACACCAACTTCGTACAGGCAAAAGCCAACGTGGATCAGGAACATAAGCACGACCGTCACCCAGTAATAAAACTCGGTGAATGTAATCGTCAACGCGCTGAGTTCATTGTCCATGGTCTGTCTCCCGCAGTAGCCATCAGGTTCTGCGGAACGAGCCTAAGAAAGAACTTGTGGCGGGTCAAGTCGATACCGGTCGATTCCAACAGGGGGCCAGGTCAGACCGCAGACTGACCGCTCTGGGCTCCAGTCTGGTACCGCTCTGTTGCTGAGCGGCGACCCTGAGCCCCTGCGTCATTAAAGTGGCCAAATTGCCGCCCATGGCACCGGTTGTTACCGAATATCGCCGGCATCGGTTGACCCAGCGCTCCTAACCGAGCCCAGCCGTTGGGCGATAGAATCAGCGAGATGCGCCGCCCTGAAGCGCCGAGGAACCTCAATCCTGGAAATATTCCGAGTGTAAATCAGGACTCTTTGAGCGGTGCGGCTTGGGGCTATCGAACGCCCCTTGACGGGACAATTCTCCAATCGCTACGGGGCAAAAACACCCGCGGTTTGTGGGACAAATTGCGTTTGTTGTGACGCCCGGCCAGGCAGATTATAATTTCTATTGTTGAATGAAAAGTAAACAGACTTTTCCCAAATGACTCATCCGGCCGGCCGCAGCAAGCCCGAACGAAAGGTTCGAGCCGATGTCCTTCAAGCTCTCATTTAGCGGCCGGAATTCTGTAGCTCGGCGCAAGGTGCGGCGCAGTGCCCGACCCGTCCGACCGGGACGAGCGTTACGTCTCGAGCCGCTTGAGGGCCGCTTGATGTTGGCGGGAGACGCGCCGATGGAGCTTCCTGTCGAGGGAGGCACGGCATCCGGTTCCTCAACCGACTTCGGTGAGATCGACCTGGGCGGCCCCGACGTCGCCGACAACATGACGCATCTGCAGGTTAGCGACGGCGATACGACCGGCATTAACGTCGGCAGCCGGATAGCTCGCCGGAACGTCGATCCCAACGAGGACTTTTACTTCTATTTCGCGGTGGCCGACTCGTTTGTGTTCCAAGGCGACCAGCCGGAGTTGTCGATTACCATTGACTACTTCGATAGCGGGACCGGAACGCTGGCGCTGCAGTACGACTCGGACACCGGCGACACGCTGCCTGCCTTTTACAAGCACGGGGGCAGCATCACCCTTACCGGAACCAATACCTGGAAACAACACACATTCCAGGTGAACGATGCCTACTTCGGCAATCGCCAGAACCAGGACGCTGACTTCCGTATCTTCGGTGGGGTCAGTAACACGTTCTATCTGGACCGCCTCCAGGTAACAACCAGCCAGACAATTCCGCCCGTCAATGTTTCGGGGGAAATCCAGATTCCCAAGCAATCGGACTGGACGTCGCAGGGGACCGCTTTGACGGCCGGCGCCCCAGGCAGTTGGGATGTCCGGTTCCACGGGCAGATCAGTCCCTCGAGTGTGATCAAGAAAGACGGAGTCTATTATCTGTACTATGTTGGCGCCGACGGCAACCGTTCCACGGACGGAGGACCAAGTCACCGAAGCCTCGGAGTGGCAACCAGCACCGATGGCATAAACTTCACCAAACACCCGGGAAACCCTGTCATCACTCACCTTCCTCACAACAACCAAGAGGAAGGCATCTTCTCGGCCGGGACCGCCCTAGCGGCCAATGGGGATATCGTCCTGGTTTACGGGGCGATCTGGGCGGCAAACTCCACCACCGAATCGGTGCAGAGCCATGTCGCCTTGGCCACGTCGAGTGATGGCTTGAATTTCACCGATCACCGATACGTCTTGTCCTGGAACGACAACAACGTGTGGGGCTACGGAGACGAACTATTTGGAGTAGGAACGTTTTACGGTAATGGCAACTGGCATGTTTATTATATTGCCAAGGGGAGCCAGGGATCGTGGAAGCTGGCAATCGGGACTGGGCCGGATCTCGACAACCTGACGACCACAAGCGGCGTGATCACGAGCGGCGATTTCGTGATCGGGGGCGGTGACCCCGTATTTCTCAGTGACGACAAGATTGCCCTGTTCAATGTGCGTGAATCGGACAAGGCGTACATCGAGGTACGCACGGCCGACGTCTCAAGCCCGGGTCAGCTCAGTGCGCCCGTCCGGTCGTATGACACGTTCCCCTATGCGCATGCTACCGTCTTCCTGGACGAGGAATCTGATACGTGGTTCCTGTACCAGGCCACCGACCGGCAGGAGGATGGCAATGAGATTATTGTGCGTACGGCCCCGTTGACCCGTCACTCATCGTCGGGGATTGTTCCACCATCGTCGCAGATTACCCTGTTTGGATTCGAAAGCGACCCCGAAGGCTGGGCGCTGGAGACCTGGAAAGCCGGTCCGTACAGCCCGGGCACCGTGGCGTGGGAGGCATCCGGTGGAAACCCGGCGGGAACGATACGCTCGACCGGCAGAGGGTCGTCCAACAATCAGGACACGAACACGCGTGAAGGCAGCATCATCACACGCGGCGTTTCGACACAGGGTGCAACGGATATCCAGATCGAATACGACGTGAAGGTCGCGCTTCACAGTTCGCCTGAAAGTTCGGGTGCAGGAGGAAACGGCAACCTTCTGGAGGACAGCCTCGAGGACAAACTCGTCGTCTATTACAGCACTTCGGGGACCAACGGGCCGTGGACAGTGGCGCAGGTTCTTTCAGAGGGTGAAGAATTGGCCGGTCTCTGGTCCGGCCAGTCGATCGATCTGATCGGCGCTTCGGGAGTAGATGACAACGCTAACTTTGCGTTGCGGTTCCAGTGGCAATTCAACACGGCCAATGATACCGGATGGATCGACAATGTGCGGGTATCCCAGGCCGGTCTGCTTGGCGACTATAACCGGAATGGTGCCGTCGACGCTGCTGATTACACGGTGTACCGCGATACCTTCGGTTCGACCTCGGACCTGCGTGCCGATGGGAATGGCAATGGCAGTATAGAAATTGGTGATTATGGTGTTTGGAGGACAAATTTTGGTCTCGCGGCGGCGCAAGCCTCTGCCCAAATCATCGAAGAACCCGCCCCGCTAACCTTGAGCGACACCCTCCCGGACGTCGACGACAGCGATGTGGCCAACGTCAGTGAACTGGCGGTGGCAAATGAGGCACAGGGGTTGCTGTTCGGTTGGCTTGATGAACGACAACCGGCGTTACCAAAGCCTGGTGTGAACCCACCTCAGGCGGGCCTTGAACCTCTCGACCAGAAACTCCGCGACGAACAAGACCAGCTGGCAATCGTTGCCCACGACGAGGCTCTGGGCAGTTTGCGATTTGATGAGGATCGCGACGACTGGTTGGCCGACGGGGCACTGCAGGATGAAAACGGCGAGTCCTCTACGGGCCACATCAGCTTCGGTATTGATCAG
>Ga0315336_1003981_pt1 | contig 18495 bp, 17 predicted proteins | sample ASW5metaG_FD_204512 | JGI IMG/M metagenome (GOLD analysis project Ga0315336, IMG submission 204512) | Ammonia-oxidizing marine archaeal communities from Monterey Bay, California, United States - ASW #5 | ecosystem: Environmental > Aquatic > Marine > Intertidal zone | place: USA: California... | reverse complement strand
TTCCTCGGTCGCCACCACGATTCCACTTCCGTGCGCGAATTCGTCGGTCGCGGGATCGTACTTGAATCCGTATCCGACCGCGTCCGCCAGCTTCTGAATCTGCTCTTGCTCGCCCACCAGGAAATGCCAACCGCCAACGGTGTCCGGACGCCCGTACGCTTCCAGGTACATTTCCTTTTTGTCCGCGGCGAGAAGATGCGTTTCCTCATGGTCGATGCTCACCGCCACCACCTGGAAATCTTCCCCCGGCTGGTATTGGATTCGACTGAGGCTGTCCACCATTCCGTTGAGGATCAAGGTGCAGAGCATTGGGCATTCGTAGTAGACCAGGGCCAGCACGACCGGTTTGCCGTCGAAATAGGATCCGAAATCAACCATGGCACCCGTGCTGTCCCGGAAACGAAGATTGAGTGGGATCTGCCCGTTCAACTTCTGCTCGAACCGGATATCCGGATCGGGAGAGACCGTCGCCGCTGCCTGGCCGTATGAAGACGAAACCACACCGCACGAAAGAGCGACGCTCATGGTTCCAATCATTCTGATGAACTTTCGTATTCGCATGGTCCTACTCGGAAGACTCCGCGCTCTCCTCCCCGGCGACGGGGACCGGCTCGAAAACAGGAACCCCCGACTCGACGACAATCTCTACCGCACGGTCGATCGGAATTTTTGCCAGGCCCGCATCCGGATCTATCCACTGGTAGTGGGACAGGCGCTCCCGTTCGGCTTCACGATGTTCAGCCAATTCATCTCGCGGAAATACCTGGAGCCGGGGACCGGGCGGCAGGGTTCGTTCGCGGGCAAGGGGCGAAACAACCTGCTCCCGTTTCGCGTCCTGTTCCTTGTACACCTTCATCATAATCTTCATCGCCACGAATGTCAGGGCAGTGGTCACAAGCACGATCGCGATCGTGATCACAATCCAGGGGATGTTGATATCCTTGTCCTGCCAGTCGGGATTCGGATTCGTAGGCTGGATGTTTTCCGGCTTTTTAGCCATGACTTACCGCCTCCGCGGTCACTGGACTCGCATCAAAACGTGGATCGTGAAGAGGCAGCAGGGGCCTCCTTCTCAACTGGCCGAGGAAACACCAGACGTATACGGACAGCAGGGTCACCGGCAAAACGACGTGAATCAACGTGATCGTGAAACCCTGGGGATAAAATGCGGGCATGATCTGCCAGTAGAGGTCCACGAATCGCATGGCGAGAATCCAATAGGCAACCTTGATCAGGATATCCTTGTTCAGCTTGGCGTGCCGCATCAGGAGAATCATGAACGGAACCGCAAAGTGGAACGCGGCAAGTATCACGGCAATAATGTTCCAGCCGGTTCCGGACCTGGCGATGTAATACGGAATCTCTTCGGGAAGATTCGCGGCCCAGATAATCAGGTACTGTCCGATCGAGGTATAGGCCCACAAGACCCCGAATGCAAAAGTCAGCGTACCGATGTCGTGAAAAACGACCTTGGGCATCTTGTCGGAAAGCGGTTTGTAGTTCGAGAGCTTGGTCCCGACAATAATGCAAAATGCCAGTGTGGTGAGACCCTGGGAAATGAAAAACAAGGGTCCGTACATGGAGGAGAACCAGTGCGGCTCCAGGGACATGACCCAGTCCCAACCCGCCACGGTGGCTGCCAACACGTAGAGGACCACGCCGGGACCGCTGAGAATTCGCATCGGTCGATTCAAGGTAATGTCGCCGGTCTCGTCCTGCTGGGTCGACCATTTGTTCAGAAAATAAGCCAGCCCGCCCCAGACAAGGAAAATGATCACCGCGCGAATCAGGAAGCCGCCGAAGTTGAGGTATGAGGATTTCTTTTCGAGCAGCGGATCGCCCTCCGATCCGTACCAGCCGCCATGGTCCGGGGATTCCGCGTGTACCGCCTCGCCTTCAGCGCCCGCGTGAGCTTCATGAACTCCGCCCCGGTCCGCACCGTACAGATGATTCATTCCGCCCACCACGATGGGTACGAACAGAACCACCATCACCGGCAGAACCCGGGTGTTGGCCTCGAAAACCTTTCGCAACGCAAATCCCCAATGTCCGCCGGTCAGATGGTGAAGCATCAGGAAAGCAAGGCTTCCAGCCGATATGCCCACCACCAAGATGTAGCCCAGCAGGTAGGCCTGCCAGAAAGGTCCGGATCCCGAAATCCCCCACAGGATCAGGGACAGGACGATGAGGATCGCGCTGACGGCGAATGCCTTTCCCTGTGCCTTTTCCAGTTTCTCCTGGAGCGATTCAGTCGTGGTCATCGTGTTCGAGTGCCTCAAGATGGGTTCGATCTTCTTCCGGTAAATTCGCCGCGCTCGCATACTGGCTCAACTGGAGCGCGCGTACATAGGATACGACCGCCCAGCGGTCTTCCGGTTTCAATTGGTAGCTATAACCGGACATCACGCCAAAGCCGTTTGAAATTACATCAAAAATGTAGCCGACTGGCTTGTCGGGGTTCGAGCGGAGATCATCCGAGTGATAGTTCGAAGGTTGTTTGAAGCCGCGCTGCACGATCATGCCGTCTCCGTATCCGGATTCGCCGTGGCACGGAGTACAGAAAATCCGGAACCGGTTCTGCCCGCGCAAGACAACTTCCCTCGTCACTTCGATCGGAATCTCGGTCAGGAAATCGCCCTTCGCATCCCGTCCACGGTACAGCGCGTCGTCTTCCTGGAGATGTCCAACCGGGACGGTTCCCGGAACGAGTTCACGCGCCGACCGGTTGTCTCCGAAGAAGGTGGACTTCTCGTACGGTTCGAACTTCGGTTGGTCGTACATGTTTCTGCGGATGCTGCAACCGGGAACCAGCGAGGCCAACACCAGGAACCCTGCACAAAACGTGATGGAGCGATTCATGTATTTCACCCTGACACCTCGTGCACTTCCAGGGCGCCGGCGCCTTCCAGAAACGCGCGCGTCTGCGCACCGTCGTACTTCGGATCTTCCGCCTCGATGGAAAGGAAAAACCCGTCGTTGCTGGCTCGTTCAAAATCGGGAGTGTTGAAGACGGGGTGGTACGGCTGCGGTAGGCCGTTCAACCCCAGCATGAAAAACATGGCGCTAAGCCCCGCGAGGAGAACCATGCATTCGAATATGACCGGAATAAAGATCGGCCAACTGAAATATGGGCGCCCCCCCACATTGAGCGGGTAGGCGACGGAGGAAACCCAGTACTGCAGCCCAAGGCCTCCCAGGGCGCCGGCGGCACCCGCGGCAAGAACGATTGCGGAGAGTTTGCTGCGTTTCATGCCCAGCGCTTCCGCCAACCCGTGCACGGGAAACGGGGAATGCGCATCCGTTTTCGTATACCCCTCCGCACAGGTCTTCTGCGCGGCCTCGTACAAGGCTTCGGGCGTTTCGAAGCGGGCCACCAGACCGTAAAGCCTGGGCATATTTTCCGTTGCACTCATTCGATAAACCGCTGGACTAGGTATCGTCTCCCTTGGATTTCTTGTGCACGATTTCACGAATTTCAAAAATGGAAATCATGGGAACCCACCGCATGAAAATGCACATGGCGAATAAGAAGAATCCGATCGTACCGACATACAGCATCCAGTCCCACCGGGTGCCCGCGTACATGTCCCAGGAGGAAGGCAGGAAATCGCGATGCAGGCTCTGAACGACAATGACGAAGCGCTCCAGCCACATGCCGACTCCGACGACCAGGGTAATCAACCATAGGATCACTGCATTCATTCGAATGCGCCGCAGCCACAACAACTGGGGAATAATTCCGTTGCAGGTGATGAGCAGCCAGTATTGGAACGCATAGGGGCCAAAGTAGCGGTTCTTCATCACCGCATCCTCGTAGAGGGCGCCGCTGTAGAATCCGAAGAACGCTTCCGTCAAATAGCCGTACACAACGATCAGGCCGGTGGCCAACATGATCTTGGCCATGTTGTCGATGTGACGATCCGTAATGATGTGCTCCAGCTTGTACCACTTTCTCACCGGAATCAGGAAGGTGAGCACCATGGCAAAGCCCGCATAGATTGCCCCCGCCACGAAGTAGGGAGGAAAGATCGTGGTATGCCATCCCGGAATCAGGGAAACGGCAAAGTCCAGGGAGACCACACTGTGGACCGACACCACCAGGGGCGTGGAAAGACCGGCCAGCAGGAGATACGCGATTTCGTACCGGTGCCAGTGCCTCGCGGATCCGCGCCACCCCAGGGCAAAAATCCCGAATACCGTTCGCCCAACCTTACTCTTCGAGCGGTCTCTCATGGTGGCAAGGTCAGGAATCAACCCGGTAAACCAGAACACCAGGGAAATGGTCAGGTACGTCGAGACGGCAAAAACGTCCCAAATCAAGGGACTTCGGAATTGCGGCCACAGACCCATCGTATTCGGATACGGCATCAACCAGTAGAACACCCAGGGCCGGCCGAGGTGAAGCAGCGGAAACATGCCGGCGCAGGCGACGGCAAAAAGAGTCATCGCTTCCGCAAACCGGTTGATCGCTGTCCGCCACTGCTGCTTGAAGAGAAACAGGATTGCGGAAATCAGGGTTCCCGCATGACCAATTCCGATCCACCAGACAAAATTGATGATGGCGAAGCCCCACGCGACCGGAATATTCAGTCCCCACACGCCGACACCGCGCAGCAGAAGCCAGGTGATGGACATCATGAGGCAACCGACCCCCATGAAACCGACCGCGGTCGCGATGTACCACTGTTTCGGAACATGCCCGGACAGCACCACATCCGCTACGGAAGCACCGACCGACTCGTAGGTCTGCCCGGGGGCAAGAACCGGCGACACCTGGCCGAGAACATCCGGTCTATCTATCGGCTCGTCTGCCATCAGCCGTGATCATTTCCTTGTTCGATGGATTCATGGTGTGGTTCGGAAACTTCGCCGCCCAACGCGGGATTCGGATTCCGGACTTTGGCGTGATAGGTCGTGCGGGGACGGGTATTCAGCTCCGCCAACAACCCGTAATTCAATCCGCTTTTGCGCGCCTTGGCAATCTGACTGTCCGGGTCGTTCATGTTCCCGAACACGATGGCCTGCGTCGGGCACACCTGCTGGCAGGCAGTGACGATCTCGCCGTCCTCGATGGCGCGGTTTCCCTCCCGCTTGGCCTGGATCCGGCCCCGATTGATGCGCTGAACGCAGTAGGTGCACTTTTCCATTACGCCCCGGTACCGGACGGTTACATCCGGATTGCGGACTGCTTTTCGCCACTCTTCCCGGTCGTCCGCGTACTTGAAGAAATTAAATCGCCGGACCTTGTAGGGACAATTGTTGCTGCAGTAGCGCGTGCCCACACACCGGTTATACACCATCTGGTTGAGCCCCTCCGCACTGTGCACCGTCGCCCCCACGGGACAAACGGTTTCGCAGGGGGCCGTCTCGCAATGCATACAGGGCACCGGCTGGTTGTGGACCTTCGGATTCTCCACATCGCCTTCAAAGTACTTATCGATACGAATCCAATGCATTTCGCGCGCAGCGAGCACCTGGTCTTTTCCAACCACCGGGATGTTGTTCTCGGCCTGGCACGCGATGGTGCAGGCGTTGCAACCGATGCATTTCGAAAGATCGATCGCCATCGCCCAGGCATTGTCGGTCCCGTTCGGGCTGTAGTCGAAATTCTGGTGATACATCGTCATGTCGTCGGCCGGCTTGTGGGCCACGTCGTGCACGAATCCGGGATGCTCGGGGTGCCGCGTATAGTCGCCGATCGTTCCCTCCCGGACATGATGGCGCCCCTTGATCTGATCCCACTCCTGGACGGTGGGATGGTGCTGGGTGGTGGCCAGCATGTGAATGGCTCCGGTCCGCTTCGCCTTTACGTCGGGCACCTGCCAGAAAGCGTCGGTGGACCGGAGAACGTTAACGTCGGCTCCCACCGGCTTCCCGTCATTCGACGCGACGCCTCCTCCGTGCGTCCGCCCGTAACCGAGGGCCACGGTGATCGACTGCGGAGCATGGCCGGGAGCGACCAGGACCGGCAACGTGATGGACTTCTCGCCTTTCGAAATCCGGATCGTGGGCGCTTTTTCGATGGACCGGGCTCCGCGCACGGTATCGATGCCCAACTCGTCCGCGGTGGCCTTGCTCATCAGCGCCGCGTTGTCCCAGGTCAAAGAAGTGATCGGGCGCGGCAGCTCCTGCAGCCAGCCATTGTTCGCGAATCTTCCGTCATAGGTCGCCGGATCGGCGCGGAAGTTGAGCTCGATGCCCTCCGCCGGGGTCGCGGGCGGCGGCAGGTCCAAATTCATGGAGATTCGGGTCCGCGTCGAAGTGGTGTCGGGGATGACTCCGTCGTGCAATGCGCGGCGCCATGCCTTTTCGTCCTCGGTGAGGAGCTTCTGTTCTTTCCAGTAATCCTGGAGAAGTTCAACAGAACGCTTTCCCGCATTGCCGGCCAGGGCCGCAAGCACCTCGTGCATGGATTTGCCGCCGTAGATCGGCTCGATCAGGGGCTGGACGATGGAGGTGGTGCCGTCGAACGCCCGCGCGTCGCTCCAGGCTTCCAGGTAATGAGCTTCGGGGATGTGCCAGTGACAATGCCGGCCGGTCTCGTCGAAATAAAGACCCAGATGAATCAGGTTCGGGACCCCGCCCATCGCTGCTTCGAAGCCGAGATCCGAGGGCGCTTCGTAGACGGGATTCACCCCGAGCATGATCAGGGTCGTGACGTCGCCGCCCTTCATCGCGGCGGTGAGCGCCTTGATCGACTCGGTCTGGTTTTCGGCGCGGGCTGCAACCGGCCGAATGTGGGTGACGGTATTCCCGGTGTTGCCGAGTTCTTGATTGATTGCATGTGCGAGGGCATGAACGATCGGCGGCTGCGCGTCTCCGGCGATCACGATGCCGCTGCCCTTGTGGCTCTTCAAATCTTCTATCGCCGCATGCAGAAAGTCGTCGATCCCTTCAACCGAATCTTCCCCCTCGACTTCCACGCCGACGCCCCGTGCAACCGCACGCGCCACCGCCTCCATGTCACTCGAACGCACCGGCACCCGGTGATCCGCCGATGTACCGGTCACGGAAGGATTCGTCTCCGCGGCATAGATCCGGTTCATGCGGTCCGGCTCCTCGGGGTTCCGGCGTGATGCCACATCGCGGGCGGCCCGCGCAAACGACGGCCCTGAAACCATGAAGTCCGCATCCAGGGAAAGGATAACCGCGGCCTGGGTGTAATCGTAGAGCGTGTCGACATTCCGCCCGAATGCGAGTTTCGCACCCTCCAATACGTTGTCCCGGTTCAGCGATTCGTATTGGTGCCAGGTCGACGCCGGATACCGCTCCTGGATCGCTTTGAGCTGAGCGGCGGCGGTCGGGGAGGTGATTGTGCCGGTAAGTATTCTGATTCCGCTGCCCTGCCGCGCCTCTTCGTCCGCCAACATCCCTTCCAGGTCGGCGAGGAAACGCTGCCAGGTGCTGGGGCGACCCATTTTGCGAGGCGTTTTCGACCGGTCCTGATCGTACAGGCCAAGCACGGAGGCCTGCGCAAAGGAATCGGTGGATCCGAGGCTGGCCGGATGGTTCGGGTTGCCTTCCACCTTGGTCGGACGGCCCAGGTGACTTTCCGCCAGGACCCCCTGGGCATACCCGCCCAGGCTGAAAGCGGTTGCGAACATCAGGGGCTGCCCGGGAATCGCTTCCTCCGGAGGGGTTACATAGGGCACGATCAGCTCGCTCGGCTGTTTCGTGCAGGCGGTCAGCCCGCCCAGCGCCATCGACGCGCCCATGACTTTGATGAAGCCGCGCCGACTGACATCATCCCACCCATCGGTTGCGGGGGGAAATGCTGATTCAGCGGGTTCGCCGGGGGCGACCGGATTGTTCAACTCTTCCAGGTTTCGCCAGAAGAACTGACCGCCGTCCTGCACGTCGCCGCGTTCGCCGCTGGACGGCGATAGGACGGTCTGCGCATCGTGATGACTTTCCGGGTTCGTTTTCATCGATGACAAATCCAACAGTCGGTGAGGCGGTGGTTCCTTTGATCCACTCCGTACGCTTCAACCAGCTTCGGCCCTTCCTCGGCCTGGCTCATTCCCTCGGGCCATTCCCAGGTCATGTTGGTGACCTCTTCCCGCGGTCTTATGAATTGCTCCGGATTCCGGTGGCAATCCACGCACCACGTCATGAACAGGGGGTTTTCCCGCCATACCAGCGGCATGTTGTCCACCCGCCCGTGACAAGTGACACAGGCGACTCCCCGGTTTACGTGGATGCTGTGGTCGAAGTAGACGAAGTCGGGCAAATCGTGCACCCGGACCCACTCCAGCGACTCGCCGGTGCGCCAGCTCTCGCGGACCGGCTCGAGCATCGGGCTGTCGGTCCAGATCTGGTTGTGACAATTCATGCAGATCCTTGTCGGCGGGATATTGGCAAAACTCGAGTCCTCCACCGTGGTGTGGCAGTACCGGCAATCAATACCCAAACTGGTGTGATGCTTGTGGCTGAACGGCACCGGCTGGGATCGCGGCAGCTCTGTGTAGCGGACATAGGGGGAGCGATGGATCGCATCCAGAGCGCATAGCCCACCGACAGCGAGAAACACAAAAACAACCAAACTGAACTTGGCTAAGGTATTGGCACTCGGACCAAAGACCTGGGGCATGCCCTCTCCCTACAATTCAAAATAATTCTTAAGAGGTTACTTACGTATGGAGCGCCGTCAGAGAGGTGGGCCAACACCGGCCGAAAACGATCCAAATCCGAAAAAACTCGGGCACTATAATCAGAACCTATTAAGGAGATCAACACACATAGAAAAAAAAATCTGTTTTTTTTCGCCGTACTTCCGGCCCGGTTCCCCGGTGGACGGTATTCCAGGCGGCGGCCGACTCGTCGGGGACCGGGAATGGACGCAGATTCGGCCCTCCGGCCGGGCCCCGCCGCTCCCCGGACCGGCCTCGAAACATTCGAGCCTCCGGCGAAGCACGACGGGGTCGAAAATCGAAAATCTTTTGTTCCTGAGAGGTCCCTTCTCACGTGACCAGGCACCGAATCGCGATCCGATCGTGCCGGAGGGCATCGGTTGGCATACCCACCCTTGAAAACTGGAGTCGCGCCAGGATAAAACGGGTCCAGACCGGATCATCTCCCCTTCCAGGTTCCCAACCTGCCATGAATCTGTGCACCCGACCCTTCGATAGCTCTCCGGCCTGATTCCATCGCCGAAATTGATGTCGCTATCTTTGAATTTGAGAATCCGACGCCACGAATTGCGCATTTCTCGGACGTTTGCCGTAAATATTTTCTGATATAAGCGTATTGAATGTACAATTTCCCCAGGAATTCACTTTATTTCTTGACATATATGCATTGAATTGCCCCCACAGCGATTCGGGCTGATCAAAACTCCCAAAGACGCCATGTTGCACGTCGTTAAACGTTGTTATTGGCACATTCGTTGCTCGATTGCCGCGTAACCAACGTGAGCAACCCACTGAAACGAAGTCGTAAACCAGCGAATCCTGCACGGGACGGATTCACCCTTACCGAGGTGATGATCGCACTTGCCCTGATCGGCGTCGGGCTTGGCTCGGCCATCCTTGCCATGAGCACCGCGGTCGGGTGGGTGAAAGAGGTGAAAAACCGGCAGTTTGCGCTGCATACCGCACGGGAGCATATGGAGAACATCCGAACCTCCGGTTTCGGCAACCTGACGGCGGGGAGCCATAGCTTCACCAACCTGACCCAGGGAAGCACCACCTTCGTAACGGATTATACCGTGGCGGTCTCCGGGGTGAACACCAACATCAAGGACCTGGCGGTGGAAGTAGCCTGGGCAAAGACAAACGATTCCACCGCCACCAACGAGTTGCGGCTGGTGACGACCGTTTCCAACTCAATGAACTGATGAGAAGCATGAATACAGAATCGGCGGATCCCAGGGCTGGTTTCACATTGATGGAACTCAGTATTGCCTCGACTGTCCTGCTCGCGGTGGCAGTGGGAAGTCTCAGCGTGTTTTTTGTTCTGCAAAACACCTGGTTTGCCACTTCCCTGAATCTCACGGCCTCCTCCAAAGTAAGCAACGCGTTGACAAAAATCGTGTACGGCGGGGGCTCGACCAACGCAGGCGTTCGCGAAGCCGACATCAGTGAAGCGTTCCTGGACAACGGCAACAACGGAGGCTGGCAGCTCTATTTCTTCGGCACCAACAGCAACGAGTTCGTGGAGTACAATCCGACCACCGGAATCATCAGCAATGAGAACGGATTCGTTTTTTGCGACAACGTGACTGCGTCCAGCGCGACATTTCAGAATAACGGGTGCCGCATCGAAATCAGCGCGAGGGAAGTTGGAGGACGCAAGCAGGCGGATGCGTCCATGAGCACATTTGTTCGATTCAGGAACTGATGGTAGAGGGTTCATCTGCTGTGCCCGGGCACAGTCATAGTGAGGTTCGTATGAACAGGCATTCTTCAAAAGATGGATCAGCGCTGCTGCTGGTGATGGGTTTCGTCCTGGTGGGGGGCGTTCTTGTCGGGGGAGCGCTGACCTACACCATGAACAACTCCCGAATCACGGAGCGGCAGTACTCGATGGAGCAGGCATTGCATATCGCGGAAGGGGGCGTGGAACGGGCGGCGCAATACATCATGGATCAGGATGCCTACATCTTCACCCAGACCCATTCCGGTTCCGGCAACCTCGGCTACGGGGCCTACGAATACCTCATTTCCAAAACCGGATTTCGTTCCTATTCCATTTCCTCGACCGGAACTGTGAACAATGTGAGCCGCGTGGTAAATATCGCGGAGGTGTACGTGCCGACGTTCGCCAAGTTCGGCTGGTGGAGCGAGGTCAATGGCGTGATCTACTTTGGCGCCGGCGATGTCCTCGAGGGCCATGTCCACACCGACGATCGCGTCTACATGAAAACAATCAACGGCGACGGGCCCATATTTAACGGGCCTCTCACCTCCCTGCAGGACGAGTTCCAGCTTCTTGAAGTGGTGAGCGGCAGCGGCTCCACCACCCTCGAAACGGATCCTTCGGTAGCGCACGAAGCGGGCGCGGACTTCAACGAGGGATTCGAAATGAACAACGGGCAGGGAACAATGGCGAACGTGCCCTGGGACGAGAGGAAATCTCTCGCGCAGAACCCTGCAAATCCGGACGGAATCTATCTCGAGGGCCTCACCTACATCGAGATCGATGGGGAGAACATGATCATCAACAATGCGCACGAAGGGATCGTCAACGAGGAGGTGCCGATCAGCTCGGAGCAACTGCTGTACGTAGCCAATGCACCCGGAGCAAGCAGCTCCTCCGAACGTGGGTACGTCATGATGAACGGCGGAACCCTCGACGGCCAAATGACCATTTTCGCCGAGAACGACATCTATATCCGGGATCACCTCTACTACGCGAACGATCCGTCGGACGATCACCTGCCGGCGGAGCAGCAGGAAGTGCCGGGCGAATCCGATGACAAACTGGGGCTGGTGTCCAAAGATGACGTCTGGATCAGTTCCGCCGCGCCGAACAACCTGGATGTGCACGCGGCCATTATGGCGACCGGGGCAAGTTCCCCGAATAACGACGGCAAGTTCGGGGTGCTCAACTACAGTTCGCGGCCGGTCTCCGGAGATTTGATGGTGTACGGCAGCATCGTTCAGCAGGTCCGAGGCGCCGTCGGCACCAGCGGTTCCTACGGAATGGTTTCAGGTTTTACGAAAGACTACTGGTGGGACAACCGTTTCGGTGATTCGGCCCCGCCCCACTATCCGCCGTTGGATGATCACATCGAAATTGTCGGCTGGTCCGAAAAACCGGGTGTGTAATTGAATCAAGCAGGAGAACAGTTCAGGTATGAAGGAAGAATCCAACTCGTCCACAAAGTGTCTGCTCATGTCCATCGCGAAAGGGATGGCGGTGGCGGCCGTTCTTTCCGTCCTCGTCATCGTGCTTCTTCCCGACCGTGGTGAGCGCAAAGCCGTCGCCGCGGTTGAAGTGGAGGAGACGGCAGGGAAAAAGGAAGCCGAACCTCGGGCCGCCAACAAGAGGCCGGTGGAATTCTGGATGGGAGATCAGCGCATTGACACGCGGGAGGAGCTGGACGCGGCCCGGGAGAACCGGCGAAATAGAACAAAGGACTATTACGTCGCCGCCTACGAAGGCAGCGAAGACTTTCGTCGCCGGCAAATCGAACAGGAGCGAAAACAGTTCGATCGGGATCGCGTCGATGACGACCTCGAGGAGGCGGCATTGACGGAACAGGAGATCAACCGGATGGAACGGGAAAACGTCATGATCTGGTAGGCTGGTTCCCCCCCTCCCGTAGCCTCCCGGGAAGCCACTCGGTCAGCATTTTATAACCGCGGATTTCGTGGATCGTCGCAAATTGAGGGAAATGTGTTGCCCCGTCCGTTTACATTTGCGAAATCCGCGGTTTTCTCTTCTCATGGCTACCGCTGCGTGGCGGAAGCACCCGATCTGCCGGCCAGCGGAACCAGGACGGCCACGAACAGAACCTCAAAAACAATGACGGCGTAGTAGCCGGCGGCCAACCCGGATATGAAACCGTAGGAGTGCAATCCCACGCTGAGGAGATTCACCCCCAACCAGGCAGTGATCACGACAATCACGCCGAGCACGCAACCCGCCGCCATTCCCCGTTCCCGGATCATACCGCCCATTCGGGCGTGAAACAGAATCGCGCACCACAAAACGATGAGGAGCGCTCCGTTTTCCTTCGGATCCCACCCCCAGAACCGCCCCCAGGAGTGATCCGCCCACACTCCGCCCAGCATTGTTCCCAGGAAGGCGAAGGTGAGGCCGAACGCGAGAATTCCCATCATCGCCCGGTAAATGGATGCGAGTCGCTCCTTGTTTCCCGGTGCCATGGCCAGGACCAGCAGGTAACTGTGTCCGACAATTCCGGCAAGGAAACATCCCGAATACCCCGTGGTCACCGCGATCACGTGAGTGGAGAGCCAGAAATTCGAATCCAGCACCGCCACCATCTGGTGCATGGTATCGCCATCCAGGAAGAACCGTTGCGCCACCATCAGGAGGCTGAATCCGCAAAAACTGGATGCGGTCAATCCGAGTCCATTTCGCTGGATCCACTCGACAACCAGCCCCAGCACCACGCAGAGAAATCCGACAAAGAGAAACGTGGCGTACAGATTGGTGACCGGCGGCCGCCCCATGACCGCCATTCGCATGCCGATGCCGGTGCCGTGGAGAAGAAGGGCGACCAGGATCAGCGCCGTGGCGGCGATTCGCAGCGGACGCTGCGGGATCAGAAACGCGAAGAACGCGACCAGGAAAGCGATCACGTAGGTGACCGCGGCCCGCCCGAACAGGTTCCACCGGTTCATCCGGACTTCCATTTCCATGAACCGGAGCGCGCGGTCGGTTCCGATTCGGCTTTCCGCGAACCTGCGATAGGATCGGACCGCCATGTCGAACTCGACCTGGTCGGCGGCCCCGTACCCGCTGGCGACGGTTCCGAGATCCAACAACGCTTTCCGGAGCGCACCATCGGGAATATTCAGGCTCAATGCGTCCCAGGCCGACACCCAGACCTCTTCGCCGTGCGGATCCACCGGGATCAATGTGAAGGCCAGGTCCCGGTGTTCGTGCGACTGGGTAAAGAGGATTCCGGCGAGACGAAAGGCTTCCCGTTCCGTTTCGGTCCAAGTGCCTTCATCCTGCTTTTCCTGTGCGGACGTCAAGTAAGGCTGCAGGGCGGCCGCTCTTTCATAGATATCCACAAACGAGCGGTCCCCATCGTCCGTGAACCCCATTTGCTCCCGCAATTCCTCGTCCTTCACGACAAGATTCGGATTCGGGAGCGTGAATGAAAACGAGTTCTGCAGTTGAAGATACATTCCCACGTTTCCGTAAACCCGGATCAACTCCTTCTCCACCGGAGAACGCTGCTCGTCCTTCAATTCCGAAGCCCTCAACGCGTGCTCACTCAACTTCGGCAACCCGGCGTGAAGATCGGCCAGCGAATACCGCCTCCGTTTCTTCGGCTCTACCCCCAGTGATTGCAGAACATCCGGATGATTGATCAAAAAAATCGGATCCGGACTTAATGCTTCCGGCGTAAAAAACGTCCGGGCCAGCCACGACACCGCCGGCTCGTCTCCCACTTTCTGGCGACCCGAAAACTGGAGCAGGACTGCCCGCGCAAAAGAGTCCAGCGGCATCTTGCGCCCATTGTACAAAACCGGAATTTTTTCCAGTTCCGTCAGGCGAAGCTCTGTTTGCTCCGCAAACGAATCACTGTCGAAGTTTATGGCCGTAAAGAGGCACAAAAATGCACAAAGAGATTTCAAGACCCCTCCTCTCGGTGCTGCTTGTGCCTTTCCGTGGCCCTGTTCATTCGTCATCTCTTTCGTACAGCCATCTGCAGTAGAAAATGCACGGCCAACCCGACGACCGTGAACCCGGTTGCGAAATAGGGGATCAATCTTCCGAAGTTCCGGGTCACCGCAAACTGTGACAACTCGATCCCGCTGTCGAGCGCTTCGAAGGAGGCCTGGAAAAACGTGTATCCCTGAAAACGGAAAGGCTTGTTCATCTCGACAAGGACCTCCCGCACCACTTCGCCGACATGCACTTCAATCTTGCTTTCAAAACTCTTCGCCGTGCTGGATCCGGTGTGATAGCTCCGCTCGAAATCAATGAGGTGAATGAAGATCGGCAAGGGGTATCGCTTTCTTCGGAGCTGGAAATAGACGGGCCCGTCCGCGGTTTCAATGAGGGTGGGAATCGGGTCTCCTCCAAATAGCAGCAGATCGGTGGCGTCCCCGGCCCGGTCCCGAACGGTGCAGATCATCCCCGGCACATTCGCTTCCGGATCCCGGTTGGGATCCGCGTGCTTGAGACTGGTGATATCGGACGCGTTGACGGTGTGATTGGACGACGCCCCGCCCTGGTACGCGCTGCAGTTGGAATGATAGGTACCGGCTTCAATCTCGAGTGCGAACCGTTCCGCGCGGAATACCGTGCCGGATGAAGTTCCCCTCGTGTCGAAACCGGTGATTTCCCGCTCCACTTCGATCGAATCCGAAAGGGATAATTCCCAGGCCCTGTAATCCGACGTCACATTGGACCCCTCCCCCTCGACCAGCGCGAGATAGGATTCCTCCCCGAACCGGTGCGTGTACCACCCGCCCGCCAGCAGCAGCATCAACCCGAGATGAATCAGGATAATCCCCGCCTGTCTCATTCCGAAGCGAAACCGGAACAGCATGGAGGCGGTGAGATTAACGAAGAGAACGGCCAGGACTAGCTGGGCGCCGGGCAGGGGAAACCACCCGAACTGCAGAAAGATCCAGGAATAGAAAAACTTCTCCTGTGCCGCGAATAAGCCAAACCGTACCTGGTACAGTGTGCCCCAGAACACGAGCACCATGAGGATCGCGAGACACGCCACGACCATCCGAAGTGAAATCAGGGTTCGAAGAATCCGCGTCATTCGTTTATTCCAGGGACTCCGCAAGCGCGAGGAACATTTCCCGTTCCTTCTCCAGGACTTCCCTGGGGCCCATGAATTTCACGAAAACGGTGGCATCGTCCTTCTTCAATACCGCCGCCAGCATGCTGTTCCCCTCTCCCGCCAACGAGGTGAAATCCAGAAAGACCCCGTGGAGTCCGCCTTTTGTGGTCAGGGCATCGGCCCCCGCGATGAAATCCGCCACGGCCTCTCCGGAGAGGTCTGCGTCGAGTTGGCCCGGTCCGAGCCACCGGTCCACGTTGGCACGCAGCCCGCCCACATCTCCGGGAAAAGACGTGATGGTGCATTCGTTGCCACCGGCGATGAATGTGGCCAGTCGCATGCCGCTTCCGGGCCGCTCTTCCCATCCATCGGGCGCATGCCAGGAAAGCCCAACCTTCGCGGTGGGAACCGAACCGGTCATGGCCGGAGAGGATGTCCGCTCCGCAGTCATGGAAGGATCAGGGATTCCCGGAACCGGCTGCTCCGCCCGCAAGGTAACTTCGTAGTAAGTCCGCGCTTCTGGATCTGATTTTCCGCAACCCGCGGCGACGACAATCAGAGCCGCCACCCATGGAATTCTGCCACGGAGGCATGGAATGAAAGGTGGGGATTCTATTCTCTTCTGGATCTCTCCGTGCACTCCGCGGACTCCGTGGCTGGAAAACTGTCGCAAGCGAAAACAATGCCCGATGGAATGAGCACGATTTCGCTGATTCGCGCTACTATCTCCCACCGTCGTACTTTATTGTAAAGAAATTCATGCCGTGGGGCACCCCACTCCCTGTCAACCCGCGTGGGCGTCGATGTGGTCGCGCACCGCCTTCGCATCGTTGGGCATGGTGACGGATCGGACGGGAGCCTCCAGGATCCCTTCCAACAGGTCGTGGGTGACGGTCTCCCCGGTGGCCTCGCGAATCGCGTCCGGGAATTTCGCCGGATGGGCGGTCGCGAGACAGATCATGGGTTCGCTTTCACTCAGGAAGGAATTCGAGACGTGTACGCCGACGGCAGTGTGCGGATCGAGGATATACCCGTATTTTTCGTAATTGTCCCGAATCGCCGCCATCGTCTGATCGGTAGTTCCCACGCCGGCGACGATGGATGGGTCATCCGATTCATCATCGCCGGACCCGACGGAGATCGACTTTGAATCTTTGAATTCGTCCATGAGATTCCGGAGGCGGCCGGCGTCTTCCCCCACCCGATAGTAGAGATACCGCTCGAAGTTACTGGCGACCTGGATATCCATGGATGGGCTGATGGTCTTGATGACTCCGCCGGAACGATAGATGCCGGAATTGAAAAAGCGGGACAGGATGTCGTTTTCATTGGACGCCAGCACGAGGCGGGAAATGGGGGCGCCCATTTGCATGGCATACCAGCCCGCGAGGATGTCCCCGAAATTCCCGGTGGGCACCGCCAACCGGACACGATCCGCGTTCTCGCTCTTCCGGGTCTTCAGGGCGGCATGGATGTAGTAGACGATCTGTGCCAGGACCCTTGCCCAGTTTATGGAATTCACCGAACCGAGGGCATGCTGATCTTTGAACGTCAGGTCTTCAAAGGTCTCCTTCATGATCCGCTGGCAGTCATCGAAAGTCCCGTCGATCGCGAGATTGTAGACGTTCCCTTCGAGCACGGTGGTCATCTGGCGTTCCTGGAGCGGCGCGACGCGTCCGTGGGGGTGCATCATAAAAATCCGGATCCTGCTCCGGCCGCGAACACTGCAGATGGCGGCACTGCCGGTGTCGCCGCTGGTTGCGCCCAGAATGTTGAGCCGTTGGTCCCTCTCCTCGAGGATATGCTCGAACAGATTTCCGAGAAACTGGAGTGCGATGTCTTTGAAGGCGAGGGTCGGGCCATGGAACAGTTCGAGGATTCGGATCGGGCCGGCGCGGACCAGGGGGGTGACCTCGGGGTGGCGAAATCCGATGTAGCTCTCGTGAACCAGGGCATGCAGATCCTCGGGAGAAAGATCTGTGAACAGGCTGAAAACCTCGAAGGCGAGCTCCCGGTAGGAGAGATCCGTCCACGCGGCCATCCTGTCTTTAACAACCGGAATTCGCGCCGGAATCATCAACCCGCCGTCGGGCGCCAATCCGGTCATCACCGCATCCCGGAATCCGATGGGATCGGTTTCACCGCGGGTGCTGATGTACATCATGTCGCTCATCGGGGAGACGATAACCAAGGACGGACCGCCGGGCAAGTTGCACGGGCGCCCCGGAAATGCAGGAATTTCTTGCACCTGCACGTCGAATCATCTAGAATTTGACCAAGATCAAGTAATTCCCTCCAGGTGGCGTGGCGATCGGCCCGTGTCGAATTGACAATCCAGTCGCAAGAAACAACAGGATCACACCGCCCGGTGGACAGGCAGATTTGATGGGTGCGGACCTCGTCATTGCCTTTTAAAAAGAACCCGTCCGCAGTAAGGTAAATGAGTACAATGGCTAAGGGACATGTAAAGTGGTTCAGCACGGAGAAGGGCTACGGCTTCATCGAGCAGGAATCTGGCGACGACATTTTTATGCATCACTCCGAAGTGCAGGGAGACGATCTCAACCCGGCTGACGAAGTCGAGTACGAGATTGGAGAAGGCCGCAAGGGCCCCTGTGCAACCAACGTTCGCAAAGTCTAGCCGAAGGAAATCGAATATAGTGAGTGTTAGACTTTACGTCGGAAACGTACCATTCGATACAGAAGAATCGGACCTGCGCGACCTCTTCGCAGAGGTCGGCCCGGTCAGGAGTTGTGATCTGGTCATGGACCGGATGACCAATCGGCCTCGGGGCTTCGCATTCGTTGAAATGGAATCGGCCGAGGACGCGTCTGCTGCCATCGAAAAGTGCAACGGAAAGACTTTTCAAGGTCGCGATCTAACCGTCAACGAAGCGCGTCCGCGATCCGAAGGACGGCGTGATTCAGGTGGCGGCGGCGGCTATCAGGGTGGCGGCGGCGGCGGCTACCAGGGCGGTGGCGGCGGCGGCGGCGGCGGCGGTTACGACGGAGGCGGCGGTTACCAGGGTGGTGGCGGCGGCGGCGGCGGCGGC
>Ga0315336_1003979_pt1 | contig 18509 bp, 18 predicted proteins | sample ASW5metaG_FD_204512 | JGI IMG/M metagenome (GOLD analysis project Ga0315336, IMG submission 204512) | Ammonia-oxidizing marine archaeal communities from Monterey Bay, California, United States - ASW #5 | ecosystem: Environmental > Aquatic > Marine > Intertidal zone | place: USA: California... | reverse complement strand
TGAGGGTTGTTTGTAAGTTTGTTTGTAAGTTTGTAAGCGTTGGGTTTGTTGTTCTAATTTATAAATAATCAAATCAATTTTAATTAGAATAATCTAATAAATCCATAAAGGGGTTATATTTCATATTGGAGAACTTGGTAATTTAGATATTGACTCCTATTTGGAGAATATAAATACAATTCTTCTAATTATTGTGTAATAATTAATACCACATTTATTTATTATATATATATATATATGAGTAATTTTAATCCAATATTGGAAGAAGATTTTGATCCAATATTAGAAGAAATTATTGAAGAAGAAGATTATAGTAAATACCAGGACTATATATCTATCGGTGGTTTGTTAGCTGCATTATGTGAAAATTCATATGAAGCAGAATCACTTGGCGTGGGAATACAACCGTATTCTAAAAAAATGAATATATATGAAAATGGTAAATATGGAGAAGATGAAGGTAAAATATCTCTAGGTATAAACTTACACAAAATATGGGATATTCCATCTATAAATGAGTCAGTCGAAGACACCAACATCGGAAGTATATATAACCAGGAAATATTAGTGCACCGTGATATGGTTAACAACAAAATATATATATTTGTAGTACAGAGAGGCACAGGCTCCGAATCTTGGGAGGACATGTCGGCTAATTGGGATATTGTTAAAGGAACCGATATGTTATCAAATTCTCGTATTAGAAATGCCGTTAATAATAGTATAATATCTATAATTAAATTAATTGAATATTATAGATTCGACAAATTCGATGGACCGATATATATTATTAATACTGGACATAGCTTAGGGGGTACTATAGCTATGATAGTTGGTAATCTATTTACTAATACAGATCTTTTAAAGTCTAAAACACTTGTGTTTAATCCTGCATTAGTTTGGACTACAGCATGGAATGACCGATGTAGTGATAAGACTTGTGATATATCAATTTACAGGTGTATGAAAGATAAGGTATCGTTAAATTGGCAGTTATATCATAATACTGATATAACTATGAATATTATTGGAACTATCCAACCAGGTAGATCTAATTTTAATGCTTGTCCTGATTCGGCATGGTCTTCACATTCAATATCGGTATTTTTACAAAAGATTTCTCTTAAGGGGATCAAACTAAATAAATATAAATATGAAACATGTGGATGGGATAAATGTTCGTGCATAGAAAGCAATGATGGAGAAACCTGTATTGTAACTAAAAGTGGAGAGACACGACCATCTAGAGCTATTATTAATAAACATAATTTACGACAGCATAGTTGGGGTTGGGATAGACGATGGTATAGAGAAATGAATAATGAAGAAAAAGCTAACTTAAGGCGCTCGGCCAGTAAAAGGCGCTCGCCCAGTAAAAGGCGCTCGCCCAGTAAAAGGCGCTCGGCCAGTAAAAGGCGCTCGGCCAGTAAAAGGCGCTCGGCCAGTAAAAGGCGCTCGGCCTGAAGCGCTCGTACGACAAAAGGCGTTAGGAAGGCAGTAATATAAATAATAGTGTTCATTCCATCAAATTAAATCAATTTTAACAAATCTAATCTATAACTATAGAATGACGGCTCTGTCACCACTGCATCAGATCCGGCTACGTGGGGTGCTCCCCCATGTAGCCGGCTAGTGAAAACTGTCCCACCTCCTCTCTAGCTAGGAGTTAGCTAGAGAGGAGGTGGGACATGTTGAGTTAGAGTGGTTGTAAGTTAGTAAGTTAGTAAGTTAGTAAGTTTGTAAGCGTTGGGTTGGTTGTTCTAATTTATAAATAATTCATAAAGGGGCTATACCATGTTTTTTAAGAATTAATTAATTAATTGACTATGTTATCACGTACAAGTTGTAGCAATTCCGATTTTTCTACACAACCCGATATGTCAACCCCTCTATACTTAAGTACATTTTTAAGAGATTTAACAGTAGGTGACCATTTGTCATTACGATTAACCGCACGTATGGTGTGATTTATTTGTTCTCTAAGTATATCTCCGTCTATCGTCTGGTTACCTGTTAATAGAGGAAACCTACAGTTTGGGCAAGTATTCTTACGATCAAACCAAGTATTAATACATTCTTCGTGATAATGATGTCCACAGGGTAGACAACAAAATTTATCACCCTCTTTTAAATCGCACATACAAATAGGACAAGGTTCCAGTTCCTCAGAACCGACAACTCCTTTATTTAGTTCTTCAAGTTCTCCCGACGATGGAATAACCGGGTGTGCTGTGTGTGTCGGGTGCGCTGGGTGTGCTATGTATGCTGTGTGTGTCGGGTGCGCTGTGTGTGTCGGGTGCGATGTTTGATAATTAAATAAATCATTTATCAACGCAAAGTACGCCGCGGGCACCGGCGGCGGCGCGGCCGCAGGGTTCAGGGCCGGGTCGCCCTGCATGTCATTATATAAAGGAATATTTATTCTTGGAAATAAATAATTGATTGTATTTGGACCGATTGTATTGGGATTTGGACCGTTCGTATTAAAATAACGTGGATGATACATAGTTATAATAAGGATTCGACGGAATCAATTTTATATATATAAAGTATATTCTGATATTTTTAGGAGTTACATTAAAATTGATTGGTAAATTACACAATTATAAAAATCATTTACAACTGACCTACGAACACCACTAACGAATATGTCACGCCTAACCTATCGTAATGTCAATGCCCAAATTGTTGTACTCCGGAACGCTCCACGACCTACAACTCTTATTCAAATTAGGGGTAAACATAAAAAAATAGTTCCATACGGTCTTGCCAGTATTGGTGGTCGTTGCGAACATATTGACGTTGATTCGCGCCATACCGCGAAACGCGAATTCTACGAAGAGACCGGATGGTTTATAGATATAGATAGATTTTATAAATTTACCGAATCCAAGGCGTGTGATTGGTTTTTGCTATATTTTGACGAAACCGATGACATTGTATGTCATCCAAAGAATTGTCATGAATTAGCGGATGCGTCAAATCTACGCAAGCGCGTATCTCCTTCTCCATGGTTTGCTCCATTTGGTCATTGTTGGGTATCACTTAATGAATTGCCCCACGCCTTGAATACTTGGGAATATGGTTACCTGCTGAAACTATATGAACGAATTTCGATGGCGGAATGTTTTAGAAGGAAATCTATCTGGTACAAAGATAACAGAGGACACTACCTTCTCACGATATCGGACAAACAACTCGGAACCGGTATAGTAATTGAATCAAATACAAGGAGCTTATCAAATACACGGAGCTTTGTCAAACCGTCGCTTACCGATCAACGTTTAGTTAACACTGTCGGTACTTTGCGCAATCAACGTCAAAGTATTCCTTGTCGTCAAAGTATTCCTTGTAACAAATTTGAGAAACCACGTCACGAGTATGATGGATACGTATATCAATTGATGCCTCCTACGAAGATATATTACCCATTTAAATGGATTTTGGTTGATAATCCTAATGAAGTTGACGATTGTGATATGGTATGGCGACTAATACATATGTCACGGCTGAAATATATACGCCACCATGATACAAAAAACGATGAGTTGCGATGGACACGTTTAGCATTGATTTAGAATTTAATATTTTCATTAGAATTCCTACTATTTATCACCGAAATTTATTAAAAATTATATTTTTTATATTATATAAAGTATAATGAATCAAACCAAATCAGAATTATTTCTCCAAGCAAAACAAATAAAAAGCCATTATAAAGATTGCTATTCGCCAATATCTAATTTTACTAAATCTGAATTATTACATTACATACACAGCTGTAGTTCTGCATTCCGCGAACCAACCGGCGAGGATATTTTAACAGTCGCCGATAGTAAAATTTGTAATCGTTCGGGAATAAATTCAAAAAACCAGCGGTTATTCGACGCCTATATTTTCAGCGGAAAATTAGATACAGACGTTATTTCTATAGTTAAAAATACTATAAGTATACGGTTAGATACGAATACGAATATATACAAAAAACTTACCCCTAAAACCAAGGATTTAAAATTTAATAAAATAAAAAAACTCGGTAGCGGAGCATATGGTACTATATTCTCGTACTATAATTTTGAGTATAATATTGAATTCGCCTTTAAAAAAGAAACTATAATCCCAAGTTACGATAATGATGCAATCGAAGAAAGTATAAGTGATTTATTAAATGATAATGATAACAAATGCGATACAATACGGGTAAAATATATTGGGCAATCTACACGCAGTAGTTATTATATTTTAAATAAATTAGAAGGTGATTTAAGTTCGTTAGTTCCAAAATTAAACAATTCGGGAATGGGCTTAAACGATCCGCGTGTTGTTGAATGTAAATTAAAGATTGCCGATACAATACGACGTCAGATAGTGTGTTTGTATAATCTTCATAATGATTTAATATATACCGACGTAAAATTAGAAAATATCTTATACGGATGCCATGATAAAGAACATTTGAATGAATTTAAAATACATATAGGTGATTTGGGCAGTGCCGTGATGGATAACGATGACAATTATATCAGCACATATCTTCCATATGAATTTGCAAAATCAAAAGGGATAATTCATTTAGACAGTCCTATAATTATAAATGGGTTTTTAGCATGGGTAATAGGATTGGTATTACTTGATTTAATCGGTTCTACCGAATCAGACAATCTATTGTATGCATGTTTTTGGAATAAAATTAAAGATACTTCCAAAAAAAACTTTAAAGTCATATGTAATAGAATTGCGGATTTAGTAGAATCCTATTATAAAAAACCAGAATTAAGATTATATTTTAAATTCAATAATAAGGATAGACCCGATATAAATAGGTCGTTGATTTAATTATAATTGTCTTAGTATTAATCCCTTTATGGATAAATAGGATAGCGATATATTAATCTAAATAAAATTATGTTATTTAGGATAATATAAAACATACAAAGCAAACAAACCAACAAACAAACAAACAAACAAACAACAAACACACACACACATATACACAACCCACAAACAATGACCATGTTCCCCGTCTCGCACAGGCCGCCGAGTTAGACACACAAGTCAAGTCGCCCGAGAAGAAACTAAAGAAATCAGTTAATTAATTAGAATTAATAAACTGATCATAGTCATATACATTCCGGCACCAAAAAATCGTGAATAGATATTTTTTTCATTCACATTTTTAAATATATGACTAAATATATTACTAACAATTGACATAGTAGGCGCAAGTTTATTATTAATTAAATCGCTTATATGATCAAACCAATCTCCAAACTCAGTCACTTGATCATATTTTCGTGCAATATATCCATCCATCATATCAAAATAATAGGATATCATCAAAAATAAAGCAGATAGTTTATATGATTTATGTATTAATAAATATACACAAATTAAATTCATATAACTGAGAACAATGTAATTGTATTCGGTTTAATTCTAAAGATGATAATTTTCTAGGATTGTTATTCATACTTTAATATTTATATTAATTTATTATAAAAAATTACATAAAATTGGAAAATGATCACTTATTCTATTTGTCTGATCTACATTATAATAGGTTGGTTTAATATTTCTCATTAATATATAATCGACTCTTCTATTGTAATATGATGTTTTAATTGTATTAAAATTAAAATAACTAGCTATATCTACAAATTGATTTCTTTCAATTTTTTCTATAACCCGAGGATCAAACATATATTTTTTTTCATATATGTATTTATATTTAATTTCATTTTTTGTATAATCATTAATATTTATAGTATTTAAATCTCCTACAATAATACATGGTTTAATTACATTTTGCAAAAATTTAAGAATATTTGATATTTGTTCATACCTTATATTTTCTGATTTTACTTCTAAATGTGTATTAATTAATAGAAACTCATCAAAATCTAAAATAATATATCCTCTTGTACTATTAAAATAATGTAGTTGATTATATTTTGGAATTGTTTTACTTGCGCATAATAAACCTGTTTTATTACAATGTATAACAAATTTATATCCTAATTTAAATAAATCTTTTTTAATTTTATATTTAAATATCATATAAACTTCTTGTAGACAAATTATATCTGAATTAATATATTTAATATATTCAATTATTTCGTTATATGTATTTTTAAACATCAAATTTCTAAAATAATGTATATTCCATGATATTAATTTTATATTATTTTGTTTTATGTGTTTTTTTTGTATATTTATATATTTATATCTCTTTCGTATTGAATATTTTAATAATTTATAATAAATATATATTATAATAATAATACTAATAATTAAATCAAAAAAAAAGAATATTAATATTTTTAAAATTTTTTTTATTGGCATGTGTTTTTTTATTTTTTTGTTTTTTTCTATTTTTATTAAATCCAAATTATCTTTAATATGTATATAATATACACGTGAATTAGTTACATAAGGATTATTCAAATCAGTTACAAATCCATCTATATTATATAATTTACAAAATAAAATTAAATTTTCTTCACTAATACAAAATTCTATTATATTTATTTGAGTTTCATTTAGTTCTATCAGTTTTAATTTTTTTTTTATAGTATATACTTGTATTGGTAATATATTGTTATCATCTTCTAAATAATCACATTTTTTATAACATCTTATACTATTTAAAAATTTAATATATTTAGGCAAGCCCCCAAATTCATAATATTTTATATTATCTGTAAACCAAGTCATATATCCGTTTTTTAATTTATTTTTACCAATATGATATAGATTTTCATCGGTAATATTTATAGTACATATCATAATTAATGATATAAATTATTTATTTGAACAACATTATGTTTAATTTTAGGAAAATCTTTAAATAGACTATTTACTAATTCCGCAATGAAATAAAATTGATTAAGTATTTATATATTTAAGACAAACAACTACTAAGACAAACAACTAAGACAAACAACTAAGACAAACTACAACAACCTACAGAATGTCCGCAGAAAGCCACGGTGATTGGGGTAAACTAAAGCTCGTTAAAATAACGGATTCTCGTAAATTTTGGTACTTGTACGATGAATTGGAAACCAGTATGGGTGGAACAGTTCTACACAGAGGATGTATAGTGGAGGCGTTTCGGAATGGTCATTTGTACGGCTTAGAAGTTGAAGAGACTGACGAAATGTATGAAAAAAATGAGCGCGAGAAGAACAGTATATTTTGTAGAAGCAAACATGGCGAATTTTCATGGTATCTATTGCCCTGTTTTTGTATCAACAAGGAAGATTGGGCAATGATGATTTGGACGCACTCCCGCGCACGTAAAAAAGGCTTTGCCACGAAATTAACAGAATTACTCGGTATCAAGACGGCATATATTCCACTGGCCTCGGATAGTTTAGATTTTTGGAAGGCGCGTGGTGTAGAGATGGTCTATTAATATATCCTACCACCACCACGTAATTTTGTTAGTTATATTATATTATATATGTATATTTATTTTATTGCTTTATTAGGTATCGCTTTATAATATCAAATAGAAGTATGGCACTGGGTTCCAGACAACTTATATTAGATAAGTATCAAAGCGATCCAACTGACACAAGTAAAACAGAGGCAAAAATAAAAACAAATATTGATGTTGTTATTACTTTAGCGAATATTATTGATAATAAAATAAAAGTTTCATATGCGACCGGTGGAATGTACTATAAAATGAATGTGCCTCGCCCATATCCATATTATATATGGGGTATGACATTAGATGACAATGCTCATATTGTGTATAATGTAGCACATCAAGAATGTGACCTAGATAAATTATGCGAAATAACTAAAGGCAAAACTATTACGGATAAGTTTGTTTTTTTGTTGAATAAGGACAGAAAATCTAAACTGAAATCTTAAAAATGTAAATTGTTATGGTGAATATTATTATTTTATAAAGTTATACTAATTATTAATTTATACATTTATATATAAAAATTTATTTACATTTACAATGAATAAATAAAATGTCTCGCGAAGTTGTAATGAAATATATTAAGAATATCGGTTCTCGTATGGCGGTGAATCAAAAGGTTGGGCGAGTATCGTTGCTTAAATTTAATAAACTAATAGATGGACGGATTAATCGTATCGTTTATGATTCTAATTATGAATACCATGGTCCATACGGCAATTATATTACCGAAAAGAAGGCTCTCGAAAAGAAATACGCTGATGAGAAATACGCTGATGAGAAATACGCTGATGAGAAATACGCTGATAAGGACTCTAAATAATTATGTTGGTTTAGTTTATCTGAATCATCGGAGATAAGTACTCGCTCGCTCGGCATTTTGTCCCTTAGGAAATTAGTTTCTTCTGAAAAATACTGGAGTTCTTTTTCCAAATATTTTAAGTAAATAGTAAATTATGCGTTGAAAATGGAGCGTCATAAAACATATATTCACTATCTGAATTAAAAGTTAACTTACTGTTTAAATTGTACCAATTGATAGCATAGCTGGTCCCTACCATATGTCTAACATTCATACTCGGATTACGGGTCCCGCGATGCCACGTTCGTTTGTCTCTAATAATTACACTACCTTTCGGCAAATTACATTTTATTTTTTTCAGATCTTTAATATATTTATCATCCAGTTCACCGTCCTCTCCAATTTCAAAATCGCTTATTTTGTGTGAACCTGGAATTATTTCAAAAGAGCCATTCTCTTCGTTGGTATCTTCTACATATGTATTAACAATTAATTGTAAGGGTAAGCCAGGACTTCCGAATTGTTTAATTATTCGTAATGGATGATAATGACTACAATCCATATGGTATGGTTGATTTTTAAGAGCCCGATTAGAATTACACGTATATGAATATAAATAATAATTTTTTTTTCCAAATATCATTGAAATAATATTATGTATATCTTTATTAAACAATAAATCAAATGGAGTTTCTTCATCAGGCAATCGTTGTTGATAATGTCCTTTAAAATAATTGTAGGGTAAATTATCTTCCAAGAACGATTTATCTAATATTTTTTTAAGTTTATCGCACGTTATACTGGATATCAATGAGGGGATTATTGTATAACCATTGTCAAATATTTCTTGTACGGACATTTTATAATATAACTATAATAATTATTTATATAGTTTTAGTAAATATTTGTTTAGTCATTATCAGAATTTAAAATTAATATCCTTTTCTATTATAAGAAAATAATGGATCTAGTTCAAAATAAAGAAATAGTAGAAGAATTAATATCTATCATTGAAAAATCAGAAGATTCGGAATACGCTGATGACTATTATCCATTTTATGCTACTCGGACGAAATATCAAAATCCGGAAAAATTTAAAAAATACGATTTTATTACAATGAAAGACATCTTACATAATGAAAATTTAGTAAAAGAGTTTTGTGATTGGAAATATAATGATGATACGCATGAATGGTACTACGAATGTCACCCGGATTGCGATAAAAATGGATTTTTTAATGCGATACCTTCTTTTATGACAACCTATACAAATTTAAATGAGCTAACTATTGTCCATTCTGAAATAATTAAGATAGAAAATTTACCTCCTAATATAACTTATTTGGATCTGAGTTGTAATAAAATAGAAAAAATAGAAAATATACCTCCGAAAGTTAAATCACTTTATTTATATTTTAACAAAATACAAAAATTAGAAAATATTCCGGAAAGTGTTACTTTATTGCATATTTGTGGTCATTTGGGAATTTATATAACCAAAATAGAAAATTTACCTTCAAAACTCGAACAATTAAATATAAGTTGGGAACATATAAATGAAATAGAAGATTTAAGTTATTTACACCCCCTTGAAGTTTTAAATGCCGATTTTACCAACAAAAAAAATCAACTAGGTTTGTCCGTTTCAAGACGTGTCTAAATCTCTATCATATTCATTTTATTCTTACCATCAATAGTAATAGTCAAAATCTATACAATGAGAGGGAGTATTTTTATGAACATCCTCATATGAATTATATATTTTAAATGGGCAATTACTTTCTAATAGTAGAACAGAAGAATCCGTGCATTCTATTTGTAATTTATAGGATTCTTTATAACTATTCCAAATAAAACCATAACTAATACTTGTGTGTATATTTTGTTTTATTGTTTTAATCGTTTTTGTATTGGGTTTTTTGTATTGGGTTCCTATATTAAAATCTCCAAATGATGCAATATACTTTTTTTGATTATCATCTAAAAATATACATATTATAATCTTTCCATCATATGTATCTACATAGAGGTTCGTCGGCGACCATTCCCGAACTTCACCTTGGGTAGTTCCATAAAATTGTTTATTTATAAAAGGTTGAACATCTAAGTTAAACTGAGTTGTCATTATTTATTTATATATTATTTTATTAATCAATTTTATTATATTCAATATATAAAAAATGATTTATATATAATTATATAATTAATACAACCATGAATGAATATATTATATCTGAACATTCAGAAATATCTGAAATTATTAATTTATATGAAGAAAGGCAGTTTGATAAATTATACAAAATTGTTTCTGATGATAAATATACCAGATATCGTGATTCGGTGCGAACAAACGATTTTAAAGTTCTTTGTTATCACGGCTATATAGATATAGCAAAATATTATTTAGAAAACTGTGAATTATTCAATTCTATTATAGAAGATGATGAGGAATGGCGCCATGTAAATATTTTTGTTGATATTAGTTTTAATAATCAATTAGAAATAGCTAAATGGTTAAAATCAATAAATAATGATGTTGATACTTGTTTAGATGATGAGAAACCATTTAGAAATTGTTGTAGTAAGGGATATTTAGAGTATGCCAAATGGTTATTAGAAATACGGCCAGGATTAGATATTTATTATAATAAATTTGAAGCATTCACGGTAGCTTGTAATAATAATCATTTAGATGTCGCAAAGTGGTTATTAGAGTTATATTATATACGGATAGAATACATCAAATTTGATTTTAACGAATATCTTAACCAAATACTTCATTTAAGTATTTTAAGTAATTCTATTAATATAGTAATCTGGCTAGTAGATAGTTTTGAATTTAAATTAGTTTTTGGATTTCATATAAATAATTTTTCAGAATTATGTAAAAAAATATGTGAAAATAATTTGTTAGACATGTTAAAATTACTATTAGATGTATTATATGAAAAACTAGTAAAAGATAAACCCGACAAAGATGAATACGATAAACTGATATCTGAATTATTCTGTATTTCGGTAAAAAAACAATATGTTGATATTGCCGAATGGGTCTATAGTAAAGATCCTAATATTATTACTAATTTACATTCTGATACATATGATTCATCTGATTATTCATATTTTGTTTCATTGTTTGATATAAAAGGTTCAATAGAAATGGTTACATGGTTTTTAAATAAAAATTCCGAAATATCAAAAGAAGAACTTAACTATGCTTTTACGGTAGCTTGTTATAATTATGAATTAGAAAAAGCTAAAATATTAATTGATAAATATCAAGATATTATAGTAAATTATGATAGTATATTTACTAAAGATAATTTAATTCATTCTTCTGATATTAATTTAAATATAGAATTTTGCGAATGGTTTATCGGTATTAAACCTAACAATTTTATAAAAAATACTCTCAGAAAAGATTTTGTATGGGTGTGTAAAGAAAATAATTTTACATATGCTAAATGGATTTTATCTCAACTTGAAGAAAAAGATAAAACAAATAAGTTATATCAATTAGCGTTTTATGAAAGTTGTAAAAATAATAAACTGGAAATGATTAAATGGTTATACGATTTAAATTCTGATATTACTATTAAGCATCAAGATATATTTAATAATATTGTATATAAACCGATTAAATACTTTTTAAGAGATTTTCCAAATCACAAAGCTCTTGAATTTTTATACAATATTGACAATAGCTATTTTATAAATCATATTAATAAAAATAATATATTTATTAATAACTTTAAAACTTTAGATTTGGATATATTAATATGGATGTATGCTGAAATACAAAATTATGAACCTATTAAAATGAATGATACAATATTTGACAGAAATAAAGATAAATCAATTACATTTCAAAAATTAAAATGGCTACAATCTAAAAATAAAGATATTTTCAAATGCAATGCGATTTTTAGCACAGCTTGTTATATGACTAATGTAGAATTGGTTAAATGGTTTGTTGAAATTAATCCAGAATTTAAATATAATTATAAAAAAGCTTTTATAACTATATTTGAAAATAGATTTAACGATACAAAAGTATTAGACTTTTTAATGGAACAAAATATTAAATTTGAAAATATATATAAATATGATTTTTTGGATTATATAAAAAATAAATTAAATTGGGGTATTGAAAATGTAATTAAATATTTAATTAATAATATTGAAGATTTGGATATAGCTGAAAATAATAATAAATTATTTAGAAGATTGGTTAAATATGATACATTAGAAACAATTAAATATGTATATAATTTAAATCCGGATCTCGATATTACTATGAATGACCATAAATTATTTAAATATCTTATTGATAGTAATCGTTTAAATTATTCTCAATATAGTATTGCTGAATGGTTTGTAGAATTAAGACCAGATCAATATAGAGTGGAAGAGGTTGATATACTTAATAAAAATTTTATAATAATTAAAAATCCATAAATCGGAAACAATTCTGAAAAGTTAGATGAATGTCCAATATTATAAAATAAACGAATAACAAAATTGATATATTTAATATTAATAAAAAATGGCCGACATCATATACATCATCACTGTTCTATTTAAAAACTCTGAAGAAAAAAGAAAAAATAAAGAAGCCACAAAATATAGAGAACAATATTGGGAAATGCGTAATCTTTATAATTCTCATGGTGGCGAATATGGAAAATTAAATGAAATAGATGCTTTAATGAAACATGCAGAAAAAATATATGCAAATTCTGTAAAAAATATGGATTATATTCCACCTTCACTAAAGGCAGACGCATTTCCAATTCAATATAGAGATAGAATAATGGAAGTAACACAAATACCAAGTGCTTCTATGTCTGGTGGTTTATTGTCATCGGGTGTATCTCTACCATCGCCAAATAGTTTTACTATTGATAAAAATGGTTATCCGTCAACCGTTCATGTTCCTCAATTACCACCTATCGAACAACATTATGCTATAATAGACCAGCGTAAATTACCAAGTTTAATTACTGGAGACAATAGTTGTTTAGGTAAATTGGGAGAATCAACTCTAGGACCGTGGTACCCGCCACGTGGTAGTTATTAACGATATAATGATTTCATTTCTTTAATTAAGTTATCTAATGTAATATAATGTATTTCTTTAATTTCATTATCAATAATACTATGAGGATCTTTATAATAACATTCAAAATAATGTGTTTTGGTCCATTTATTTTGAATTGAATCTAATTTCCAAGTTACTTCAATCAAATAACGATGTTTCATACTAATTTTTATTTTATCATTATCAATTACTTTAACATTTAAATGATCTTCTATAATACCGCTCACTTTATTTTTTGTGCAAATAAAATTAAATAATTCATTATGAATGGGATGAATAAATGAATCTAATATAATAGACATTTCACATATATTATTATTAAATTCTGATAAATTTTTAACAAAATTAAATAATTCTTCTGGTTGTGTATTTTTAGACTCGACGAATACGGATGAACCATTTGGGTTTAAAATAACGTCATAATCAAATGTCTCTAAATCTCTATCATATTCATTTTTTATTCTTTCCAATTTAGAAATAACATGATTAATTAATTCCATTTTATTTTAATATATTAATGTTCATTTTTTTAAATAATATATAGAAGATGATTGGATTGAAAAACTGAATAAATAATGTAAATCTAAATTATATCTTGAGATTATTTGGAACTTGTTGTCCGGGAACTTGTTTGGGTATATTTTTTTAATAAATTTAAATTTATTCATACCTCATCCCTGTATATTTTCTCTATGGGAATTATTAAATTCAACCAGAATTTTATATATTTTCTCCATGGTATTAACTATATCGGTTTCCTCAATTATTAGGGGCGGAGCAATAAATATCAGATTGTCTATCATAAAGCAATATATTCCATTTTGTAAAAAAAGATTGTTTATTTCTGATAATTTTTCAGGCATCCTTAACTCGAAACATCCTAATAATCCATTATTTCTATATTCTTTGACAATATCACAATCGTCGGTAATGGGTTGTGATAATTTTTGAATTAATTTTGCTTTATCATTAGATTCACGAATAATTTTACAATCATCCTCAAGGTATAAATCTAAACATTTGTTAGCAATTGTACAAGGAAGGGGGTGTCCAAAATAGGTCAATCCAGTTAAAACCGGCAGATTGTTATATAAAGATGATAGTTTTTCGTTTACTATAACGGCTCCTAATTGACTATATCCAGAAGTGATGCCTTTAGCAGTAGTGATAATATCTGGATTAAAATGTTCTTTTTGGTAAGCAAATAATTCTCCGCTTCGCCCCCAGCCACTCATTACTTCATCGCAAATTATTAGAACATTGTTTTTTCTACATATTTTCTCTAATTTAGATAAATAATATTTTGGATATAGGATACACCCGGCGCTACCAGATGATCCTTCGACTATAATAGATGCCGGACGATACTCATCTAATAATTTAGATATTTGTAATAAACTTTCTTCGCCATTGTCCCGAATGTCCGGATTTTTCATTATTGGATACAAATCAAGATTATAATAATCTTGTTTTTTATTATTTCGGCCATCCCCGCCCATCAACGAGGCGACTATAGTAGATCCTCCATGAAAAGAGTTCTGGAATGAGAGTATTTTTTTATTATTATTATATTGATTGGTTATAAACATCGCAACTTCGTTTGCGTCTGCTCCGGCATTTGTGTAGAATACTTTTCCGTTATTAAAATCAGCGATGTTACACAGCCTGTCGCTTAGTTTATCTCGTTCGTATGTACTAAAACTCGGCGGAACATATGAAATACCATTATCCATATAGCTTTTAAATCCGCTTTTTATATATCTATTATTGTGTCCTAAATTAACAACCATTAACCCAGACGTGAAATCTATAATTTTATGCATATTACTATATATAAAAACACCATTTGCCCTCGTTATTATGGGTTGTTGTAAACAACGTTGTTTTACCCAAGGTACTAATGTTTTAATTTTTTTAGTATAATGAATGTGTGTTTTAAACATATTACTTAATTTATATTAAAACTTTATATATTTACTATAAAATATTTCTATATCCAAATCAATGTCAACATAATTTTACAGATTTCACCATCGTCCATAACCTCATTGAAATAATATTTATTTAAAAATGATATAAATATTATTAACTTTAATAAATGTCTGATTATAATCAACTGGATATAATAAATAAATTTAATTTAGGTTATAATTTATTCATAACGGGTAATGCTGGGTGTGGCAAAAGTTATATCGTAAAGATATTGGCTACTAAATATATAGAGACCGACAATGACGAAGAATCAATCGTAATTACGTCTACTACAGGAATATCGGCCTTGAATATAAACGGTAAAACAATCCATAGTTGGTCTGGTATAAATCCTAATACTGATTATTCCAATATAGATCTGTTTACGAATGAAATACTAAACAATCATAAAAAATTCAATAACTGGATATATACAAAGGTATTAGTTATAGACGAAGTGTCTATGTTAGACGCCGATATGTTGGATTTTATGAACGAGGTCGCTAAAAAGATACGAAACAATCCAAATCCTTTTGGCGGAATACAAATTATTGTTACGGGTGATTTCAATCAACTTCCACCGGTATCTAATAATCAATCAATACCGTATTGTTTTAAGGCCAAATGTTGGACCGATGTTATAGATTTCAATATCGTGCTTAAAAAAAATTATAGGCAGAATGAAAAGTCATTGATTAAATTCTTAACCCATATCCGAAATGGGAAACACTCGCACTTCGTAAAGGACGAAATAGCAAAATACCAAGTAAATCCTAATTACGACGATACTTCATATACGCATTTATATCCAAACCGAACCAACGTTGAGGAATATAACCTCAAACAATTACATAACTTACCCGGAGAAATTAACCGAATTAAGTGTATAAACTCTAAAAAAATAAAACTACCAAAAGAGACAATTATTTGTCAGGAATTATTACTAAAGGTTGGAGCATTTATTATTGTAACTAAAAATATTGATTTATCTAAAGGATTGGTCAATGGGCGACAAGGTATTGTTACTAAAATCACGGACACAGTCATAATCATACAAACCACCGATAAACAATTTCACAATATTTCAAAAACTCTATGGGTCTTTCCAAATGGTACTATCAAGCAATTTCCTATACGATTGGCCTGGGCCCTCACTATACACAAATCGCAGGGCATGAGTATAGAGAAGTTGAGTGTTGATATCGGATCGGGTATTTTCGAGGCCGGTCAGACATACGTTGCGTTATCGCGCGCGACTACCGGCGAACACTTACATATCAAGAATGGCGATATTAAAATAATTCCACAGAACCCCGAGGTTAAAGAATTTTATAAAAGATGCTCGGACCGAACAAAATGGTATGAATATAAAACTGACGCTGGCAAAATATATTACCAAAATATACATACCGACGAAACTTTATGGAAATTACCAAAGAACGGTATGGTGGTTGAGGAAGATTACGAGGAAGACGAACTTTCTCCGAAAAAACTTAAAAAAAATAAAAACAAGGTAAATCCTGACAATCGTTGCGAAGTATGTAAACAAAATCAATATTTGGACGAATACGAAATATGGCACGATTGTAAAATCTGCGTTGGGTGTATTGGCAATAATAAAGAGTATCAACAATTATCCAAAACAGAACTAAGGGAACTATTCAAGAATAAAGAAAACTTGAATGATAGTTTAGATAAATGTATGTCCAAATCCGAGCGCAATTGCTACGGATTCAGAAATATTGTATATCTGGTTAAAAATGTTCGCGAGCAATATAAAAAAATAGATAAATCGCTCGTTAAATCAATGACGAAAAAAACCAAACCCGGCAAGGACTTGACGGAGCGTATTATAGCCACTTGTCGGAAATACTTTGTTGAAAATAGTAGTATTAGTAAAATATCCGAAGAATACAATGTGCGGGCACAAACTGTCGAAGAATATCTATACAAGGCGTATATAAATAAACAGTACGTGTTTACGGGGGACGACTATAAAAAAATAGGATACACTGATGAAATAAAGACAAATATTATAAGAGTTGTTGATAAATGGCGTATAGACGAAGTTTCAAAAGAATTACCCAAACTTCGCCATATTAAAGACAATGTTTCACCGGATATTTCATATTTAATAATAAAACTATCAATTTATAATTATTGAAGTATATTAAATTTGTATATTATCTATCCCGAGGATCGTTGCGGCGACACTATTATGGATTATATTTTATTTATCATGGATTATATTATCCTTTATGGATTATATTATCCTTTATGGATTATATTATCCTTTATGGATTATATTATCCTATGGATTATTACCCTAAATAAAATTGATTTGTATAATTTAATTTAAAAACAAACAACAAACAACAACAAACAACAAACAACAAACAACAAACACTCGCACTCGCACACAACACACAACACACTCGCACACAAACACACACAAACACTCGCACAACTCGCACCCGATATGCCTACCTACGTCTTCAAGGCGGGTGAGAAGTGCACCCGAATCACAGTGCACCCCAAACGCTCGCGGTGCCCAAAGCGACCCTCGCAAGACCGCGAGCACCAAGAGTCCACCATGCGCAACTGGTCCATGGCCACAAACATCACCGCTCAACAGCAAATCAGTTTGAAGGCATGGGATCTACAAAACAAGGCTGGACACGCGGTGTGCGGTAAGGCTTGTGGCCATGGACGATACAAGTTTATCATCCGACTCCACTTTCTTCAGAAAGCGTACGACGAATTGTACCTGTAATTAGACACATCATTTAGTCATAAAAAAAACATGTTAATAACTCCTTTATGGATAATATTATCAACGCGTACGATAAACAAATGATTAAAAATTGATTTAATTACAATATCCGTAATAACATATAATGATTACCGATTATTATCTTGCGATATTGCCGTTAGCTCTTAAAAAGCAAACTGATTTACCAAACTTACCAGAAGATATAGTTAGAATGATATTTTCATATAATATACTACATTTAATGGAAAACCATAACATTCAAGAAATTAGAAAACAACTATATCAGTTTTGTAGGTATACCGGTACTCGCTTAAATAAAAGTCCCTTTGAAAACACAATGTCCATTCATTATATCCCTTATCCTAAAATAGTAGACAATGAATCGCTAAAGCAGTTAATTATTAGACAATCCACTATTAACTGT
>Ga0315336_1003978_pt1 | contig 18510 bp, 14 predicted proteins | sample ASW5metaG_FD_204512 | JGI IMG/M metagenome (GOLD analysis project Ga0315336, IMG submission 204512) | Ammonia-oxidizing marine archaeal communities from Monterey Bay, California, United States - ASW #5 | ecosystem: Environmental > Aquatic > Marine > Intertidal zone | place: USA: California... | reverse complement strand
TGGGTAATTTTAACATTGTGTGAAATGAAAGACTGATGAAGAGTAATTATCCGGAACGAATCGTGTGTCTCACCGAAGAGACCACGGAGACAATTTACCTGTTGGGTGAAGAAGATCGAATCGTCGGGATATCAGGGTTTACCGTACGCCCACCACGCGCCCGAAAAGAAAAGCCTAAGGTCTCAGCGTTTACCAGCGCCAAAATCGATCGAATCATTGCGCTTGAGCCAGATCTTGTTCTTGGTTTTTCAGACCTTCAGGCTGACATCGCAGCTGAGCTAATCCGTCGTGGCATCACCGTATTGGTGTTTAACCACCGATCCGTTCAAGAGATTTTATCGATGATCCGGACGTTAGGAGCCATGGTGGGTGCTGCCAAGCGTGCGGATGAACTGGTGGGTGCATACGAAAACAATATCGATCACAGTTTGGCTCGTGCCGCTGATCTCCCCAGAAGACCTAAAGTGTATTTCGAAGAATGGGATACCCCGCAGATCTCCGGAATCCGCTGGGTTTCAGAGCTGATCACTATTGCTGGCGGGGACGATATATTTCCGGAATTGGCTGTTTGTCCTGATGGAATGAGTAGGATCATTGGCGATCCCGAAGAGGTGATTCGGCGTGCACCGGACATCATCATCGGATCGTGGTGCGGTAAGAAGTTTCGTCCCGAGAAAGTAGCAGCACGGCAAGGCTGGGAGGCTATACCTGCGGTGCAGAACGGGGACATCTATGAAATTAAGTCGGCGGAGATCTTGCAGCCAGGGCCTGCAGCACTGACGGATGGGCTGGAACAGTTGCAGGAGATTATTGCTAGCTGGGCACACGGATAAAGATGAGCTCGAGTATGATTCGTAGAGATCGGAGTCTATTAGATCAAGCACCCAATCCAGATGAAAGAGAACGACATCAAAATCATTACAGCCTTTCCAAGGACAGTCCGGGAAATTGAAAATACGTTTATACCGCTGGCTGAAGGTATTAACCTCGCAGCACGGATCTGGTTGCCCGAGGATGCCGAAATCGCTCCTGTGCCAGCAATCTTGGAATTTCTGCCTTATCGAAAACGAGATGGTACTTCAGAACGCGATGCACTGACCCATCCCTACTACGCAGGACATGGCTATGCGTGTGTGCGAGTCGACATGCGGGGTTCGGGAGATTCCGAAGGCATTCTCGAAGATGAATACCTAAAGTCCGAACAGGACGATGCCCTTGAGGTGCTCGATTGGATTACCAAGCAACCTTGGTGTACCGGCGTGACCGGAATTATTGGGATTTCGTGGGGTGGATTCAATGGGCTTCAGATTGCGGCACGTCGGCCGCCTTCATTGAAAGCCATCGTTACAATCGCTTCCACAGATGATCGCTATGCGGATGATATCCATTACATGGGTGGCGTGATGCTCAACGATGCCATGTCATGGGGTGCTACGATGTTTGCGTTTAATTCGCGGCCGCCCGATCCGGCTATCGTTGGAGACACTTGGCGGGATCTGTGGATGGCACGGCTTGAGGCCAACGATCCGTGGTCAATGAAATGGCTCTCACACCAGACGCGGGATGCATTCTGGCAGCATGGGTCGGTGTGTGAGACCTATGCAGACATTGAATGCGCAGTCTATGCAGTCGGTGGCTGGGCTGATGGCTACTCCAATGCGGTACCACGAATGCTCGAAAGGTTGAGTTGTCCGCGCAAAGGCTTGATAGGCCCTTGGGCACACAAGTATCCTCATTTTGGGTTGCCAGGACCACGAATCGGCTTTTTGCAGGAGACGCTGCGCTGGTGGGATCACTGGCTCAAAGATATAGACACCGGGATTATGGATGAACCTCAATACCGGGTCTGGATGCAGGACAGCGCGGCACCGGCATCCTACTATGAAACTCGGCAGGGCCGCTGGGTTGCAGAGCCGGCGTGGCCCAGCGACCACATCAATTGGGGAAAGCTGTATTTCACAGAAAATGGATTGAGCCCGGAAGCAGGGAGTGAGGGAATAGACGTTGCCATTCACACACCACACGCCATGGGCACACGCCAGGGTGAATGGTGCGCATTTGGACTGGAACCGGATCTTCCTGGAGATCAGCGAGAAGAGGATGGCTGTTCCGTAGTTTTTGAAACAGTTCCGCTTACTAACGCTGTTGAGATTCTGGGAGCACCGGCACTTCGATTACGTTTAAGTGCGGATCAGCCAAATGCGTTTATTGTTGCCCGATTAAATGATGTTGCACCTGACGGTGCTTCCACACGGGTGACCTATGGTGTACTGAACCTGACACATCGTGACAGTCACGAACATCCGAAACCTTTAACCCCGGGGGACACATACGATATCCGTTTACAACTAAATGACGTTGCCCAGATTTTTCCGGTTGGACACCGCATTCGTATCGCACTTTCGAATACGATGTGGCCACAGTTCTGGCCGTCGCCCGAACCAGTGACCCTGACATTGAAAACTCTCAGCAGTCATCTTGAACTACCTTTTCGAACGCTTCGCAAATCTGATGAGATGCTGAGGCATTTTGGGCCTGCGGAAAGTGCACCTCCCGAAAGTGCTAAAGTGCTAGAGCCCTCAAGTTATGTCAGACGGGTCGAGCATGATGATGTGTTGGCTGAGACTAGGCTAACTGCTATTGCCGACACTGGAATGTTGCGCTTGACAAATTTTGGCTGGGAGCACGGCTCCGTATCTAGGCAGTACTGCTCAATTCGTGATGACGACCCGGCTTCAGCACGACTAGATCTGCATTGGACGATGCGGTTTCGGCGCCCCGATGCAGACTTTGATGTGCGTACTGAGACTCGTTCGGGTTTGACGTCAACACCGACACAGTTCCACTTCACAGCAGTAATGGAAGTGTTCGAGCATGAAGAGAAAACCTATTCCAAGACCTGGACAAAAACAGTCGACCGGGAACTCAATTGAGTTCGCAGGTATTTTCGGTTGATGGTTAAGAACTCTACGCTATTGTGCCACCACACTGGTATCAGAGACCGTCAGGTCGAAAGCCGCTGACATCAAGGCCCGCGTGTAGGGGTGTGTCGGGTTGTCGAAGATCGTGTCCGCATCTCCCTGTTCCACCACTTTGCCCTGACGCATCACAATGATGTGGTCACTCAAGGCCCGGATCACCTTTAAATCATGGCTAATAAATAAGTAGGCCAACCCATGGTCGTGTTGTAGTTTTTGTAGCAGATTGATCATCTGCGCCTGTACCGAGCGGTCCAGAGCTGAGGTCGGTTCGTCCAACACCAGCACCTCAGGCTGCATGATCATCGCTCTGGCCAGAGCAATCCTCTGTCGCTGGCCGCCTGAGAATTCATGGGGATAACGGTGTCGGGTGGCGGGATCAAGGCCCATTTCCTCAAGCACCTGGATGACCTTTTCCTGTTGTTCTGATTCGTTGCCGATATCGTGTGCAACCAGACCTTCGGCGATGATCTGACCCACTGAAAGACGCGGACTAAGACTGCCGAAAGGATCCTGAAACACGACCTGTATCTGGCGACGCAGTGGTTTCAGGGACCTTTGGCGCAATCCTTGAAGCGGGCGGCCGAGCAGTTCGATCTCACCCCGCGATGAGATCAGCCGCAGCAGTGCCAGGGCGAGCGACGTCTTGCCGGAACCACTTTCGCCCACCACACCAACAGTTTCACCCGTCCGGATAGATAGATTCACATCGTCGGTGGCTTTGATGTGATCAACGGTTTTTCGCAGTACACCCTTTTTGATCGGAAACCAGACCTGGATCTGTTTGCCCTGCAGCACCAGCGGTGCGTTCTCCGGGATGGAGCGGAATCGTGGCTGCGGTTCCGCTGCAATGAGTTGCTGCGTATAGGGCTGCGCGGGCGCACGGAACACCGAAGCAGTATCGCCGTCTTCGATAATACGCCCTGCTTGCATGACATAGACCCGTTCCGCTGTTTTTCTCACCACGTCCAGATCATGGGTAATGAGCAGTACGCTCATCCCAGAGTGTTCTCTCAATTCGGTAATCAGTTCGAGGATCTGGGCTTGGGTGGTGACGTCTACTGCCGTCGTCGGTTCGTCGGCAATGAGCAGATCGGGTTCGTTGGCAAGCGCCATCGCGATCATCACTCTTTGGCGCTGCCCCCCGGAAAGCTGGTGCGGATACGCATCCAACCGCGATTCGGGTTCCTGAATATGAACCCGTTGCAGCAGCTCAATCACTTTCTCTCGTGCCTGCTCGGCACTCAATCTCGCTTTTTGTTTGAGTACTTCGGTGATCTGTTTTTCGACGCTATGCAGTGGATTCAGCGAGGTCATGGGTTCCTGAAAAATCATGCTGATGCGGTCGCCCCGAATCCGCATCAGTGCCTTGTCACCGGCACCCAGAAGCTCCTGATCATTAAAACGTATACTGCCGCTGGGATGAGTGGCCTTGGGATAAGGCAGAAGACCCAGCACAGACAGCGCTGTTACTGATTTTCCGGAGCCGCTCTCACCGACCAGGGCCACGGCCTCACCGCGGTTGACCACCAGATCTGCTTGCTGGACAGCTTCGACAGGGCCAGCAGGCGTGCTGAAGGTCACCGACAGATTGTCGATTGTGAGCAGGGGAGTTGAGACAGAATCAAGGTGCGCCATGATCAGCCTACGTTTTTTCGAGGGTCAAACGCATCGCGGACGGCCTCGCCGACGAATATCAGCAGGCTCAGCATCAGGCCGATAACGAAAAAGCCGGTCAGACCCAACCACGGGGCCTGCAGGTTGGCTTTCCCCTGGCTCAGCAGTTCCCCAAGCGAGGCGGAGCCCGGCGGTAGGCCGATACCCAGAAAATCGAGTGATGTGAGTACTGTGACTGAACCTGCCAGCGTAAAGGGCATGAATGTAATCGTCGCCACCATCGCGTTGGGCAGCACATGCCGCACGATAATCACGGCATCACTCACGCCAAGTGCCCGGGCTGCGCGTACATATTCGAAGTTGCGGGCGCGTAGAAACTCCGCCCGGACCACGCCTACAAAGCCCATCCAGGAAAACAGCAGCATCAGACCTAGCAACCACCAGAAGTTGGGCTCAACGACGCTGGCGAGAATTATGAGTAGGTACAAAATAGGTAAGCCTGACCACACTTCGATGAAGCGCTGAAGGCCAAGGTCGAGCCAGCCACCGAAATAGCCCTGTACCGCACCGGCGGCGACGCCGATGATTGCACTGATGATTGTGAGCGTAAAACCGAACAGCACCGATATCCGGAATCCGTAGATCACCCGGGCAATGACGTCGCGAGCCTGATCGTCTGTGCCCAGCCAGTGGGTGCTGTCGGGCCGAGAGGGCGCCGGGCCGGTAAGGTCCCAGGACACGGTCCGGTGGTGAAAGCGGATCAGTGGCCAGATCATCCAGCCGTTCTGATCGATAAGTTGAGCCACGTAGGGACTGCTGTAATCTGCCTCGGTCAGAAAATCACCGCCGAACTCGGTTTCAGGATAAGCCGTCAACACCGGAACATAAAAGCTATTGTTGTAACGGATCAACAGCGGCTTATCGTTGGCAACAAACTCGGCAAACAACGACACGACACACAGCACCAGAAATATCCACATAGACCACCAGCCGCGACGATTGGCCCGGAAGTTCTCAATGCGCCGCTGGGTAATGGGGCTCACACTGCTGAGTACGCCTGTCATACTTCACGGCCTTCGAAATCAATTCGGGGGTCGACTACCGTGTACATCAGATCACCGATCAGGTTCATGACCAGCCCCAGCAGCGAAAAGAAAAATAAAGCCCCGAACATGACCGGGTAGTCACGCTTGAAGGCCGCTTCGAATCCGAGCAGTCCGAGCCCGTCGAGGGAGAAGATGATCTCGATGAGCAGTGAGCCGGTAAACAGGATGCCGACGAAAGCACCGGGAAAGCCGGCGATCACGATGAGCATCGCATTGCGGAAAACATGGCCATACAGTACACGTGTTTGTGAGAGACCCTTGGCCCGCGCAGTGAGCACATACTGCTGGTTGATCTGATCAAGAAATGAGTTCTTGGTCAGCATGGCCAGAGTGGCAAACCCGCCGATGGTCATGGCAATCACTGGCAAGGTGATGTGCCACAGGTAATCGGTTACCTGGCCCCACCACGACAGCGTGTCCCAGTTTTCCGAAGTCAGGCCCGCCAGCGGGAACCAGTTGAGGTAGCTGCCTCCGGCAAAGAAAACCAATAAAAATACCGCGAACAGAAACGCCGGAATAGCCATGCCGACGATCACCACAATACTGCTCCACACGTCGAAGCGGCTGCCATCACGCACGGCCTTTGCAATGCCGAGGGGTATGGAGATCAGATAGGCCAGCAGGGTCGTCCAGATGCCGAGCGATATAGAGACGGGCATCTTGTCCAGCACCAGGTCCACGACTTTTCGATCACGGAAAAAGCTCTCACCGAAGTCAAACACCAAGTAATTTTTCATCATGGTGATGAACCGGTGGTGCAGTGGCTGGTCAAAGCCGAACTGTTTTTCCAGGGCTTTGATAAAGTCCGGGTCCAGGCCCTGAGCGCCGCGGTATTTACTCCTGCTCCCATCACTGCGGACAGACGTCAGGGTCTCGCTGGTGCCGGTTCGCGTGACCCGTTCAGTAATGTCGCTACCGATGCCGGTCAGCTGAGAGATAACCTGTTCGACCGGTCCGCCCGGGGCAATCTGAATGACCGCAAAATTGATCATCATGATCGCCAGGAGTGTGGGGATCATCAGCAGCAGACGGCGAACGATGTAAGCACCCATCTTCAGTCTCCAGTCTGTGCTGTGGTAGGGCTCAGCACATCTGCCGAGCGGCGGTTATTGTCGGGCCTGCTCCAGGGCAGCAGCTTTGTGTGTGTCGTACCACCATCGGCTGGTCATGACGCCACTGCGCACCGGGGCTGCAGGACGGCTGAACTTGTCCCAGTAGAGGACCCGGTCGGCGCGGATGTGCCAGTGGGGCACCACGTAGTGTCCCCACAAGAGCACCCGGTCGAGGGCACGGGTACGCACGTTCAGCTGTTCGCGGGATTCTGATTTGACCAGCAGTTCAATCAGTTCGTCTACAACAGGGTCCTTGATCCCGGCTAGATTGCGACTGCCTGCACTATCCGCCGCGTCGCTGCCCCAGTATTCCCTCTGCTCGTTGCCGGGGGTTTCACTCTGACCCCAGACCGCCACTAACATGTCGAAGTCTTTTTGCCGATAGCGCTCGATATACTGGGTCTGGTCCACCAGCCGAATTTTGGCCTCGATCCCGAGTTGTTTGAGATTCTGCGTATAGGGCAGCACGATGCGCTCAAATGCCTTAGAGGACAGTAGAACTTCGAATCTGAAGGGGACACCGGTGGCTTTATTGACGAGCTTGAGATCGTGCACTGCCCAGCCAGCGTCTTTAAGCAAGGCCGTGGCTTTGCGTAAATTGTCCCGTGGCCGCCCGCTACCGTCGGTCACCGGGATTTTAAAAGCCTGGTTGAACACGGTGTCAGGGATACGGTCACGATAGTGTTCCAGCAGGGTCAGTTCCTTCCCCTCGGGTAGGTTGGAGGAGGCGAGCTCTGAATTTGAGAAGTAACTGCTCGTGCGGGTGTACTGACCGTTGAACAACGTGCGATTGGACCATTCAAAATCGAACGCATAGCCCAGCGCCTGCCGCACCCGAGGGTCTTGGAACAGGGTCCGCCGGGTGTTCATCACAAAAGCCTGCATGCCCGTGGGCTGGCGATGCGGGACCATTTCTTTGTTGAGCAGACCCTTGTCGACGACGACCACATTGTAGTCGTCAGCCCAAGCTTTGGACTGGTTCTCGAGCCGGAAGTCGATGTCTCCGGCTTTAAGCGCAAGCCGGATCGGCGTCGTATCCCGGAAGTATGCGGTACGGATGATGTCAAAGTTGTTCATTCCGCGCCGAACCGGCAGATCCGAGCCCCAATAATCCGTCACCCGTTCCTGCACGATATAGCGGCCGGCTTCAAACTTCTGAATGCGGTAAGGGCCACTGCCCAACGGGGGGTCTAGCGTGGTGGCGGAGAAGTCTCGTGTCTCCCAGTAATGCTTAGGCAGGACCGGTAGTTGTCCGGCAATCAGCGGCAGTTCCTGGTTGCCAGATTCTTTAAAGTTAAAGCGGACCCGATGTTTGCTGAGCGCTTCAACGCTGTCGATGGTGCTGTAGTAGTAACGGTAAAAAGGCAAGCCCTTTGCCACCAGCGTTTCAAACGACCAGACCACATCATCAGCGGTGATCGGGGTGCCGTCGTGCCAGCGCGCTTCGGGACGCAGGTTGAAAATGACCCAGGCGCGGTCGGCAGGCCATTCCATGGTTTCTGCGACAAGCCCATAAGCCGTAAACGGTTCGTCAGCACTGTTGACCAGGAGCGTTTCCACCGAGCCGGTGCTCGCGGCATTGCCTTTGGGAATAAACGAGTTAAAGCTGTCAAAGGTGCCGTCAACCGCGAGCCGCAGTGTCCCGCCCTTGGGTGCCGTGGGGTTGACGTAGTCGAAATGCGGGAAAGCCGCTGCGTACTTGGGGGTTTCGTTGTCGAACATAGTTATGGCATGGCCGGAGAGAGCAGAGTCTGCCATCAGCAACCTTATGCTGCCCAAAACTAGCAGCAAAACCCACACGCAAAAGCGGAAATTCCTCATAAATTGATTATAGTCCATGCCTATAGGTTGCTAGGCGGTGATCACCGAGGCTGCCGTGGTCAACCACTGACCAAACAGGACGCGCCGTGAATGCAGAGCTGAAGTTTGCACAGACACTGCTTGAGTGGCACCGCCACCATGGTCGGCACGACTTGCCGTGGCAGGGCACGCGGGACCCCTATCCGATATGGGTATCAGAGATCATGCTTCAGCAGACCCAGGTGACGACGGTAATCCCGTACTACCGGCGATTCATGCAGCGTTTTCCCACCGTGACGGCACTGGCTGCGGCGAGTCAGGATGAACTTCTGGACTGTTGGACGGGCCTTGGCTATTACGCCCGAGCACGAAACCTTCATCGCTCGGCCCGCCGAGTCGTTGATGAGCGGGGTGGCCGTTTCCCCGACCAGTTTGACGAGGTGCTGGACTTGCCGGGCATCGGTCGCTCAACGGCTGGTGCGATACTTGCCTTTGCGTTTGGCCAGCGCTACGCGATACTCGATGGCAATGTGAAAAGAGTACTGGCCCGTTGTTTTGCTGTGGCAGGCTATCCGGGTGACACGGCTGTGGCACGCCAACTATGGGCCTTATCGGAACGCTGTACACCCCAGCAGGATGTCCCAAGCTACACGCAGGCGATCATGGATCTGGGTTCAACGGTGTGCACACGGCGCAATCCGCAATGCGGGGGCTGTCCGTTGGCTTCGCACTGCCAGGCCCTCGCAAGACAAGAGATAGACCGCTATCCCAGTTCCCGGCCCAAACGAAAACGACCACTTCGTCATGTGACGATGATCCTAGTACGCAACACCGACGGGTGTGTGCTATTGGAGCAGCGTCCCGTGGAGGGTATATGGGGTGGTCTGTGGAGTTTTCCGGAGTGCCCGGCCGAAGAAACGACAGCAGCGTTCTGCCGGCGTTATCTGGGGACTGCGGTGAAGATTGATCAGCCCTGGCCGACGCTGCGCCATGGCTTCACGCACTTCGAGCTCAGAATTCAGCCGCAACCGGTGCGTTATGCCGGTCAGGATGACAAAGTGCTGCACGGCGCAGAACGTATCTGGTATAAACCGGGGTCTGCACCGGCGCGTGGACTGGCCGCTCCGGTACGTAAACTCCTCAACAACCTGGAGACAATCTGATGAGTCTGCGAGTGGACTGCGTGGTACTTGGCTGTGAGGGCGACGCACTGGATGCCGCACCCTGGCCCGGAGAACTGGGTCAGCGCATACTCGATAATGTTTCAAAAGCCGGATGGCAACAATGGCTGCAACGACAGACCATGTTGTTGAACGAAAAGCGTTTGAGTCCGATCAATCCGGAACATAAGGCTTACCTTGCCGCCCAGATGGAGGCATTTTTCTTTGGTGACGGTGGCGATGAACCCGATGGTTGGGTGCCCCCGACGACACAGGCTTAAATCTACTTTGTGAACCAGATCGGGACATTAATGTGGGCTATACTCGGCGTATTTAAGATGCATCGCGATTTGGCACTGACCACCAATCGCTGTCGTTAAATCCAGTACAGGAGTAAATATGTCCGAGTCGTCCAGCGTAAAAAGTCACTATGGCCTGGAGAACCATGGCCTTCGAAATCTGGGAACTGTTCACTGGAACTTAAGCACAGCCACACTGATTGAGCACGCCCTCAGGCGCCAGGAAGGGAAGGTGTCAAAAGACGGCGCCTTGGTGGTGTGTACGGGTCAGCACACTGGTCGGTCTGCTAATGACAAGTTTGTTGTCCTGGATGAGACCACAGAAGGTGACATCTGGTGGGGCAAGGTTAATGCCCCCTATGAACCTGCTCGTTTTGATGCGTTGTTTGAGCGCATGATGGCACACCTTGAAGGTAGTGAACTCTATGTTCAAGACTGTTATGTGGGCGCAGACCTGGAGCATCGTCTGCCGGTACGCATCGTCAACGAACTTGCCTGGCACAGCATTTTTGCCCGCAACATGTTTGTTGAAGCCACTGACGAGCAGAAGGCTGCTCATGAACCCCAGTTTACGGTCATCAATGCGCCAAGCTTCGCAGCGGACCCCAAAACCGATGCCACTCGCTCAGAGACGTTTATCGTCCTGAATTTTGCGCGCCGCCTGGTGATTATCGGGGGTACCAGTTACGCGGGCGAAACCAAGAAGTCGATCTTCAGTGTGATGAATTATCTGATGCCGCATAAAGATGTGTTGCCGATGCATGCCTCAGCGAACATTGGGCCCAGTGGCGACACCACCATATTTTTCGGTCTGTCGGGTACAGGCAAAACCACGCTGTCGGCGGACGCCTCGCGCACACTGATTGGCGATGACGAGCACGGCTGGAGTGGTCAGGGTATTTTCAATTTTGAAGGGGGCTGTTACGCAAAGGTAATTAACCTGTCGGCCGAACAGGAACCGGAGATATACGCAACGACCCAGACGTTTGGAACGATCCTTGAGAATGTTGTGATCGACGATCAAACGCGTGAGCTTGATCTGGATGACGACTCGCTGACAGAAAACACCCGCGGATCTTACCCGATCGCTCAGATTCCAAACGCGAGTCCGGATGGCTGCGGCAGTCATCCAGAGAACATTGTGTTTCTGACTTGCGATGCTTTTGGTGTACTGCCACCCGTGTCGAAACTGAGCAGCGCACAAGCGATGTACCACTTTATCAACGGTTATACCGCCAAGGTCGCCGGCACTGAGAAAGGGGTGACCGAACCGACGCCTACCTTCAGCCCCTGTTTTGGGGGACCGTTTCTGCCGTTGCACCCGCGACGTTATGCAGAGCTTTTGGGTAGTAAGATCGACGAACACCAGGCCAATGTCTGGTTTATCAACACCGGGTGGACCGGTGGTCCTTACGGGGAAGGTCAGCGCATGGCTATCAATCACACCCGTGCGATCATTAACGCAGCATTAGACGGGCTGCTCAACGATGTCGCGACCCAGACAGACCCGGTGTTCGGGCTTGAAGTACCCACGAGCTGCCCGGGTGTGCCGGGCGATGTGCTCGATCCCCGCGGCACCTGGGCCGACTCGGCGGCTTACGATAGGCAGGCGCGCAAGCTCGCGGGACTGTTTCAGGAAAACTTCACCAAATATGCCGAGGATGTGCCCGAGGATGTGCGCAGCGCCGGCCCACTGGCCGCCTGAGTTACTTCACACGTTGACCAACACCGGCACGGCCGGGCCTTCCTGGGTTGTTTTGATGGGGTCACCATCCTATGACTGAAGCCGACGTTGTCGATATCGCCCGCCGTATTCACACCCGTGATGTGTCGTTGTGGGCGGCGGCGCCTGAAGCACAATCCATCGTCGGTAAACGGTTGGGCTGGTTGGATGCACCCGACTGGCTGAACGAAAATCGCGAGGAACTGACTACGTGGGCACGTGACATACGCGACCAAGGATTCGAGCGTGTCGTGGTCCTCGGGATGGGGGGGTCGAGCCTTGCGGCACAGGCCCTCGCCGGCGTGTTCGGCAAGACCGAACAGGGTTTGCCGCTGGTGGTTTTGGACACGACGCATCCGGCAGCCGTAACAGCGGCAGCAGCGTGTTTGCCAGAGACGCTCTTTGTCAGTGCGTCTAAATCTGGTACCACTGTCGAAGTGACCGCCCTGACGGCTTACTTCTACCAGCAAGTCAAAGCTGAGCGAGGCTGCGCTGCTGGTGAAAACTTTGTTGCGATTACTGATGCCGGCTCTGCTTTGCAGCGCTATGCTGAAGCACACGACTTCAAACGCTGTTTTTTGAATCCAGCCGACGTTGGCGGGCGGTTTTCAGTGCTCACAGCTTTTGGCATGGTGCAGGCTGCACTGCTGGGTCTGGACCTTGACCGGATGTTCAATTCCGCACGTACTGCCCGGGCAGCAAGCAGGGCAGATTCACCTGATGCTGACCAGTCAGCTCTTCGGCTGGGTCAGGCGATGGCACGGTCTACGCTAGCGGGACGTAACAAGCTGACCTTGCTGCTGTCACCACAATTGGGCGCGTTCTCGGTATGGGTTGAACAGCTGGTCGCCGAAAGCATTGGAAAATCAGGCATCGGTATTATCCCGGTGATCGATGAATTCTTGCCCATTGGTGCCTATGGGATGGATCGGTTCTTTGTTGCCGTCACCCTCACCGGCGACCACACGCTGGATGAGACCCTGCAAGCACTGGAGGCAGCCGGACATGAGATTGATCGCCATCAACTCGACGATCGGTATGATCTGGCTGGTGAATTCTTCCGCTGGGAGTTTGCAGTGGCAGTGGCTGGGGCACTGTTGGCGGTTAATCCGTTCGATGAGCCAGACGTTGTCTCCAGCAAGCAGACCACCCGCCGGTTGCTTGAAGGCAAAAAAGAAGAGCAGGCAAACAGTATTGGCGAAATCCGTGATGATTCTGGCCTCATGCTGCGCATGCCGATTTCACTCGTTGACGAGGATGCTGGCCTCAGCGGGCAGCTGCTGCGATTTTTTCAGAGTGCAGGTCCCACCAACTACCTGACCCTGATGCCGTTTCTGTATATGACCGACGATGTTCAGAACGCGTTGTCGGAACTGATTACCGCATTAAGGGCGGTCCTGCCGCTACCGGTGATTCTGAATCCCGGACCCCGCTATCTGCATTCCACCGGCCAGTTGCACAAAGGTGGTCCTAATTCAGGGTTGTATCTAATCATCACTGCATCAACCGACACAATGTTGGCCATTCCGGGTGAGCCTTACTCGTTTTCAGATCTCAATAACGCTCAGGCGTCCGGTGATTTTTTAAGCCTGGTGGCGCTGGATCGACAGGTCGTACACCTTGACCTTGGGTTGTCACCCCAACAGGCACTGGCAGCGGTTACTGCTGAGGTTCAGCTGCGCTGGACAGAATCTGTATGAAACATATTCGCGGTATAACGCTGGACCTTGATGATACGCTTTGGGATATCTGGTCGGTGATTCGCAGGGCGGAGGTGGAACTACACCGACACATTGAGTTGCATTACCCCAAGGTCGCCAGCCGCTATGATGCTGATGGACTACGCAGCCTGCGTAACCAGGTCCATGAAACTCGACCCGATCTCGCCCATGATCTCACGGAGTTGCGCCGCTACTCATTTGCTATGATTCTTGAGGAGTGTGATTATGATCCTGCAGGGTCGCACGATCTGATCGATCGTTTTCTGGCACTGCGCCACGATGTTGAACTCTACCCCGACGTACTACCGGCCCTGGAGGCACTTGAAGGGCGGTATCCCATAGTCGCCTTGTCGAATGGAAATGCCAACATAAACAGGCTTGGGATCAGAAAATATTTCAGCGGGCAAGTCAGCGCAGCGGATGCTGGCGTGAAAAAACCCGACGCCAAGATATTTGCGCTCGGTTGTCAGGCGCTGGACCTGGAGCCCGCGTCTGTACTCCATGTGGGTGACCATCCGGTAGAAGATGTGATCGGTGCGCTGGATGCAGGGCTGACTGCTGTGTGGGTCAACCGGTCAGCAGGCGTATGGGAACAGCAGCAAAAACCAAGTGCACAGGTGACGTCTATGCTGGGTCTGGTCGAGCTACTCGCTCGGTAGTGCGGCGATACCGTGTTGTTGGCTTAGGTCCGCCTGGGCTCGACGGTATCAACAAAAGTTGCAAAGTTGCCGTGTTGCCGATCACGGAAATAGCGTTTGAGCACATTATTCACGACCGGAAAAGCGATTTCTGACCACGGAATATCGGCTTCCTCGTAAAGGGCGGTTTCAAGACTCTCTACACCCGGTGCAAATGCGCCATCCGCCAGTGCCCCCCTGAAGATCATGTACACCTGGCTCACGTGAGGGATGTTATAGATCCCATACAGGCCTGCAATATTGATCTTGGCGCATGCTTCTTCTCGAGTTTCCCGTGCTGCAGCTTGTTCCACGGTTTCACTGTTTTCCATGAAGCCGGCTGGGATCGTCCACAACCCATGGCGGGGCTGAATCGCTCGGCGGCACAGCAAAATACGGTCTTCCCATTCCGGAATGCAGCCGGCGACGATCTTGGGGTTTTGATAGTGGATCATTCCGCAGCTGTCACAGACATACCGTGGCAGGTTATCGCCCTCTGGCACCTTGAACGATAGCTGTTGAGCGCAATGACTGCAGAATTTCATGACTGGCCTATAGGCTCTGACCCAGACTGACTATAGCACTGACATGCTCTGCAAGTGGTGGGTACATCGAAGCAATCCACTTGACGAAAGCTACGGTGTGATCTTTAATTCAACGCCCTCATGAAGTTTTGCCCAACAAGGCCAGGTAGCTCAGTCGGTAGAGCAGAGGACTGAAAATCCTCGTGTCGGTGGTTCAATTCCACCCCTGGCCACCAAACATACCGTTTCTACTGCGCACTAAATCATCAAGTATGGGTGTGAACCTTCTTTTCTTGATCTTTTGACAATGTATCCCACCCAAATGGTTGTTTGATGCTCGTGTAAAATTCAAGACAAAATGCCCCTCCACAATTGAAACCGTGATTTGTTAGTGCAGCGTCCCATGTAGAGGGCATCTGCATCAACTGGTCTTACGCTCTCCTCAGGGTTATAGAACCGCGAATCACGAGCACCACATCAGGCACCAAAGTAATGCGCACCAACACCACGCAGTTTGATGTTGTTCTTTTTGACCTCGGTGGAGTTCTAGTCGAACTGCCCAGTCTGCAAACACTTCTGACCTCAACACACATACCTAATGGTGCCGAAGCTGTTCAGCAATACTGGCTGACATCACCAATCGTGCAGACGTTCGAGACCGGCAAAAGTGAGCCTGAACAATTCGCTGACGCCCTGATTTCGGAACTGGCCTTACCGGTGGACCGCAGTACATTTCTCGAAGCATTTACCCGTTGGCCAAAGGGATTGTTTCCCGGAGCATTAGATCTCATCAAAGCGCTCCCTACCCATATGATCCGGGCAACTCTTTCGAATACAAACATACTTCACTGGCCGCGACTAATGAACGAAATGGGATTGGCCGACCTGTTCGACTACCACTTCCCCTCGCACCTTACAGAAAACGTCAAACCCGATAAAAAGGCATTCGAGGCCGTATTAAAAAAAATGGACTTATATCCAGATACCGTCCTATTCCTAGACGACAATCAACTGAATGTGGACACTGCAAACGCGCTTGGTATCCAGGCGTATCTTGTGCACGGTGTCGAGGAAACACGGGAAGTATTAGAACTGACTAGAATTTTGACCTAAGGGAGTCTTACAGACGACCGCAGATGGCAATTAGCGTGGAGACTCAATAGGACAGCAACCCAATTTTTGAGAATATGATGAAGGGGTTCCCACAAAACAATCTTAGAGATTGGCTTTGCGCTAAATATCATTAGCGAGTAAATGATGAAAGTAGCAGAGATAACAGCAAGTACTACCCTTCAAAACACGGCAGACAAGTACGACAAGTTAGCAAAGGAAAGGAAGAAGAGGGAACAAATACGCAAAACAAGAGAACGATTGAGTAAGCAACAACAGCAGTTGGTACAATTACAGCGTTCGTAAGGGAACTATTTCACGCAATTTTTCACGCATAGTTGGAAAGCACTGTAAAACAAGACTAATTTGGTGGAGCAGTCTTCTGAAAATCCTCGTGTCGGTGGTTCAATTCCACCCCTGGCCACCAAAATACTAGGATTTTCCTCACCACCACTCGCTCCAATTCCAATTGTCACTATCGCTGGCATCTTGGCTACTCCGTTATGCAGTTGAATGTCTTCAGGTTTTGGCAACCAACCATGAATTGTCTGCAACATTCCTCACCAGATCTGATAATTAACAACCTTCTTGCACTATCTAAATTGCTTCTCCGCTATCACCTTTCTTATACAATCTAGGACAGGGTTTAGTAATAGCTAGGGGAGAGCAAGCACTTGCTATCTGCCTTTTAATGAGAACATATGGCAAATAAAGACAAAATCGTTACATACCATATAGGAGGTAGACATGGTTCAATTGGAATACCAAGGATACGAAATTTTGAGGACGAAGTATTACATTACATTTTCGACGCGGATGAGAGTTGCGTAGAACAAATAAAGACAAAATGGAATAACGCTATCGTTTTGCCTTATTGCATTGGTGATAAGAATGCAAACGTTGAGTTTTTTATCAACTATGATCCCTATACAAGTTCGGCACTCAAATTTAACGAAAATTACAGCAACTACTGCAGCGAACTTAGCGGTAAGTTATTTGGACCACCGTACAATACAGAGACATTCGATTACGTGTTCGGGCCTGCAAACCGGTTACAGAAAACTGTCAAACTAAAAACATTTACTTTAGACTTTCTGAGAAACAGAGGCGAAATATCGCCAGCAGACTTTTTATCTATTGACTCTCAAGGCTATGAACTGAACATCCTTCTCGGTGCAAGACAATTACTTCAAGAATCAATTGTTGCGGTTAAATGCGAGGTTAATTTTTGTGATTTATATGAAGGATGTGGTCAGTTCTCCGAAATTAATGAATATCTCACGCAGTGTAATTTTCTTTTAGCTGGTCTTACAACCTTTGATGTAGGTTATAGACGGATCGCCTCACATATGAGAGGCAAAGGCATACCTCTCCAGGGGGAGGCCCTTTATTTTATCGATCCGGAATTCATCTCATCCAGCGATCAACGGATTCTTGATGACACATACAACAAGCTTTCTTTTATTAGTCTTGCCCACGGGTATATTGATTTTGCTTACGATATTATGCTGAGAAAATCAGCGAATGTGGTGGACAACAGGCAGAAATACACAAGCTTTTTATCGGAATTTGAAAGTATGATAACGAGAGAGAAACACCTCCCACAAGTTTGGAGTGACGTCTTCTCATTTGAAGAGAGCAACCGTAGATTTTCCTTAGAGGCGGCTACTAGAAGGAAAGATTTGAAAAAGAGAAGGAATTTAAAAAATTTGTTTCACATCAGATCATTAAAATCCGGCCTAAAAATGCGAGTCTTGGGTTTAGTGAGGCGTATCCTCAAATCGCTAAACATTAAAATAGAATTGGATATTTCCCCTTCAGAATTTGAAAAATTTCTATCAGCAAACGGATTCAACAAGGCGGTTTCTGAGATTCGCAATAAGCAATTGATGATTAGAGGCAAGCGTTGAAGATCAGGAAAACGAATGGTGTTAGGCCCCTCGCCCGTTTTCACCGAACAGTGCCGTTTTAACTGGCTTGTTTATGATCAGTATTTAACTATGCGAAACCATTTTACAGCGTATCTTTGCCTCACTCTGAGCTAAAGAACTGTTCGGAGGGGTATTAATCTCACCGCCGATTCCCGGCTTTCTGTACTGCCACTATTTTGTAACTATTTGGTGTCCTTTCTTGTCCTCTCACGTCCTGGAAAGTCACCAAGCGCAAGGTCAGGATGCTTGATTTATACTTGTTTACAGGGTTTTTTGACATGGGATGACGGTAGGCTATAGAACTGAAAACCCTCGTGTCGGTGGTTCAATTCCACCTCTGGCCACCAAACTCTTTGTTTTATGAGGAGTTCTAACATTACCCCCTCTTTACAAGGCTTCACGCAGTTTTATTTGTCATATACTCATTGCGGCTGCCGCTCGAAGTTTGGTTCGAAATTTCGAATCATGTGTGGTGAGCTAACTTTAATCATGACCTATTTCGGAGAACTGAACATGGCAAAACCCAGCGTCTACAGACGTGCCGACATCCAACACCGCAAGGATTCGCTGCCCGAGGGTGGCACGTACATCAAGCCAATGGTAACTGCCAAGAACAGCGAAAGTCCCATGGCGGGCGGTATCAATTTTTTGAATAAAGTCTCCGTACCGTTCGACATTCCTTGCGACGAGCTCATTTTCTGCTACGAAGGTAACTTTCGGCTGACGTGTGACGGAGAATCGTACGAGATCGG
>Ga0315336_1003977_pt1 | contig 18516 bp, 17 predicted proteins | sample ASW5metaG_FD_204512 | JGI IMG/M metagenome (GOLD analysis project Ga0315336, IMG submission 204512) | Ammonia-oxidizing marine archaeal communities from Monterey Bay, California, United States - ASW #5 | ecosystem: Environmental > Aquatic > Marine > Intertidal zone | place: USA: California... | reverse complement strand
GCCAGTTTTCTGCTTGTTGGCCCTTGCGACAAAAGTGTTTTCCAAATGATTGCAAGATTGTGGTTGGTTAGAACCCTCCCATATCGTTTGCCTTCGACAACATAATCGTCGATAAGTCTATGAGTGATCGCCAGGTCAAGCCTGCCAAAGGAGGACTGGATTGAGGACAATTCGTTCAGTATTGGTCGCTCTATGGAAATGAGGTCGTTTTTATCAAGCCACGTCAGCAATACAAAAAGATACGTCGCCGCCCGGGAATTTTTTAACCAGCCAAAGAGTCGATCCCAATCGATCTCGCCTTTGGTTCGTTTGAGCAGGTATATCAGATCTAACATTGGAACGACGCCCCCGGCACGACGCAATTGCTCGGCGCCATGTGCCGCTATGTAGACAATCTGGAGTTCGTTGCTTAAACGGTCCACTTCGCGCCCTCGAAACACGAACGGTTGGCGCTGCGATTCGATGTTTTCTTTTCGGAAGATGAGATCCCGCCCCATGTCCGACGAGGCTGGGAACAGGCTCGTGTGAATCTCTACCCAGACCCGTTTCTGTGGATGGAACAAAGGAATACCATGATGATGGCTCTCGTAAAAACTGGTCGGGAGATTCGAATCCTTGCGATAACCACACTTCAGCAGCGCAGACTCAACAGATTCATAGGCTTCACTATCGACAAGAAAGTCAATATCGCGCATCAGTCTCAAATGGACTTCCGGATAGTACTGTTCGCAGATCGAAATGCCCTTAAGGAGCGTTGCGCGGTTTCCATTCACACCACACGCATCAATGATCTTACCCATGGCGTCTAGTAGTTCATGGGACAATACCTTTGCCGTGAGGTCGGCGCTTTGAAGAAGCGGCTTGAATGGCGATGATGCCGTGCCGGGATTGTCCTTCGCGGCGTGGTAGAGCAGAGGGCCCAAACCAGTTTCTATTGCCCACTGAATTTGAGATTCATCGAATGCGTCCAGCGACAGTTGTAGGTCGTCCGTCGTCGCCGCGCGAAGAATCGAAAATATCGGCGAATGCATTTAGTGAATGTTACAGCACGTCTATTGCTTCACCTCGTTGTCAGCTAACGACCGCATGGTCACATTATTCCGGTTAGACACTGGGGATCGAGGTCATTTGACTCGAAGATCAGCCGATTTCCAGCTCGGAAATAATCCTGGAAACGACGGAAAATAAACGGTTATCAGGAATCAACTTGCCATTCTTGAATTGATCAATTTCTCAAGTCGTTGACACAGAGTGTTCTTAGATGGAAACTTGACAAGTTAGCAAGTTCAATTTAGGCGGATCCATCCAGGGAGGGGGGTTTGCCGCAGATGGTGATAGCGCAATTGAGGGGCTGCATACTTGGCCTTTACATTCGAGATCGCTACAACGGAGGCCAAAACATGTCGCAAAAAAAGCAAAGCAACGATTCCTCGCGGCGCGAGTTCGATCCTTCACGGCGCAGGTTCTTTAAGAGCGTAGGCAAAGCTGCATATGTAGCACCAGTTATTCTAACTCTGCAGGCAACACCGTCATTCGCCGCAAATGGTTCTGTATGTGAGCAGTTTAATCCTGATAATGGCGGAAGCCAGGGGGATTACAATCAGTGTATGAACCTGTTTGGGAATTGACCGGGGTAACGGGATAGCGGGCTTGGTCCTACGGAGGTTGGTTGGCAGCAATGGGCGCGGTGCGCGCATCTGATTGAATTGAGGTAATCTGGTGTATCCAAGGCGGCGCACTGACGTCACGCGTCAAACCATCAACGGCGAGGCTGTGATCCTGGATCGGGAGTCACAGCAAATCCACCAGTTAAACGAGTCAGGGAGCTTTATCTGGGACCAGTGTGACGGTAAGACACCGGTGTCGGAGATTATTCGGTGCGTGACGGAGCAATTTGATGTCGAACATGATGTCGCCGCAGCCGATGTCAATCGAGTGGTTGAAGAGTTCCGGAATGTAGGATTGCTGATCGTTGATGGTCCGTAAATGTGTGCCCGTATGTTCAGCGGAATCGGAGCAACAAGCAGCATACGTTTTGATTAAAAGTATGATGGTTTGTAAGGGGTAGCGTAGGAACGCATTTGCAGCCATTTGCATCTGAGCGCTGTCGCGCCAAATCCTGACGTCGCGACAGCCATACTACGGGCGTAGCATCTCTCACGCGTTTACGGTCCCCGGTCGCTGTCTGTTTTCCTCTCAGAGCATGCCTGCTTTTTTTGTTTGGAGGTCGGCGGTGTGGAACATTTGCGATCAACCAATCGAATTGCGTCAGGTGTGCTCTCGCCATAACAGGCCCAATGGAGAGTAGTTCTTTCCAGTCGTGCCAGTGGTAGGCGTGCTCGGACGGCTGCGCATGCGGTATTCCGCTACTCTCACACATTCTTTTCCATCGCGCGCAAAATAGCGAACGTGAGAATTTTCAGTCTTACCATCTTCGACATTGGTATCCAGGTGCACTGTGAAGACGCCAGGACCCACCAGTTGCTGAATATCAACTACGGTCATATGCAGGCGGAAGCATCGACATTTGACCTAGAGTACAAAGTCGGCGCCAATCCTGCCGCCAGTGGTTTTTTCATCTTGAGACGCGGCGAAAACGCGCTTGTCGCCTCAGACGAGAGTCAGTTCTTGTATCTGTTTGAGAAGGATATGACTATTGAACTGGAAAAACGGCGCCAGGATCTGTACTTCATCCATGGTGCAGCACTCGTATCGCACGACAGGGCATTCTTGCTGGTGGGGCCATCGGGTCATGGCAAATCGACCCTTGCCTGGGCGCTGTCTCACTCCGGCTTCGAGTACTTGAGTGATGAACTCGCGCCGATCGATGTTTCGACGCTTTCGGTCTGGCCGTATCCGCACGCGGTCTGCCTCAAAGAATCTCCTGCGGTGCCTTATGAGTTGCCTGCCGAAACCCTGCACACTGAGCGCACATTGCATGTGCCCGTACACCTTCTTCAGGGAGATGTACGGGCAGAGCGAACCCGGTTGTCAGCCATATTTTTCGTCACGTATTCGCCCACGGCCAGGGAACCTGTCACCAGCGAGATTAGCGCCGCCGAAGCGACGGCACGCCTTTATGCGAATGCGCTCAACCAATTGGCCCACGCACGGGACGGTCTTGATGCCGCTGCGCAAATATCCAGTGCTGTGTCTTGCGTCAAGCTCGTCTCGGCGGATGCTGCATCCACCTGTGTGCTTGTCAAGTCGATATTCGAAGGTATTCTGAAAAGGCAGTCCGGCGATCGACCTGCCTGAGGTGACCGGATCGTTCGCGTGCCGCCGTCAGGCGAAAGGGCCAATACGGCCGTAGTTTAGGTCGGCATGCCATTGGCAGATTGATTGTCATATTTTGTGCCGCAAATGGTGAGGTATTGGATCAAGCTGCAATCAGGCGTGTCAGCCGATTCGAAGGTATTCCCGTGATGTTGTATATGCCCAGAATTGGCCCAATTCTTATTGAATTGTGGTCATTATTCACCTATGCTGTTGAAGCTGCTTGATGACGGCTAAGGCTCTGTTATTGCACGATCTTACAAGAGGCTGATGTCGAGACGGCAGGCTGTATAAATGACGCATACAAGCCGGAAAGTGCCTCTCGGGTTCGGAAATTGCCTTAGAAGGGGATTGGGTGCAGTTAGTAGACGGTGTGTAGCGTGGCAGTAATGTGCAAGGGGGAAGTCTGAGATTCGCGCGCAATATGCTTCGTTGATTTCCGGTCCTCGGAACTTTGTCTAATGCCTGGCAAAGCGCTATTACGTCTGTGCGCCGAATAGACGTAGCAGACTTTTGTCCGTGGCCTGTGTGACGCCGGCATAGAAATTTGACATAAGAATAACTAGAAACGAACGCTACCGGAGTTGCTATGCCAGCTCCGCTGAGAGTATTTGGCTGTACGTATTAAGTCGCTATCGTTGGCAGGTTGAAAAACGCACTGAATTCTAATCAAGAGTTCAAAAATATTGGTTCGGTGCAAGACTTTGAAGTCAGCGTTGTGGGGGCGCATACGAGCAAGGGAGCTTTTGGGGATATGAAGCATTGGGTTCGCGCTGGGTGGAATATTCAGCAAGCCGGATTAAATGACGTCTGTAAGGATGGCGTTCACCGGACTGCGCGCCTGTGCCTGTCGATCGTTACATTCGCGCAACGCGCGACTACGCAAATCGTATCATGATCCACGTTTTCAGCCACTACGTTCCCGCGAGGTTGATCGTACTCGTGGTCCTGGAGGCGCTGGTTTTGATGCTCGCTGCCTATGCCGGCATTTCGTTTCAGTCAGACCGGTCCGGGGAGAGTGTCCTGGGTATGGCAGACGCGGCACCCTCCCTGGCAAGTGGCTTCGCAGTAGGCATGTTGATTCTTATGTCGAGCATGGGGCTCTACCAACCGGAACTTTGGTCCAACAAGCCGGCCATAGCTGTGCGTTTGATTGTCGCCTTTCTGCTGGGCTTTGTCATAACAGGCTTTGTCGCCTACATGGTTCCCTCGCTGACTGCCGGGCCAGTGGTGCTCGCCGGTGTTTTGGTCGTGGCGCTTACCGGGAGCGTCCTTGTCCGCTCCGCATTTTGCAAGTGGTCTCATCTGGGGGCGTTCAAGTCACGTGTGCTGGTCCTTGGTACGGGTTCACGTGCCGTTAAGCTAGGGGAATATGCCAAGCGTAACGCGAGCCATAAAGTCATTGGCTATGTCGCGCTACAGCCCTCGACGCACTATGTACCGCTGGAGCAAGTTCTGCCATTTGAGCCTGGCGAATCGCTGTTGTCCCTGGTTGAAAAACACGCGATCAACCAGATCGTAGTTGCAGTCAGGGATCGTCGCGGCGACGGATTTCCGGTGACTCAGCTGCTGGAATGTAAAATGAAGGGCGTCGATGTAGTCGAACTGCCGACGTTTTTCGAACGTGAGCATCGCCAGGTGTTGCTGGAATCCTTGAACCCGAGCTGGATGGTACTCGGGCGCGGATTTCGCCAGAGCCATCTCGAAAACGCCGTGAAACGCCTGTTCGACCTGATCGTGAGCACGGCATTTCTCCTTCTCAACCTTCCCGTCATGCTGATCGTTGCCCTGTGCATCTACCTCGAAAGTGGTGCACCAGTCCTCTTTCGGCAAGAACGGGTTGGCCAGGGCGGGCGCATGTTTACACTGTACAAATTTCGCAGCATGAGAATGAATGCAGAGGGCGACGGTCCCCCACAGTGGGCGGACGTCAACGACGAGCGTTTAACCCGGGTCGGACGAGTCATCCGCAAATGGAGAATCGATGAACTGCCGCAGATACTCAACGTGTTGAGGGGAGAAATGAGCTTCGTCGGCCCGCGGCCTGAGCGGCCGTTTTTCGTTAATCGGCTGGTGACACAAATTCCGTTCTACGCTTTGCGACATACTGCCAAGCCTGGAATTACGGGGTGGGCGCAAGTTCGCTATCCTTATGGTGCGTCTATCGACGATGCAATCGAGAAACTTCAATATGATCTTTACTATGTGAAGAACCATTCCTTATTCCTCGACGTCATGATCCTTATTTCCACTATAGAGGTCGTGATTTGGGGGAAGGGGGCCAGGTGACCGTTGTGCGGTTCAGTACCGTGCGCAGTAAAGGCTGAGCATGATCGAAAGCCCGCCGACTGTGTTGCGTGGATTGCTTGCCAGGTCGCTACTCGGGCGGCTACATGAGTTTGGTGCAGTTGGTGATTTATCTGTCCTTCGCCAACGGGCAATGCGTTGGCAGGGTGTCTTTGTCGGTGGAAGTGACAAAATTAGAGTATGCAGGTCCTATGAAGAGTGGGGAAGGAAACATGAAAGTCCTGTCCAAGGAAAAAAGCAAGTTCCTGGCTGAAAAGTACGGCTGGTCGCTTGCGCGAGCGCAAGGCTTCGTCGATGGTGAAATTTCTCGTCGGCGTCGCTCGCAACCATCGGCGTATGTCCAGGTTGGCATCGATGAATACTGTCTTGGTTTCAGAGCGAGCTATTACGAGCGCCAGAAACCGGTTTCAGTAGAGCACCCTGTCCGAGAGACTGTGGCGCGCGAGCAAACGTGAACTCGTATGGAACACCTTTTTGGGGACGATCAGCTCTGCGAGACATTTGGCGCATGCGGTTGGTCGCGAATTGGCGTGCCCCGCGCAATCCTTGCTCTCGTCTGTCGGAAACCTGCAGGCAAGCTTCTGGTGACCTCCATAATGGAGACAATTTTGTCTACGTTCGAGCAAATAAATGTAGCGTCAGCCTCCTAAGATGAGGCTCAATTCGTAGTGCCTTGAGCGCTGGCGGAGTCTCGTAGCAAAGTGGAAATCGCTTTGTCGCCATATTTTGAGTCGTTGATAGTGAAGCACTACGTTGGACCGTCTGGCTGATTGATTATCGTGGAAGGAGAACATGTCGTGAATTTCAGGGGACACTTGGCCACCGGGCTTCTCGCTTTGATGCTGGTAGCGGGTTGCAGTACGTCCAAGGACTATCCGCCATTGGAGAACAGTACAAATGCGATCGAAACTGCTTACCTGATCGGCCCTGGCGACACAATCCAAATCGATGTTTGGGGCAATCCGGAGCTTTCCGTGACAGTTCCGGTACGGCCCGACGGAAAGATGTCATCGCCGCTAGTGCAAGATCTATGGGCAAGCGACAAGACCGCGACACAGCTTGCCAGAGACATCGAGAAAGTCCTGGCCAAATACGTTCGAAACCCGGTGGTGACCGTTATCGTCACCAATTTTGGTGGGGTTTACCGACAGCAAATACGAGTGATTGGTGAGGCGACCACGCCTCAAGCGCTGCCCTACCGTGAAAACATGACGCTGTTGGATGTCATGATCGCTGTCGGTGGAATCACAGATTTTGCTGCCGGAAACAAGGCAAGCGTAGTGCGCAGAAGTAGTGGCAAAAGTCAGCAGTTTAGTGTGCGACTGAAAGATCTCGTCAAAGGCGGCGATCTATCGGCCAATGTGGCAATGCACCCGGGTGATATCCTGATCATCCCGCAGAGCTATTTCTAGCCTTCGTATGCAGTTATCGTAGGACCCGACTATGCACGAGCTGGCCGACCAAATCCTTTCCCAGTTAAAGGCCATGTGGCGTTACAGGTGGTACGCATTGGTTGTTGCCTGGGTGATTGCTTTGGGCGGCTGGATTGCCGTCTACCAGATGCCGGATCGCTACTCAGTTTTTGCACGGGTCTCCCTCGACGATCAGTCGATGCTCAAACCCCTCTTGAAGGGTATGACGGTGCAGCCAGACCTGGACCAGATTTCTACGATGGTAAGCCGAACCTTGCTTACCCGCCCGAATCTTGAGACGGTGATCCAGATGGTGAATAAGGACGCCGGTCTGTCGGCTGATCAGGACCGGGGTGATCTGATGTACAGATTGATGCAGAACGTTTCCATCAACAGGGCGAAACAGGGACGCGATAGGCGGTCTACCGGGAGCACCTACAGCATATCCTTCGTCGATGAGGATCCCCAGTTAGCGTATCAGGTAGTGAAGTCGCTGGTCGAGTTGTTCGTGGAGCGAAGTCTCGGAACAAATCGCGCGGACTCGGATTCAGCTCAGTACTTTATCGACGAACAGCTTGATGAGTATCGCGAACGGCTCATTATTGCTGAGAACGAAATCATAGCTTTCAAGCGACGGAACCTGGAATTGCTGCCTGGCGCGGGGCCAAATTACTTTAAGCGGATGGATGCGGCGAAGGAAGCACTTAGACAGGCTGAACTGGATCTTAGGGAGGCCGAAAATTCTGCAGAATCGATCAAGGAGCAACTGGTGATCGCTTCTCGAAACGCGTCCAGGTTGGAGGTTGACGCGGTAAAACCCGAGACCGAGATTGACATTCGTATTGGTACCCTCGAGCAAAAACTCGACGATCTGCGCTTACGCTACACCGAACAACATCCCGACATACTTGCTGTAGTGGACATGATGGCCAAATTGAAAGAGCAGAAGGCAGTGGAGGAGGCTGAAGCCAAGCTCGTAACGGAACGCGCAGAGGCGGACGCCAGGCAGAGGGGGGAGGCGCCGGGCACAGTGGCGCAAGCCACGGACCCTGTCTATCAGCAATTGATTGTGTCTTTGGCAGCCGCTGAGGCAAACGCAGCTGCCATGAGTGCGAGGGCGGTCGAGCATAGCAGGCGCTACGTCGAATTGCGCGCGGCCGCAAGCGCTGTGCCGAAAGTCGAGACGGAATTTACGCGGCTGACCCGCGATTATGAAGTCAACAAGGCCCATTATGCCGATCTTCTGCGCCGGCGCGATAAAGCCCAAATCTCGCAAGATATGGAAACAAGCACTGGCGCGGCCGGCTTTCAGGTGGTGTCGCCCCCGCGAGTTCCGCAGGCGCCCAGTGAACCGGATCGCCCCAAACTGATGACGTTAGTATTGTTAGCTGCGCTGGCGTGCGGGCTTGGGACTGCGTGGCTGATCAGCCAGATGAGGCCCACGATCGACAATGAGCGCAGACTGAGAGAGGTAAGCGGACTACCGGTGCTCGGGACGGTCATTATGGGTTGGACTGACGCGCAGATAAAGCGCCGGAAGTGGGGGCTCGTCGCGCTTTTGACTTCGTTTGCGAGCCTGCTATCAGCATACGGGGCGATCATGGCAGTGCTCGTGCTGGCAGTGGCAAGGACCTAGATGAGCATCGTCGAAAGAGTGGCAGAACTTCTCGGTCCGATCGAACAACAGGGCCCGGCCGAACAATCGACGGCAGAGTCTCCCCGTCGCAGCGAGTCAAGCGCGATCGAGCGGGCAGTTAACGAGAGCATGGAGCGTTCAGCCGTGGTTGAACCTGGCGAACCGGTTGCGATGCCGACGCCAGATGCGAGTCACTCGAGATCAGCGGCCACAGTGCCTGGACCCGAGCGCCAATCCAGTGCGACTTCTCACTTGGCCTTCAGCACAGACGGAAGCGGGACGGCTGATGAGACCGAGACTGGCCGTGGTTCCACAGTGTTCAGCATCGATCGGGATCACTTGCGCGAGCAGGGCATCATTCCGCCTGATGGCGCGCGCACTCCAATTGCCGAGTGTATCCGCTTGATAAAGTCGCAGCTCCTCAAGAACATGTCCACAATGAACCCCGATTCGCCAGCCAATGTAATTATGGTGACGAGTTCGGTCCCAGGGGAAGGTAAGACCTTCACGGCGATCAATCTAGCGATCAGCATTGCTCAAGACAGAAATCGCAGCGTTCTGCTGGTGGATGCCGACGTGGCCAATCCTTCTGTGCCACCGAGATTGGGCATCAAGGCTGGGCGTGGGCTAATGGACGTGCTTGATCGGGGAATCGACGTGCAAAAGGTGCTGCGTAAAATGGACATTGGAAAACTCTCATTCTTGCCAACTGGTACACCACATAGACATGCGACCGAGTTGCTCGCAAGTGACACAATGCGCATGCTGGTTCAGGATTTGGCAGAGCGTTATGACGACGGTGTTGTCATCTTCGACTCCCCACCGCTGCTTGCCGTGAGTGAGTCCAGTGTCCTCGCAAGCCATATGGGGCAGATCGTCGTCGTGGTGGAGGCAAGGAAGACCCCCGAAAGCGTGCTGGAGGACGCCCTCGGCCGCATCGACTCGAGCAGGATTGCGGGTTTGGTGCTCAACAAGGGAGAGGGTTCCCGTCGAGGCTATGGCTATGGCTATGGCTATGGCTATGGCTATGGCTATGGCAATAGCCAGAAGGCCTGAGCTCGGCTTGTGTCTCATGACTGGCGGGCTGGCGCGGGTAACCTGGTAGTGCTCTCCGCAGTCTGATGCGAATAACGTCGCTGCTTGCCGTTTTGCTTGTCGTGCTGGCGTTTCCTGCCAGGGCTGCCAAGTGGGATGTCGTCCCGGCATTCTCGGTCCAGGAAAACTACACCGACAACATAGGGCTGCAGCCGTCAGGGTCCGAGCGGACTGAATGGGTTACACAACTTATCCCGGCGATTGCGGCGACTGCAGTCGGTAACGGGCTGCGATTCACCTTCGATTATGCTCCGGAATTGACTTTCTATGCGCGGGGGCAGATCGAGGACAAGATATTCCATCGACTAAACGCATTTGGTACCGCGGAGCTTGCGAACAAGCTGCTGTTTCTCGATGTTAGCGCCAATGTCGATCAGTATGACGTTTCACTCCAGGGCCCCTTGTCCGACAATAACGTCAATACGACCGGGAATCGTGCGACGGTCGGGACCTTTTATGCAAGTCCCTACCTTATACATAACTTCGGCTCCAGCGCTTTGGTCCAGGCACGGTATACGTACAGTATTTGGAATTCCAACGACGAGCAAAGTTACAATAACGCGGCCGACACAATTGATCTGGACCTATCAAGTGGCCCTGCTTACCGGGTGCTCACCGGAAATCTGAATTATAAAAAGGCGGCTATTGACTACGATACTCAGCCGGACCTTGATGCCGAGGTAGTGCTGGCGACTGCCCGGCGCCTGGTTACACCGACTATCAGTGTGCTTGCACAGGTGGGAGAAGAACAGTATGGAAGAGTTGTGGCCGGACAGCCAACTGGAGAGGAAGACGGCGGATCAAGGTGGGGTGTTGGGATCGATTGGGTGCCGTCAACCCGCACCCATCTGACTGCGGCTGTAGGCAACCGATTCTTCGGCAATGCCTACTTGCTCGACTTCGATCACCGTGCGCGCCGTTTGACGTTTCGCGCCGGCTATTCCCAGGATGTCACAACCACGCGCACTGAATTGTTTGGCGGCGCAACAAGTAGTACGGCGAGCTACCTCGACCCGTTGTATTGCGCCAAAAGTTCGGATCCAGACGTCTGCAAACAGGAAGTGAGCTCCGCTGTTTCCGATAGTGGACTTCCAGTGAGTATCACAGGCCCGGTCAATTTTTTCAGCTCCGATCCATTTCTTCAAGAACGCTTCGAGGCCTCTGTGGCTATGCAGGGGGTGCGAAGCGTCATCATTGGCACTGTGTTTGCGGATACGCGAGAAGTACTTCCTGGCTTCATTCGGACGGGGGACTTTGCTACCAGCAGCACCGTCAATCAAACTGGAATCAACCTTGTGTGGAATCTGCCTCTCACAGCACGTACTTTCTGGAACCTGTACACAAACTACCAACGCAATAGCTTTCCCGACGTACCGCGCGAGGACAACTATACGACGTTCGGAATGGGTTTGACTCGGCAATTTCAGCCGCGACTGTCTGGCACTTTGGCCTATCGGGCGCTAAACAACGAGTCCACCGACAACGCGTTCAGCTATACCGAAAATGCGGTTTGGGCGTCGTTACGAATGGGATTTTAGATTCGTATGTACGAGACCTACTACAATCTGCAAGGCAAGCCGTTTCAGCTGAGCCCTGACCCTGACTTTTTCTTCTCCAGTAAGGGGCACAGCCGTGCTATGGCGTATCTCGTTTACGGCGCCCATCAAGACGAAGGGTTCATTGTCATCACAGGTGAAATTGGCGCCGGCAAGACCATGCTCGCCCGAGCGCTAACCCGGAAGATGGCGTCGGAAGATCTGGTGCTGGCCCAGGTAGTGAATACGAGTCTGGACGCTGACGATGTCGTGCGAACGATTGCGGCGGCATTTGGATTATCCCAGGAAGATTCCAAGGCGGTGTTGCTCAACCGGATCGAGCAATTTCTGCTCGCTAGCCATAAACAGGGCAAGCGCGTTCTCCTGCTTGTGGATGAGGCGCAAAATTTGCCGGTGAAGTCCCTGGAAGAGCTTCGAATGTTGTCGAACTTCACCTATGCCGATAAACCGCTACTCCAGACTTTCCTGCTGGGCCAGCCGGAGTTTCGCAAGACGTTACAGAGTCCTGAGCTGATTCAGCTCCGGCAGCGCGTAATTGCTTCTTGCCATCTGGGGCCTCTGGACCTGGCCGAGACCGAAGCCTACATCGTGCATCGGTTGCAAACGGTGGGATGGCGCGATGATCCATCTTTTAGCAGTGGTGCATTCGCGGCCATTTACCAGCATACTGCTGGCATTCCGCGCAAGATCAACATGCTGTGCGACCGGCTGTTGCTAATGGGCCGCCTGGACGAGAAACACGCGTTTGCCGAACAGGACGTGGCCGAAGTAATGGACGAGTTGCGGCAGGAATTCGCGTTCGGCGATTTACCGCTCGATGCGGAAGAAGGAGGTTGACGCTTTTGTGCTTCGCGGGATGACCAGAGCTGGGCTTTGTCGCCGCACGCTTAACATTGCAAGGACAGTCTCAGCAATCTGACAATGTGGGACGCCCAAAGTGTATTCAGCCGCTCATCCAACCGGGTCGGTCATCAGGGGGCGAAAGTAGGCAATCGTGCTTCGCAGTCCTTCGTCGAGTTCCATTACTGGATTCCAGGCCAGTACTCTTCCAGCCAGCGCTATGTCTGGTTTCCGTTGCCTCGGGTCGTCCGCTGGTAGTTCTCTGAATACGATGCGACTCGTGCTTTCCGGAATGAGTTTCAGCACGTTTTCGGCCAGTTCCAGTATCGTAAACTCGTTCGGATTGCCCAGATTGACTGGTCCGACGAAATCCTGTTCGTTGGCCATCATTAGAACCAAGCCAGTTACGAGATCATCGACATATTGAAAGCTGCGCGTCTGGCTGCCATCTCCGTACACGGTAATGTCTTCGTTCCTTAGTGCTTGAACGATGAAATTTGAAACAACGCGGCCGTCATTTGGATGCATATTCGGGCCATATGTATTGAATATGCGAACGACGCGAATTGGCAAGTCAAACTGCCGGTAATAGTCGAAAAACAATGTTTCTGCGCAGCGCTTTCCCTCGTCGTAGCAAGCCCGCGTGCCGATCGGATTGACCCGTCCCCAGTAGCTTTCTGGCTGTGGGTGAATTTCCGGGTCACCGTAAACCTCGCTGGTGGACGCTTGCAGGATTTTCGCCTTGACTCGCTTGGCAAGACCGAGCATGTTGATTGCCCCATGCACCGAGGTCTTCGTCGTCTGGACGGGGTCGAACTGATAATGCACCGGCGACGCCGGGCACGCGAGATTGTAGATTTCGTCGACCTCGACGAACAGCGGAAACGTGACGTCGTGGCGCATGAACTCGAACTTCGGGTGCGGTAGCAGGTCACGAATGTTGTCTTTGCTGCCGGTGAACAAGTTATCCACGCATAGCACATCATGCCCTTGCTCAAGTAGTTTTCGGCAAAGATGCGACCCGATGAATCCAGCACCACCAGTTACAAGTATCCCCTTGTTTATCGCTCTGCGCATTGCCTGGTTCCTTTTGATATCAATCGGTATGGTTCTCTTGTCAGGGAGTATGCCTCAGTTTATCTTTTGTCAGATTGTGAGAGGAGGGCGATTTGTAAGGCCGAGCCTCATCGCTCGCCATGGCGTTGCCGTCTAGGGGGTCACATGATTTCGAATGAGGCGATTTTGCAGGCGGAGCAGTGGACTACACGCGACTTCGGGCAAAAATCACGGCGCAGGTTCCCGGGCATCGGTTTCGGTGCGTTCCAGACTATCTGGTAGCGTTGTCGGCACGCGACGCCTGCGCGCCTGTATCGTGACTTAGAACTTGGCGACACTAGCTTGCGAGTAAACGGAAAGCGTACTCGGCATTTTTGAATCTAATTGCGATATTGGTGAGGTGACAGCTCTAAAGCTAGAAACACGATTCTCACGACGTGGGGGGCGTGAGCCAAACGCAACGCGTATTTGCTGCACGTGTGAGGCAGATGGTGCATTGTTTGATTCAGACTGGAAACGTAAGGATGTGAAGACTTCGCCTCTGAACGCCGATACGGTGCGCTCTGCCTGCTAACGAATTGGACGCAATTGTACTGAGGTCATGAACGCCCGCACGGGTCGATGTGCTATCGCCTAGGCCAACTTTGGCCTGCCCGAAGCTTTTGGTAATCTGGAACGTGTGGCCGACTATGGTTTGGCAGATCAATTGTGCTGGCGCAAAGGGTTTAAAATAGCAATGTGCATCAGGGTTTGAGTACTTCCATAGCAGATTACGGTTCGTCATCGAGTGTGAAGACAATTTGCGTGGTGTGCATTGTGCATTGTCCATTTAGTGTTACTTTATTGCGCATAACCAAGAATCAACATTGCGGCCATTCCGTGAAGATATGACAGAGCAGAAATTGATGAATGCAGACAAAGCCGTGCTCATGGCCGGGTTTGCCAGAATGGATGTCAAGGCGCTGGCGGTGGCAATGGGGACCGTGTGTGCTATTGGACTGTTTTTAATGACTGTGACACTGCTGGTCAAAGGTGCGCCATCGGGGGTTCCAATCGGGACGCACTTGGGGCTCCTCGATGTTTATCTTCCGGGATATAGCGTTAGTTGGGGAGGTAGCGTAATCGGTGCGGTTTACGCATGGATCATAGGTGCATTGATTGGAACTGTTTGGGCTGTCTTGTGGAATCTAACGCATTATCTTTACATCATCCTGGTGGTCATCCGTGCCCACTGGTGGGGCCTGATGGGCGACTGATCGGTAGCACCAATAGGTCTGTCCTGTAAGACTCGCACGGCATACACACTTAAAAGGGTAACGACAATATGGGCGAGGACGCGTCCGCTCCAGTAATAAATGAGGCACTTCTTCACGCGACTGTAAAGTGGAATACTTTGCTGTTTGCCGGGATATGTGGCTTCAGTGGCGCAATGACGTTGTTGTGCATGACGTACATTTCGTTGTATCGAGGCTTGCCCCATCCCGGCCACTATCTGAACTTGCTGGGCGTATTCTTGCCAGGCTACAAAGTTAGCGCCGGAGGCGCGTGGATCGGATTTCTGTGGGGCGGTTTGATAGGCGCGTTTTCTGGCGCAGTTATGTATCGCGTCTACGCGCTCAGTATCCGACAACAGGTAGCAGATTACCTTGCCGGTGAAAAATCTACCGATGATCTTGAATATGTGACCATGAAGCTATATGGACATTCGCTTGGTCTTGCGATGGGCGCGATGGCCGCGTTGGGTCTGCTGATTACGACCAATTGGCTTGTAGTTCGCGGTGGCGCGGACAACAGTATCCATGCGGAACTCTTGTCCCATTACCTTCCAGGATATTCGGTGAGCGCCTCGGGCAGCATACTTGGCGCAATGGGAATTTTCATGGCCACTTATCTGTTCTGTGTTGTGCTTGGGGCAATCTATAACGGCGTTGTTGCCTTGCGAAAGACAGGCACCAAGTCATGAAGAATCCAGGTCATGTGGTAATACTGGGCGCTGGCCCAGCCGGGCTCGCAGCAGGTCATGAATTGAGTATAAATGGTGCAAAAGTGACTGTGCTGGAGCGCAATGACTATGTCGGTGGGCTGTGTCGTACTGTCGAATACAAGGGATACAAATTCGATCTGGGTGGCCATCGCTGGTTCACCAAGAACGAGGATCTTAACAATTGGTTCCGTCGCCTTATGGGCGATGAGATCGTTATGGTGGACCGCATCAGTCGCATTTATTATGGCGGCAAGTATTTTTTCTACCCGGTCCGTTTTTCAGACATTCTGAAGAAGACCGGGCCGTTCACGATACTGCATGCTGGTTTTGCCTTTATGTGGGCAATGCTTGCGCAATCGGTCAGCAACAAGCCGCCTGCCAACATGAAAGAAGCGTACGTCGCGCAGTTCGGCAGTAAGCTGTATGACATGTTCTTTCGCCGATACAGTGAAAAAGTTTGGGGACTTCCCTGTGAGAAATTGTCCGCGGATTGGGTATCGCAGCGCAGCCAGGGGTTGTCGATATGGACAATCGTTCGGGAGGCGCTGCTGGCCAACAAGAAAGAACAAGTTACAAGTCTGATCGACAATTTCATGTATCCGCGCGACGGTTATATGCGCATTCCGGAACGGATGGCTGAAGACATACGTAGCCAGGGCAATGATGTTCAGCTCGGTGCGGCGGTGACCCGGCTTACATACCATGGCGCCAGTGATATTGAAGTGTTCTACCAGCAGAATGGCGAAGAGCGCAGCGTGCGCGCAAATGCGGTTCTGTCCACGCTCCCACTCGGATTATTGGTGCAGATGCTCACTCCGGCTTGCGGCAAGAACGTCGTGGATGCTGCGCGCGGCTTGGTGTTCCGTGATCTGGTGACGGTCAATGCTATCTTCAAGCGCAAACAGGTCTCGCCCGATACCTGGCTATACGTACAAGATGAGGACGTCTTGTTCGGACGGCTGCACGAGCCGAAAAACTGGAGTCCTGCGATGGTGCCTGATGATGAGCATACCTCTGTGGTTCTGGAATGTTTTTGCACACGGGGCGATTCCGTTTGGAATATGACCGATGAGGAAATCGTGCAGCGCTGCCTTAGAGATCTGGTGGATAAGCTGAAGTTTGTGCGCGATGAGGATTTCGAAGACGCGGCCGTGGTGCGCACCACGCAAACCTATCCGGTCTATGATCTGCAATACTCTGAGAAAATCGCCACGATCAAGGCGTTTCTGAAGGATTTCGAGGGCCTGCATATCGTCGGGCGCGGTGGTACCTTTCGCTACAATAATGCTGACCATTCGATAGAGATGGGATTGCTGCTTGGGCGCAAGCTACTGGGGTATGACATTGATCACCTAGCCGTGAACACTGAACCCGAGTACCAGGAAATCAAGCGCGGCGACGCGATTGAGCGTGATCATTTCACCGATTCCAACTCACCGCTCGAGACTAAGCCGAAATCGGCGCGAAGCAAGCGAATTATCGTCGACTGAAAAATCGTTGCAGGATATGTGTTGGGTGCGGACTTGATGTTGACGGAGTGCCCACTTGCCGATTTTTTGCAGCGTCTCCGAGGCGCAGTGGCGATCGTTGCCAATTGTGCGGCGGGTGCATCGGTCTCTCAGCACAACGGGAAGAAACAATCGCTGTTCTCTTTGAAATATTTGCCATGATAAAGGTGCTGCGGCAACAAGTCGTTCCTATAGATATTATCCACACAGTGCGAACGCCGCGTGCGCGACGGGTGGTCGGGTGGAATTTGGCGGTGCCCGTGGTGATACTGAAAGCATGGTGCGAAAATTAGCGAACCGCTGCAAATCTCTGTAATCATGCCGGCCTACAATGGCCGCGGATTTATCGAGCGCAGTCTGCCACCGTTGATTGATATGCTGCGCCGAGGCGAACTGGTCGAAGTGATCGTGGTGGACGATACGTCCACAGATGACACGGCTGCCATGGCGACGGGCATGGGCGCCCGAGTGATGCCGTCTGGTGGCCGGCTGGGTCCCGGTGGGGCACGCAACGTGGCTGCCGCGCAAGCAACTGGCGAGATTCTATGGTTTGTTGACGCAGACGTGGTGGTGCATGGCGACGCTGCGCGTGTACTTCAGCTCGCCATTGCGGAGCCCGGCGTAACGGCGGTTTTCGGCTCTTACGACGACCAACCGCCTGCCAGGAATTTCCTTTCCCAGTACAAGAATCTAGTCCACCACTTCTACCATCATAGAGGCAACAGTGAAGCGTCCACGTTCTGGGCAGGGTGTGGAGCGGTGCGCAGGGACGCGTTTCTGGCGGTCGGTGGATTCGATGTGGTGCGTTACACGCGGCCATCGATTGAAGATATTGAATTGGGGTACCGGCTGCGCGCCGCAGGCGGCCGGATCTTGCTGTGGCCAGCTTTACAGGGAACACACTTGAAAGTTTGGCGATTCTTTAACCTGATCCATACGGAAGTATTTTGCCGTGCAATCCCCTGGTCGCGACTCATGCTGTCCCAGACCGGATTGGTGAATGACCTTAACGTGGGAAAGGCCGAACGGCTCCGTGCGGCCGGAGCCGGATTGTTCTTTGCAGGTGTCGTTGCTTGTCTGCATCCGTCTGTTCCCTGGTGGATCGCGTTCGCACTGTTCGGTGCGGTCGCATTAGCCAATATCGAGTTGCTGCGCTTGTTCTACCGCCGTAAAGGACCGCTATTTGCGCTGAGGGGATTGTTGTTCCATCAGGTTTACTATCTGTATAGCAGCGCCGCTTTTGCGTGGTGTTGGTTTGAATCGCGAATGAGCAAGGCGCGACCATCATCGTGAGCGGCAACCCATTCGGTTATCCGGCCTCTCGCGGGGTGAGTATTTGAGCGAAGGTTATTTCCGGTTCCGATAGACAAGAATCTCTCCGTTGCCCAGATTGCCGGAAAACGTGTCAATCAAATCAATTTCGGACGCGATGCGGTCCATGATGCGGAGGTAGTACCGCGTCGTACGCGTCGAAAAAGCATAGACACCCAGGCGCGGCCGCTGGCGTGTAGCCGATCAAGCTGATCCTGTTTTCAACGACTTCCCATTCAGGCGCGTAATGTTCGGCGAAGGCGAGGGTAGCGATAATTCGGACGCGGCAAGGACCGCGAAAAGACGTACCAGGCGCGTAGGCAAAGATACCGAACGCAATGTCAATGTTTCGCCAGCGCTTCGCCGATTTCAGAACGGGTCGATCATCTGCTGCAAGAGCGGCGCGCAGGCCACCATGTTCAGAAGACCTCTCCGTTCTAATCCGGTCAGAGGCTTGAATCCGGCGATTTCAACGAACGGATCGTCCCCTCATTTGCCATCATGCCAATGCTACCGCTGTTCCTGGTTCGAGCAT
>Ga0315336_1003976_pt1 | contig 18534 bp, 19 predicted proteins | sample ASW5metaG_FD_204512 | JGI IMG/M metagenome (GOLD analysis project Ga0315336, IMG submission 204512) | Ammonia-oxidizing marine archaeal communities from Monterey Bay, California, United States - ASW #5 | ecosystem: Environmental > Aquatic > Marine > Intertidal zone | place: USA: California... | reverse complement strand
GCTGCGCGGCCGCGTCAGTAACATCAACCGGCCGTCGGATGTGGCCGGTGTGTATGGTGCTGCCGGTGCGGGGCTCGCGGTCGGCCGTGGCGCGCGCGCGATCGTGCTGACCAATCAGAAAGGCGCGGTGCTGGAACTGTCCGGCCAGCAGACGGGCCTGATGGCGAACCTTGATTTGAGCGGACTTGCGATCACGATGAAGTAAGCGCGGACAAGGGCGGCGCGCGCGCAAGCGCCGCCGGTCCTATCCATCCGAGGATGTTGCGATGGCGGTCTTGCTGGCAGGCGAGGCCGCCTTTTGCTTGCTCCATGCATCCTGGCCGATCATGCCCACAGCCATCGCGGCGACGAACACGATCACAGGCCATTTGAATCCGGCGAGATTCACCAGCGCCGGGCCGGGGCAAAGTCCCACCAGACCCCAGCCGATCCCGAACAGCACTGCACCCGCCACCAGCGGCGCGTCGATGTCGTTGCGCGTCGGCCAGAGAGCTTGTGCGGAAAACACAGGTGCGCCGCGCCGCTTCGCCAACGCGAAGCCGATGCTCGACACCGCGACCGCGCCCGCCATCACGAACGCGAGCGTCGCGTCCCACGCGCCGAAGATGTCGAGGAAGCCGAGCACTTTCGCGGTGTCGGTCATGCCGGAGATCAGGAGACCCGCGCCGAAAATGAGTCCGCAGGCAAAGCTCGCGAGAATGAATGGCATAATCAGCCTCCGATCATGTGGCGCGCGATGGCGACAGTGGCGATGGCCGCGATCATGAATACGGCGGTGGCGATGAGCGAGCGCGCCGACAGCCGCGCGACGCCGCAGACACCGTGACCCGAGGTGCAGCCGCCGCCCATGCGGCTGCCGAAGCCGACGAGAAGCCCCGCGACGACAATCAGGATCAGGCTTGCGGGCATTTTAGGCGAGGGCAACAACGCGCCGGTGAGGATCGAGGCGATCAGCGGTGCTGCGATCAGGCCCGCGACGAACGCGAAACGCCAGCCGCGATCCTTCGCGCCTTGCACGAGCAGCCCGCCGAAGATTCCGCTGATGCCCGCGATGCGCCCGGTCAGCAGCATCAGAATCGCAGCAGCTAGCCCGATCAGCGCGCCGCCCAGCAGGCCTGAAAGGGGTGTGAGGTTATGCATGGGGCGCTATCCTTCTCGTCTGCGTGACTGTGTTGATATCACAGTTCACGCCCGAGTGGATCGGCAGAACGAGCCCGAGAGGTTGGCGTCCCGCGATCTAGATGCGCGCGCCGCGATTGTAGGCTTCGATCAGCTGGTTGTAATCGCGCAGCAACCGTTCGGGCGAACCCTCGATCATCCAGCCGCTGCCGGCGTTTATCATCATCTTGTCGCCCTGACTGTATGGCGTCTTGTCGCGGAGACGGCGCATCAGTTGTTTCGCCGAGGTCAGGAAGGACTTGGCATTGCCGGTGAACATCGAGCCGATCTTCTGCCCATCGGTGTTCGCGATGTCTTCGACGCCCTTGATGGCGGCTTCGTAATCACCCAGCGCCTGCGTAACGGCGGCAAGATCCGGCTTGTCGGTATTCTGCGTTCGCAGCACGCGCTTGGCCTGAATCATCAGCGCCTCGACATGATAGCGCGACTTGCGGCCTTCGCTGCGTTCGATCTCGGCAAGCCGTTCCAGCGCGCGCTTGTCGTTGATAATCTCGACGTTGCGCCGCAGGTCCTTGTCGGCCCTTGCGAAGGCATCCCACGCCGCGACGAGTTGTGGATGCAGCGCCTTCCCCTTGGCCATCTTGTCGTCCTTGTAATTCTCCTGCGTGTAGTAGTCGTCGGTCTCCTTCAGCAAGGGTTCAAGTTTGCCGACGGCCTCGGCATAAGCGGACCCTGCGGCTTCCAATTCGGCATCGCGCGGTTCCAGCGTGTTGGCGCTCTCGACATTCTTGCGGCAGTCGGACGTGTCGTAAATCGTATACGTGCCGTAGATGATCCGCTCTTTCCCGGTCGGACCGCTCGGCTTGGCCCAGCTGAAATAGCGGCTACGGGAACTATAGGAGCGCTCGGACAGGCGGTTGATACAGCCCACATAGGCATTCATCTTGGCCGTCAGTGTCGCTTCGGAGGGGGTCGCTGGCGGCTTGGTTTGCGCTGAAGCTGGTGAAGCCATGCATGCCGCGAGGATCATGGCTATGAGGGTTTGTGCGGATGCGGTTCTGCTGCGCATGGTTCCGGGTGTCCCTGTTGAGCATGATGGTGTGTCGAACTGGCGCGCCAAGCGGTTCGACAGCATCTGAGAAAAACATTTCTGGTCAAGCGCTCCCTGTCGGCTCCCACAAAAGTTCACTTCCGCCCCGCATCCTTCCAGCACATCTGATGCGCGGGAGGATAAGTCCGTTCCAGATCGGTGACACTCTCGAACGGCTGGTTGTCGTCCACGGTCGCCTGCATGCAAGCGCAGTACTTTCGCAGCTTGGCGGGTGTCTCCTTGCTCGCCTTGCGCTGGGTGATGCACGTGTCGATCCATGCGCGGTCGGCGGCGGTAAGTTTCGCCGCGTACGCCGTGCCGGATAAAGTAACGGCGCTGAGAACCCCCAGCGCCGCAATTCTTGTGATGGATGCCCGGGTCAAGCCCGGGCATGACATTGAAAGTACGAGCGGGCGCATCAGAACGCCTTGTTGCTCTCTTTCACCGCCTCGGCCTCGACATAGACCTGTCCGCCCATTTTGACGAACTTCTCGCTCATCTGCGCCATGCCGTCCTCGATCACGCCGGAGATCGTCATGCCGACGCCGGGCAGCTTGCCATCGAGGTTGAGCGCGGCCTTTTCGTTGTCGCCGAGGGTGGCCGCATAGTCGCGCACGTCCTGCGTGATCTTCATCGAGCAGAACTTCGGGCCGCACATCGAGCAGAAATGCGCGACCTTGTGCGCTTCCTTCGGCAGCGTCTCGTCGTGATAGCTGCGCGCGGTATCCGGATCGAGGCCGAGGTTGAACTGGTCCTCCCAGCGGAAGTCGAAGCGCGCGCGGCTCAATGCGTCGTCGCGTAACTGTGCAGCGGGATGACCCTTGGCGAGATCGGAGGCATGTGCCGCGATCTTGTAGGTGATGACGCCAACCTTGACGTCGTCGCGGTTCGGCAAACCAAGGTGCTCTTTCGGCGTGACATAGCAAAGCATCGCGCAGCCGAACCAGCCGATCATTGCCGCGCCGATGCCCGAGGTGATGTGATCGTAGCCCGGCGCGATGTCGGTGGTCAGTGGCCCAAGCGTGTAGAACGGCGCTTCGCCGCATTCCTTCAGCTGCTTGTCCATGTTGATCTTGATCTTGTGCATCGGCACGTGGCCGGGGCCTTCGATCATGACCTGACAGCCCTTCGCCCACGCCACCTTGGTGAGTTCGCCGAGGGTTTCGAGTTCTGCGAACTGCGCGCGGTCGTTGGCGTCGGCAATGGAGCCCGGACGCAGACCGTCGCCGAGCGAGAACGACACGTCATACTTGCGCATCAGGTCGCAGATTTCCTCGAAGTGGGTGTAGAGGAAGCTCTCCTTGTGATGCGCAAGGCACCACTTCGCCATGATCGAGCCGCCGCGCGAGACGATGCCGGTGACACGGTTTGCGGTGAGGTGGATATAAGGCAGCCGCACGCCGGCATGGATTGTGAAATAATCCACGCCCTGTTCGCACTGTTCAACCAGCGTGTCGCGATACAGCTCCCATGTCAGCTTGACCGGATCGCCGTCGCACTTCTCCAGTGCCTGATAGATCGGCACCGTGCCGATCGGAATCGGCGCATTGCGCATGATCCATTCGCGGGTGGTATGGATGTTACGGCCGGTCGAGAGGTCCATCACGGTGTCCGCGCCCCAGCGGATCGCCCACACCATCTTGTCGACTTCTTCCTCGACCGACGACGTCACCGCCGAGTTGCCAATGTTGGCGTTGATCTTGGTCAGGAAGTTGCGGCCGATAATCATCGGCTCCAGTTCGGCGTGGTTGATGTTGCAGGGGATGATCGCGCGGCCGCGCGCGATCTCGCTGCGCACAAATTCCGGTGTGATGAACGCAGGGACTTCTGCGCCGAAGCTCTCGCCATCCGCGAGAGCGGCTTCTGCGCGCTTCAGTTGTTGTTTGCGTCCGAGATTCTCGCGCGTCGCGACGTAGATCATCTCTTTGGTGATGATGCCCTTGCGCGCAAACTCAAGCTGAGTGATCGGCGCATCGCCGACACCGCGGATCGGCTTGTGGTGCGCCTTGAAGGCGGCAGCCGCATGGGCTGCGCCGACATTGCCGTTGTCTTCGGCCTTGATCTCGCGGCCTTCATACTCCTCGACGCCGCCGCGCTCTTTCACCCATTCGATGCGAGAACGAGACAGACCGGCATTGACGTCGATGATGACGTTCGGATCGGTATACGGGCCGGAGGTGTCGTAGACATTGAGGTTCGGTTCGCCTGCGCCCTCAGACAGGATGATCTCGCGCAGCGGCACCTTCACGTCGGGTGCGCCGTCGGCCGCGACGTAAATTTTCCGCGACGAGGTGAGGCCACCGGTGGTGACGGCGGCCTTAATGTTGGCCGTGTTGATTTGTTTGTTCATGGCGTGTCTCCCGTTCGGGTCAGTTTGGTTGTTTCAGCGATATCCAAAAAAGCAAAGTATGAGTCCGGCCGCGATCCAGATCGCGCCGGCAATGGGCAGCATGGTCGGTTGCTTCAGCATGGCGCGCGCGCCTTGCACCACGTACTGAGGCGCAAGCAGGCGGATCGCGCCGCCGATGGCTGAGAGCCAGCCGAACACGGTGATCAGTCCGCGCCAGTCGGCGGTCCACACGTTATGAGTCAGCACGATTGCAAGACCCACAGGCATGATGAGCAGACCGCTGAGAAACAGCAGCGCGCGATTGGCGATGAAATCCTCGGCGATGCTGTGGAACGCGCGCCCGTTCAGCAGCACGGCAAGGCCGACAACGGTCATCACAGGGCCGAGCAGCTTGGCGAGAAAGATCGATGTCTGCATCGTCGCTTCCTATGCGGCTTCCGAATAATCGGTGAGCCAGGCGCGCACGCGCGCGTCCGGATCGGCGTTCTGGGTGACGTCGCTGACGACGGCGATGGAATTGGCGCCAGCGGCAAAAATCATTTCGGCCTGTTCGAGTTTGATGCCGCCGATGGCGACCAGCGGAATGTCGCCGATCAGCAGCTTCCATGCAGTGATGCGCTCGATGCCCTGCGGCGCGAACCGCATTTTCTTCAACGTGGTCTCGTAGATCGGGCCGAGCGCGATGTAATCGGGCTTGTAGGCCAGCGCGTTATCGAGTTCGGTCTCGTCATGAGTCGAGAGGCCGAGCGTGAGACCCGCACGGCGGATGGCGTGAACGTCAGCCGTGTCGAGATCTTCCTGGCCGAGATGCAGATGTTCCGCGTCGGCCTCGATGGCCGCGCGCCAGTAATCGTTCACGACGAGTTTTGTTTGCGTGCCCTTGGTCACCGCGAGCGCCTCGCGGACGATGGCGAGTGCTGCCGCGTCATCGAGGTCTTTCGCGCGCAGTTGCACGGTACCGACGCCCAACTTTGTCAGCCGCGCAACCCACGCGACGCTGTCGACCACGGGATAGAAACGATCAGGATACGGCATGCCAGAACGGTGTCCCAACGACAGGGGTTGAAGGAGAGGCGAAATCGCGCGCGCCCATAAGGCCCGCTTCATATCCAGTGCGGCCGGCCTCGGCAGCGAGACGGAACGCGTTGGCCATTTTCACCGGATCGTCGGCCTTGGCGATGGCGGTGTTGAGCAGCACGGCATCGAAGCCAAGCTCGAACGCCTCGGCGGCATGCGACGGTGCGCCGATGCCCGCATCGACCACCAGCGTGATGTCGGGAAGACGCGCGCGCAGCAGTTTCAGTGCATCGCGGTTGGTGATCCCGCGCGCGCTGCCGATGGGGGAGGCCCACGGCATCACCACCTTGCAACCGGCATCGACCAGCTTTGAGGCGACGCTCAGATCCTCGGTGCAATAGGGAAACACCTCGAAGCCGTCTTTGATCAGCATTTGTGCCGCTTCAACGAGGCCCACCACATCGGGTTGCAGCGTCTCGTCGTCGGCGATCACTTCCAGCTTGATCCACGGCGTGTTGAACAGTTCACGCGCCAGCTTCGCCGTGGTCACGGCTTCGCGCACGCTTTTGCAGCCCGCGGTGTTCGGCAGCACCGTGACGCCAATCTCACGGATCAGCGACCAGAACTGATCGCCGGTCTTGCCGCCTGCGGTTTCGCGGCGCACCGACACGGTAACGATCTCGCTGCCTGCGGCGCGGATCGCGTCCTGCATGATCTTCGGCGATGGATACAGCGCGCTGCCGATCAGCAGGCGCGAGGAGAATTCCTTGCCGTAGAAGTTGACCTTGCTCATTTTCCTTCCTCGCGAAAGAAGAATGCCCCCACCGGCCGCGCTACGCGCGACTCCCTCCCCCGCAAGCGGGAGAGGGGAAGGGAGGGGGTGCATTTATCCGCGATAGCAAGGATCATTCTCACCCTCCCTGCCGTGGCGTGAGGATTTCCACCGCGTCGTTGTCGTTGAGCGGCGTCTCGGCCCAGCGCGCGCGCGGCACCACGTCGTAATTCACGGCGACCGCGAGATGCGTGCCTTCATACTCAAGCTCCGCCAGCAGCGCGTCGACGCGCGTGGCTTTTGTTTCCCGGCGTTCGCCGTTGACGATCAGGAACATTGCATCACCTCGTTGTCGATAGCGCCGCGCTCGACATAGGCCAGCGTCAATTCCGCCAGCGCAGGCGCCAGCAGGAAGCCGTGACGATAAAGTCCGTTGACGGAGATGCGCGTTTTGTCGATGGCGATGCGCGGCAGGTTGTCTGGGAAAGCCGGACGCAGCCCTGCGCCGATCTCGACGATACGCGCTTCGGCGAAAGCCGGATGCACGGCATAGGCTGCGGTCAGCAATTCCAGCGCCGAACGTACGCTGACGCCGGTATCCTCGGACTCGATCGAGGTCGCGCCGATCATGAAACGGTTGCCGTCACGCGGAATAATATAAAGCGGCCAGCGCGGATGCAGCAGCCGCACCGGGCGCAACAGCGTGACCTCGGGCGTTTCGACGATCACCATCTCGCCCTTGACCCCGCGCAGGTCAGGATGTTTGTCGCGCGCACTCAAACCGCGGCAATCGATCACGATGCCAGACTCAAGCTGATCCGGCTCGCAATCGCTTTTGAATTTGATCGTGGCTCCAGCCTCGGCCAGTTTCGCGTGCAGTTTCGGCAACACCGTGCGCGGCTCGACATGGCCTTCGCCGGCGAAAAACAGCGCGTCACGAAAGCGGCCATCCAGCGAAGGTTCAAGTCCGGCGATGCCGTATGAATCGAGGCGGTCGTAATCGGTGGTCAAGCGGGCAAAGCGGTCGAAGTCCGCGCGGTCGCGCGAATGCGCCACCACCAGCGAGCCGTTGAACGGTGTTTCGGGAACCTGTTCGCGCCACAGGTCGAGCGAGCGGATGCCGAGCCGCGTGATCACCGGCTCGGAGCCTTCGCGTTCGCACCACGGTGCCAGCATTCCGCCCGCCCAGTGGCTGGTAGCCTGCATCATCGCCGCGTCGCCGCGCTCATGCAGCGTGACGTCATAGCCGGCGCGCGCAAACAGCAGCGCCTGCCAGCTGCCGGCGATGCCTGCACCAATAATATTGACGGGAGATTCTCCTCGCGGAGACGATTGCTCTCTTAACATCCCTGTCCCTTCGCCGGCATGACCCGGATCAGGTTCAAAGGGTCACCGCGCAACACGCGGTATCTCAGCTCCACGCCGGAGCCCCCCTCGGAACACAGTTACGATAGACCCGATGTGCCGGGGTTTCAATGGCCCGGCCCGCACCCCTCCGGCGCTTTTTCGCATCGTGGGAACGCGTTTTCGGCGCGGATCGCCCGTTATCCGGTGTGTTTCCGCGTGCTGAGCCTTGGAAGCCGCGCGCGAGTTTACCCGGAATTATGTCGCCGGTGGTTATGTCTGACCTCGTTTTCACGTTTCGGGTCTGAATATGAGCGCCGCCGGTCTCGATGATATCGGGCACAAGCCAGGCACGGTCGAGAGGCTTCTCGGTCAGGTGCCGGCGTGGCTGTGGTTCGGCGCGGGGCTGTTCCTGCTGTTCGTGATCGGCGGTAACCGGTCGCTACAGGACGCGGACACTTACTGGCAGATCGTGGTCGGGCAATCGATCATCGATCACCGCGCGGTGCCGACCGTCGATATTTATTCATTCACCAAAACCGGCGCGCCGTGGATCTCCTCCTCGTGGCTGGCGCAGGTGCTCTATGCCGCGTCGTATTCGGCGCTCGGCTGGGCGGGGCCGGTGATCCTCGCGGGGCTGGGAACGGCAGCGGCGTTTGCGCTGCTCACCCATATTCTCTGCCGGCGTTTTTCCGCCACCCATGCGCTCATCGTTGCGATGGCGGCGACGGTGCTGTCCGCGCAGCATTTTGTCGCGCGGCCGCATCTGCTGGCGCTGCCGGTGATGGTGGCGTGGGTTTCCGGTCTGGTCGACGCCAGCGATGAACGCAGGCCGCCGTCGTTCTGGCTGCTGCCGCTGATGGTGTTGTGGACCAATCTGCACGGGGGGTTCGTGCTGGGGCTGGCGCTGATCGCGCCGTTCGCGCTCGACGCGGTGTGGAATGCGGGGCGCTCACAGCGAGTATCACTCGGATTGCGCTGGGTGGGGTTCGGTCTGTGCGCTTTGGTTGCAAGCTGGATCACGCCTTACGGATGGAATTCGCTGCTGGCCGCGCGCAGGATTCTCGATCTCGGCAACGCCATGGCGCAGATCCCCGAATGGCAGCCGATTAATTTCAGCAGCATCGGCCCGTTTGAAATCTGTCTGCTCGCCGCAATCGGCTGTGTGCTGTGGCGCGGCATCGTACTGTCGCCGCCGCGCATCCTGCTGGTGCTCGGGCTGCTGCACATGGCGTTGTCGCACGTCCGCAATGTCGAAGTGCTCGCGCTGCTGCTGCCGCTGGTGCTGGCAAAGCCACTGTCGGTAAAATTCGGCCGCGCCGATGGCGGGCCTTCGCCGCGCGGTGTCACGAGCATCGTTGCGGTGATTTTCGCGACGTCAATGGCGACATGGGCATTCGCCGCGCATCATGCATTTACGCCGATGGTCAAGGCGACTCCGGCTGCGGCGGTCGATGTGCTGAAGGCGCGCAAGGCGGAGCATATCCTGCACAATGCGATGTTCGGCGGCTATCTCATCACGCGGGGCATCCCGGTGTTCTTCGATGGCCGCGGCGAGTTGTACGGCGACGATTTCCTGGTCACGACATTCGACGCGCTTGCGCTCAAGAACGTCGGTTCATTCCTGAACCTGCTTGAAACCTACAAGATCGATGCGACGCTGCTGACGCCGGATACACCGGCAGCGAAGCTGCTCGACCGCCTTGACGGCTGGCAGCGTATTTACGCCGACGACGTGGCCGTGGTTCACGTCCGCAAGCAGGCCGAAAGCTCGCGCCGATGACCGTTCCGCAAATCGGAACCGCGCCGGCGCAGCGGCTCATTCAGCCGTGCGTGCTGGGTGCGTGCCTTTATGCCGGATTGCTGGTGATGGGAAACCGCATGCTGGCCGATCCCGATACATATTGGCAAATCGCGATTGGCCGGTGGATTCTGGACACCGGATCGTTTCCGCGCACCGATGTTTTTTCCTTCACGATGCACGGCCAGCCGTGGATCTCGACACAGTGGCTCGCGCAAGTCTGCTACGCTGTAGCTTTCTCGCTCGCAGGGTGGGCCGGACCTGTCGTGCTGGCGGCAGCGTCAATCGCGGGCGCGTTCGCCTTGCTCGCATGGTTTATCGGGCGGCGGCTCGATACACTGACGGCGCTCATCCTGCTGATGGCGGCAATCGCAATCGCATCTCCGCATTTTCTGGTCAGGCCGCATGTGCTGGCGATGCCGGTGATGGTGGCGTGGGTCGCGGGCCTGATTTTGGCGGCGGATCGCGGAGAAACACCGTCATTCTGGCTGCTGCCGCTGATGACCCTTTGGGCGAACCTCCACGGCAGCTATGTCTTCGGCCTGTTTCTGATCGGTGCGATTGCGCTCGATGCTGTGCTGAACGTCGAAGCCCCGGCGCGGGTGCGGCTGTTGCTGCGCTGGTTTGTATTCGGGCTGATTGCGCTGGCAGCGAGCTGCATCACGCCTTACGGCTTTGACGCGCTGCTCGCGGCGCGCAATATCCTGAACCTCGGCGCGGCGCTTGCGCTGATCACCGAATGGCGGCCGATGAATTTCTCCCGCGTCGGCGCTTTCGAAGTTTGCCTGCTGCTGGGTCTCGGAACGGCGCTGCTCAAGGGATTGACGCTGCCACCGATGCGCATCGTGATTATGCTTGGACTGCTTCACATGGCGCTGTCGCATGTGCGCAACGCAACGGTGCTAGCACTGCTGCTGCCTATCATTCTGGCAACACCCCTCGCGGCGCAACTCGGCAAGCGCAGCGATGACACAGAACTGCCGTTAGGCCAGTGGGTTTCCTGGCGGCAGCGGATTGCGGTGTCAGCCGCGGCGGTGTTGATACTCGGTATGACGGTGTATGCGCTGGCGGCGGACCGGTATCGTCCGGCTGCGAACGTCACACCCGCAGCGGCGGTGGCGATCCTCAAAAAGAACCACGCGCAGCGGGTGTTCAACGATTACGATTTTGGCGGCTACATGATTTCGCAGGGCATGGCGCCCTTTATCGACGGCCGCACCGAACTCTATGGCGAAAAATTTGTGGTCGACCACTACGCCGCGTACGAGATGCGCGATCCCGCGATCTTCTTTGCTCTGCTCGAGCGATACAAGATCGACGCCACGCTGCTCCGGCGGCGCGCGCCGGCTGCTCAAGTTCTCGATCAGGTCGATGGCTGGCGAAAAATCTTCATCGACGACTATGTGGTCGTGCATGTCCGCGATGCGGATGCGCGCCATTCGGTCGAGCCGCAAGTAAAACCGGAAGTCAAGCCGGCTTCAAACTGAAGCCGGCTCTTTTAAATTAGTGATGACGGCGATGGCGACGATGCCGCTGCGGCAGCACTTCGGCGTTGGCATCGAACAGCGAAATGCCCGACGGTTCGGCCTGCGCCTGAACCTGCTGACGCGGCAGCAATCCCTGACGCTTGGCGGCGTAATAGTAGCCGCCGGCATAATAAGAGACTGCGCGGTTCTGGTTGCCGCCGGCCGCCTGATAGGCGCCTGCGAGATACTTCACGGCATAGGTGAGGTTGGTGTCCGGATCAAGCAGGCCCTGCGCGGTGCCGGTGTAGCCGAGGCCGCGTGCGGTCGCGAGCTTGATCTGCATCATGCCGTAGTTGCCCTTGCTGACGGCGCGCGGATTGTAACGGCTCTCGCGCACGATCACGCGATGCACCAGTTCGGCGGGAACGCCGTTCGCAGCGGCGTGGCTTGCAACCATCGACTCGTAATCTGCGCGTTGCGCGGATGCCGGATGAATCAGGATCATCGCCGCGGCTGCGGCGAGCAGAATTCGTTTCATGATGTAAATCCTCGGCGATGAATTCTTGGAATGGGTTCAGCGCGGGCTTCACTGCCGGCGCGACGAATGGCCCGGCTCAACGGCTGCGGGCGCAGGCGGTTCCAATGCGGACCAAATGTGGAGAGAACGTGTCGCAATCCTTAACGCGCAGACGCGCCGGAATTACCGCACTGATATGAGTGGCTTGGAGCCATGCGAATGCGCGCATGGGCCATGCACGCCGATTCAATCTGCAGTTACTGCAAATTCGGCAGTGACGTCACAGCCACGCTGATCGAGCCTTCCGCTTCGGCGATAATGCGCAGCGTGTTCGAATCGAAAGCGATGCTGCCGAGTCGCACGCTGGCGACCGATGCTTCGACGCGGATGCCCTGTTCGCTCTTGCGCATGTCCGAGACCATCGACGAAATCTTCTGCTGGGCGTTGGCCGCAAATGTTTTCAGATCGATGGTGGCGCGTTGCTCGAGCGCACGCTGAAGATAGGGAATCGCAGGCCGCGCGGCGGCCCCTAACAAGCCGAATGCTGAATTGGATTCCACCGCGAGTTCGAGATCGGTCAGCCGCAAAATCTGCTGCGCCTGATCCAGCACCGGGCGGCCCCAGATGTGGATCGTCGCTTCGCCGCCGAGGCCGAACCAACTGGTTTTTTCTTTGGCGTTCACCAGCAGCGAGATCAGCAACCGCTGTCCGGCTGCGGCAACGCTCGCGCTTTTCACCGTGACATCGACCGAGCCGCTGCCGTCCTCGGGGAATGTCCGGCCTTTCAACTGGGTCTCGACGATTTTGCTGACTTCGGTGAACGGAAGATCGATCGGCACGCCGATCGCGATACGTCCGCGATCCGGCGGCGGCACGATGTCGAGATTGGCCGGGAACGGGCAATCCGGCTTGGTCTCGGCGGGCAGCACGCGCGTTTCCGCCTGCAGGCCGAGCATGAAGTTCACCGAATTGGGATCGATGCGCGGCTGCGCCGCCATTGCTCGCACGGGGCGCATCTCCAGCCACAGTGTCGGTAGTCCTGTCGCTGCTGGCGGGAGCGGGATCGAGCGGCAGAGTTTGGCCCATTCGCGCCGTGCGTTCTGTTCAAGCGAGCGGTCGTTGCGCAGCCGAGCTTGCAGTTGCGCCATCTGTTCGTTGACCGTCTTGTCGATCACCGGCTTGACCTGTGCGGGGACTGCGACCTTTGCACCGGCAATGGTCAGGCTGCTGTCGCCAAGCGTGACTTGCGCGGTCAGCTTAGGATCGATGCGCCATTCGCGCAAAACTTCGGGCCTTGAGGTGATCGCGACATTGCCGTGGATCGCCGCACTGGCGTTGAGCGATTTGATCGACACGCTGCCGAGTTGCTTGACGGCGTTGTTGCCGAGCACGTTGCCCAGCACATTGCCGAGTGCTGTTCCGCTTGCCGCCGACAGCGAGCCGAGCACCGTCAGCTTGCCGTCGAGCGGCGTCGACAGTGACAATGCGTTCTGCACACCTGACGCGGCAATGGGGCCGCGCGCCACGGTCCAGCTGATATCGGCGTTCTGGAGAATCTGGCTGACGGGATTTTCCGCCTTGCCGCCGAGATCGCGGGGCGCTGCGCGATCGAGCCCGTCGCGAAGCGCCGCAATCGAAATGGAAATAGGTGTGAGAATTTCGGAGTTGCGCGCGACCGGCGGTAGCGGCGGCAGTTTCGCCAGCACCGGCTTTTGGACAGCAGCCGGCCAGAAGCGATTCATGGCGGTGAGACTGACGGCGAACGACGCGACGAGCACCGCTAACCCGATCAGGATGGATTTTACGCGCATAACGACTCCGGCCGCATCATGACGGCGATGCTACAGCCCGCATCCGATGCACGCCACCCCGCGCACCGGAAGAAGCCGGATCGGCTTACCGCAAATCTTTCGGAAGCTTCTTGTCCTTCGGAACTTGCGGCAGCTTTTTCTGCAGCGCCGGGACCGCCGGTTGTCCGGCACGCGGCACAGCGGACGGCGCTACGGAAGGCACCTGCGGAATGCCGAGACGATTTGGCACGCCGAGCCGGTTGAGAATTCCCGCCGGTCCCTGCAACGCAGGCCCGCCCGGTGCTGCCGATGGCCGCTGCAATCCGCCTGGCATTCCGGGCTGTCGTTGAATCGTGGGCTGGTTTGCGATACCGGGCCGGTTCGGAATCGTCGGTCGCGAACCGAACTGGCTGGGTGTGCCGGGCGCGCGCTGGAATCCACCGGGCGGCGGTGCGCCCGGCGCTCTGTGAAGTCCGGGCTGATTTGGCAGACCCGGCTTCCGCTGCAAGCCGGGTTGCAAACCACCACGCTGGCCCGGCTGGTTTTGCAATCCGGGTTGCCGCGGCTGACCGGGTTGATTGAGGCCCGGCTGATTTCGGCCCGGCTGATTCTGATTCAGGCCCGGACGATTTGGTTGACCCGGCTGATTAGGTTGACCCGGACGGTTCAATCCCGGTTGCTGGCGTTGTCCGGGCTGGTTCAGACCGGGCTGTCCACGTTGCCCCGGTTGATTCAATCCGGGCCGCTGCTGGCCGGGCTGATTGAGTCCGCCGCGCTGATTCAAGGCGGGGCGTCCGAAGGCCGGCGGACGATTCGGATTCTGAATGCGGAAATTACGCTGCTGCGTCACCACGCGTCGCCCGATGTCCTGCATGGCGAACACGCGCTGCGTAAAGCTGCGGTCGCGCGCGATCATCTGTGCGGACATCACCATTGGTGCTGCCGACATCCGCATCCCGAATCCCTGCACCATCACTCCGCGCACGGTGAATCCGCTGGCAGCTTGCGTCAGCATGCCGAGCGGCGCGCCGTCGCGTCCCCTGACATCGATGCGGCCGACCTTGCCGTCGGCGTCGGGATAAAGCTTGACCCCGACGTTGTTCGCGCTGGCGGCGTTGGCAGCAGCACCCTCCGGCACTTCGACGACGCCGGTGGTGCCGCGAATGCCGAGCGTTGCGGTCGGTGTTTCGATTTTCATGTCGCCGGTCTTGGCAACGGCGGCGGCGACGAACGCCATGGTGCCGCGCGTGACGTTGATCAGCGCCGCGTTGTCCTTGGCCCCGTCCTGATAGACGAAATTATCCACGACCACGCGCGAACTCGCCGACAGATTCAGCGTGGTGTCGTCGGTGAAGGTCACGCCGAGCGTCGAGCTCTTGCCGGTCTGAAGGATATCGCCTTTGAAGATTTCGTCCTGCAGCTTCAGGGCACCTGTCATGCCGTTGCGGGTGACCGTCGCGGTGCCTTTCAGGATCGCGACGTTGCCGGCGGGTTCATCGGTGTCCTGCTGCGAGGCATCCGCTGCCGGCTGATCCGGCGCCGCGGGCTGAGTTGGTGCCGCAGCCGGATCGGGCTGCGCTGCCGGGGCAGGTTGAGCAGGCGCCGTCGTGGCTTGTGCGAGCAGGATCGTTTGTCCCGCATGCGCGGGCGCAAGGGCGAGGCCGCACAGGATCGATGCAACGAGCAGGCCGCAGCGTATCAAGAGGTTCACCTGCTCAAGGAGCGATCGGGGAGGCGGGACAACATCCATTTTTGACAGTCTGCGCACGGCGATGCAACGCCGCGCGCCGTTGGCGCCGGACTTTTCATTGCAATTGTGGGGTGAAAGACCTTCGGGATCGGGTCTCGCGGGGCTGGGTCTTGCACGGCTACCCGTCGCGCGAAATCCGCCCGCCTGCGATGCGCCAGGCCTCGATCCCGCCCTGGATATGGCGAGCGCCGGCAAGTCCGGCCTCCTGCGCGGCCTGCACCGCCATCGCGGAGCGTTCGCCGAATGCGCAGTAGAACAGCAGTTGATTGCGGGTGCCGGCGAGTTCGTGCAGCACGCCGCCGGACTTCACATTGTCTTTCAGATCGGGATAGGGCGCGTGCAGCGAGCCCGGAATAACGCCGTGCTTTTCGCGCTCGCGGCGTTCGCGCAAATCGATCAGCACGACATCGGGCCGTCCCACGAGGTCCTTGGCTTGCGCTGCCGTCAGCGCCCAGCCGCGCCGCGCGACTTCGTCCTGTGCCAGACCCATATGCAGGTTCGCCGGCACCGCCACGTCCATCATTTTCGGATTCGGCAGGTGCAGGTTGTTCATCAGGTCGACATATTGATCGACCGACTTGACCTGAAGGCGCGGATTGCAGGCCTTCTCCTCGCCGATGGTCGAGACGGTGTCGCCCTTGTAATCGTGTGCCGGAAAAATCAGCGTCTGGTCCGGCAGTTTCAGCAGCCGGCCGAAGATCGATTCATATTGCGCGCGCGGATCGCCGTTCTGGAAATCGGTGCGCCCGGTGCCGCGAATGAGCAGCGTGTCGCCGGTAAACACCCGGTCGGGCAGGATGAAGCTGTAGGAATCGTCGGTGTGGCCCGGCGTATACAGCACATCAAGGCTGAGACCCTCGATGTCGATGCTGTCGCCGTCCGAGACGCGCATCGACACGACGTCGATGCCGCTCTGCTCGCCCATCACCGTAATGCAATGGGTCTTGTCGCGCAGCGCGCCAAGCCCGGTGATGTGATCGGCATGAATATGGGTATCCACCGCCTTGATCAGCTTCAGGTCGAGATCCTGCAGCAACTGGATATAGCGATCGACCTTCTCCAGCACGGGATCGATGATCAGCGCCTCGCCGCCTTTCCGGCTGGCAAGCAGATAGGTGTAGGTGCTGGAGACGCTGTCGAAAAGCTGGCGGAAAATCATGGAACCATGATGCAGATTCCCGCGCGGCCGATCAAGGGTTCACGATGTCACTCTAAGCAGTGACTCAATCGTTTGATGCATGGTGCGTATGATCGGAGTGGCGATCCCGCCTAGAACATGCCCAGCACAATCGCTCCGACGAGAATGAGCGACGCATAAGCAGCCACAACGCTCAAAGGTCCGACGATGGTCATGGGTCTCTCCCTTGGCTCAACGCTGGGTCATGTAACGCGGAGGCTACCAAGACGTTCCCCGTCTTAAAAAGGCAGGGCTGCTGACTCATCGACGTTGGCGGCGCGCGATCATGGTTAAAAAACATTGAATAACAATGCGTTGAAGAGTCTTTAATTATCTTCGGCGACCTTGCGCGGATGACGCGTGGAGTAAGTTGGTTTGTAGTCGGCTCCCTTGTCCTTGTTGCGCTGGCGGGTTGCGGGCGCGGTTTCATGACCGCGGAACGTGAACCCTGGCGAGCCGAGGCAGAGAAGGCGTGCCTGAAATCCGGCGCGGTCAAGGAGACCGCCGATCTTGTCCGCATCGATCCGATTTCCGGACCGGGGGCCTGTGGCGCTGAATTTCCGTTGAAGGTGGCAGCACTCGGCGAAGGCATGAGCAGTCTCGGTTATGCCGACGATCTGCGTCCGCCCGGAAGCATCGGCAATCAGCCCCGCTGGCCGGTGTCGCAGCCGCAGCCGCCGTCCTATCAGCCATCATATTCGGCGTCGCAGCCACCATCCTATCCATCGCAGCAGCCGTATCGGGCCACGCAACCGTCCCAATATCCTGAGCAGGCCGGCGCACCGATGCGCTTGAGCGCGCCGGGAACGGAGCCGCCGGACGAAGAAGATCTCGCCGCTGGTCCCGACTCGGCGTCGCCGACGATGAGTCGCCCGCAATCCCGCGCACCTTATGCCGCGCAACCTTATCCGCCCGCGAGCCAGCCTTACACGCCGCCGCGTCTCGGACCTTCGCAAGGGTCGCCGGTCAACAGGTTCGGCGCAGTGACACTCAAGCCGACCGCGACGCTGGCGTGCCCGATTGTATCGGCACTCGATCGCTGGCTGGCTGATGCAGTTCAACCCGCAGCCCAACGCTGGTTCGGTTCGCCGGTGGCGGAGATCAAGCAGATTTCGGCTTACTCATGCCGTGGCATGAACGGCAATTCGCGCGCGCATATTTCCGAGCACGCCTTCGGCAATGCGCTCGACATCGCAGCATTCACGCTCGCGGACGGACGACGCATTTCGGTGAAGGACGGCTGGAAGGGCTTGCCGGAAGAGCAGGGCTTCCTGCGCGACGTGCAGGGCGCTGCATGCCAGCAGTTCAACACGGTGCTCGCGCCGGGATCGAACGTCTATCACTACGATCACATTCACGTCGATCTGATGCGGCGTGCCAGCGGCCGGATCATCTGCCAGCCCGCAGCGGTCTCGGGCGAGGAAATCGCTGCGCGCGCAGCGCCGCGTGGTTATGCGGTGCGTAATGCAAGGGACACGGGCGTCACCGGCTCGATCGGGCAGCGTGTGAAGCGGTTGTTCGCGAAAGGTCCGCTGTCGAAGGATGACCGGGAGTCGATTGAAGACGAGTCGCGCGTCAGGGAACGCTGATTGCCTTGTGCTAACGGGCGCGGTAGCCGGCGAGGAAAAGCCGCGTGGCGCTGTCGACCACGGTTGCGATCTGTTCTTTGTTCGGCGATGGCTTGGCCTGAAAAACGTAAGGCTCGAACAGCGTTGCCTGACACATTCTCATGAATTGAGCCGCGGCAAGTTCGCAGTCGTCGATTGCGAGTTCTTTGATCGTCACCCGCGCCTCGAGATATTTTGCGAGCAGGCGCATGGTGTGCGCGATGACGTGGTCATAGAACCGGCGGCCGACATCGGGCATCCGCTCTGCGATGGCCATCACGGTTCTGACCGCCGAGCCGCCGTCCGGGCGGCACACGATCTCGACATAGGCGCGGCCGAACGCGCGCAGGCTTGTCTCGGCATCCAGCGTGGGATCGAAATTGAACGCCTTCTTGCCGTGCTCGAGGCTTTCCTGCTCGACGATGGCCTCGAACAGCCGGTTCTTGTCGGTGAAGTAGACGTACAGCGTGCCCTTGGAAACGCCCGCGGCCCGCGCGATTTCATTCATGCTGGCGCCGTCGAAACCCAAATCCATAAACACCCGTCGTGCGCCGTCCATGATCTGGTGGCGTTTGGCGCTGTCGTCGTCGCCGGGAGAGGCGACGGCAAGAGGGGTCTGTGTAACCATTGGTTTAGCCTGTGGCGGGTCTCGCCTCTATCTGCCTCTGGCGCATAAGGATTCGGGAACGCGGAAGCGGTATTTGAGTGTACGTCAAAATTATCATTGACCGAAC